>Ga0182012_10000680_pt1 | contig 37351 bp, 32 predicted proteins | sample 612S2SmetaG_FD_120486 | JGI IMG/M metagenome (GOLD analysis project Ga0182012, IMG submission 120486) | Permafrost microbial communities from Stordalen Mire, Sweden - 612S2S metaG | ecosystem: Environmental > Terrestrial > Soil > Wetlands > Permafrost | place: Sweden: Stordalen | collected...
CAATCGGCGTCATCAGCACGCCATACACCGCGATCAATGTCGCGACGGCCTGGGTGCCGAATACCGCGATCAACAATATTCGCGCCGGGCGTATGGACCAGAAGGGCCCGCGCGTGCGGGTGAGAAATATCGTCAGGTGCCCTGCGACGGACATCTTCAGGTACATCATCGTCTGGGTATGCGCATGATCGAGATGAAAAACCCTCAACGAAAGCCAGAACAGACCGAAAATGGCGACCGTCCCTATCACACCCAGGACCGTGGAGATTCCCAGCACCAGACGCATGTTCCAGGCTTCGGGTTTGTCACTGTAGTTAACGTTGTCGTAGGCGATCGATAAAATGGCACCGTCGTTGAGCAACGCGATCATCACGATCATTATTGCGGTAACCGGATAGAAATTGAATATCAGGATCGCCAGCGTCATGAACAACAGTACGCGCAATGTCTCGGCGATGCGGTACATCGAATAACTGTTCATTCGCTGGAATATTTTCCGGCTTTCTTTGATCGCCTCGATGATCACCGAGAGACCGGGCGTCATGAGCACGATGGCCGCGGCCGAACGCGCCGCGTCCGTCGCAGTCGATACGGCGATGCCGCAATCGGCCTTCTTCAACGCCGGCGCATCGTTCACCCCGTCGCCGGTCATCCCGACGATATGGCCATGTTTTTGCAGGACATCGATGATGTCGTACTTGTTTTCTGGAAACACTTCGGCGAATCCGTCGGCGCTCGCGATGAGCGCCGCCGTTGCCGGCGATTCCACCTGTTTGGCGTCGCCCAGGCTTGAGGCGTCGAGGATGTTGCTGCCCATGCCCAGCTGCTTGCAAGTCTCCTTGGCAATGGCGATCGCATCGCCGGTCACCATTTTGACCTTCACACCCATGGAGACCGCTGTTGCGATGGTTTCCTTGGCGTCGGCGCGTGGCGGATCGAACAGCGGCAACACGCCGACCAACTGCCATTGGCCGCCTGACTCGGCTCGGGCCACGCCCAGCGACCGAAAGCCCCGCGCCGCGAACCCATCGACCGCCTTATCCACGGCCTGTTTCACCTGCCCAGGGTTCGCCGCGAGCGCGAGAATCACCTGGGGCGCGCCCTTGGTTACCTTGAACGACTTGCCATCCTTGTCCTTGACGTCCGCCTCGGTGCGCTTGTGCACCGGATCGAACGGCGTGAAGTGACCGATGTGATAGGTCTTCAAGGCCGCCTGATCCTTCACCCCTTTCAGCACTGCCAGATCGATGGTGTCGTCATTGTCGGCTCGCGATGCCAGCGCGCCATCGAGAATAACTTGAGCCGCGGTCACGCCTTGCATGCAGAACGGTTCACCCAGCGTCAGCTTGTCCTGGGTCAGTGTGCCGGTCTTGTCCGCACACAGCACGTCGACGCCCGCCAATTCCTCGATAGCAACCAATCGGCTGACGACGGCTTGTCTCTTGGCCAGCAGGCGCGCCCCGACGGCCATGGTCACCGACAACACCGTCGGCATCGCGACCGGAATCGCCGCCACGGTGAGCACCAGCGCGAATTCCAAGGTCGTGAGGATTGGATCGCCGCGGTACAGGGCAAATCCGATGATCAGTGACACCAGGCTCAACGCGAGCACGATGAGGTAATTACCAATCTTCAGGACCGCCTTCTGGAAATGACTGACGGCCTGGGCTTGTTCGACCAGTTGCGCGGTCTTGCCGAAGTAAGTGTTTGTGCCGGTGGCGTAGACCAGTGCGTTGCTCTGACCTCGGCGAACGATCGAGCCGGAATAAACCGCCTCACCGGCGTTGCGCGTCGCAGGGAGACTTTCACCCGTCAGGGCGGACTGATCGACCGACATGGGATCGCCGTCCAACAAGCGTGCGTCCGCCGGCACGATGTCGCCCTGCTTCAACTGGATGACATCTCCGGGTACCAGCTCGCGTGCCGGCGGCGTGATCCACGCGCCGTCGCGCTTCACGCGCGTTTTGGTCGCCAGCTTGGCCTTGAGGGCGGCAATGGCGTTGCCTGCTGAGCGCTCCTCCAAAAACCCTACCACTGCGTTGGCGAAAAGCAGAATCAAGATGATGAAGAAGTCGGGCCAATGTTGCACCGCTCCCGATAGAATCACCGCAATTTCTATCATCCACGGTATGGGTCCCCAAAAGTACTTGAGAAATTTAAGTATCGGGTTCTCTTTTTTTCCTTCAGTTCATTCGGCCCGTCTTTCGCGAGCCTCTTGGCCGCTTCGGCTCCCGTGAGGCCGTCTGGCGAGGATTCGAGCCGTTTCTCCACCTCCGCAAGCGGCAGCGTCTTTAAATCGCCCTTGTCGTCGGTTCCTGGCCTTGGATCGGGCTTGGCTTTCGCATCGGCACCGGAGGCTTGCGCGGGCTGGGATTTGGAATCCGACTTCATGCTTTATGTTCCTTGCTCCGTGCGAGAATTGTGTTTGGCTCGCACGGAATCGATATTGATCTTGACCGCGTGAAGCGGCCGCCGGCAGGCATCATGGTGGATGCAACAAAAAACCCAACTACGAGGAATACGGCAATCAGGCTACAGGACGGCCATGCCAGTCTGTGCGTTACCGCACCCCGAGAGTCGCGGTGAATCGATACGCTGCTGGGCGGGCGGGTAGCCGGCTTTCGGGGCAGATGGCCTTCACATCATGTGGTTCACCATTCGGGTGGCGCTAATGCTTCGGACGCTCCGTACCTCTATGGGAGATGTGAACCACGTAGCGGCTCACTCACTTCAGTTGTCTCAGTGCTGCCGAAGGACCGCATCGACGGTCATTTGCGCCTCCGTAAGGATCTGCCGCAACTTATCCTGCCCGCGAAAGCTCTCGGCGTAGATCTTGTAGATGCCCTCCGTGCCGGAAGGGCGCGCCGCAAACCCGTCGCTCTTCGCGCTGACCTTGATACCGCCAATGGGCGCGTCGTCCCCGGGAGCGAGAACGATGATGCCGTCGATTTTTTCCCCCGCTAGCTCCGTGCATGCAGATAGTCGTGGCGATGCGTGGTCGCGGCATTCGGCGCATCGGCGTATAAAGTCCGCCTAATCCCACGTAACTCGGCCTCGAGATATCGGTTGGCCGGCTCTTCAATCCAGTCCTTGATCACCTGATCCGCCGGACCCCTTGTAGGCCAATATTGCATGGAAGATTGCCGGGGTCGGTGCGTACTTGTCAGCGATCACCCGGGGTTTGTGCCTCCGGCGACGTCGACAACAGTTCGCTGCGTTCCAACTTCGCGCGCGCCTCCAAATCGCTGACGCGGTACCAGGCGTCTCGGACCGCGGGTTTCGCCTTGGTCCAATCGAGCGGCGAGCCCGCGCGTGCGGAATCCCAGCCGTTCGCCAACTCCCCTTCGCAGTCCTCAAAGCGTCGTTCCGGGTTTGATTGATACCACACTACGCCGTAGAGAAATGCCGGCGCATAGTCCACGTAGTCTTCGCCCGCTCCGACATAAGGGCGGCTCGCGTAGTTCTCGAACCAATAGGTATCGTCTTTCGCTTGGGCAGCCGCCGCTGAGCCGCTGTCGCCGGCCGACGCCGCCATTTGGCGCTTTAATTTGTCGATCAACGGGCTGGTTTCGTCATTTGATGCGGGATGCTTGGTTGCGGTGTTCATTCGATTCTCCATTTGACTCGTTTACTCGGGTGAAGAGGCAGCGTTGAGGCTATCGAGGTCCGTCCTTTGCGTCAGTGCGGTTGCCCACTGTCGGCTCGATACAAGCTGCCTGCATGCCGTGCAATCCGCTCGTCTTCCTGTGACGGTAAGACACGTACCTTGCAGCCCGACGCGGCGTTGCTGATCGGATCCCTCGATCCAAGATTGCGAGCCTCATCCAGGCGGACACCGACCACGGGAAGATGGCGGCATATGCGCGCACGTACTCGTGCATCGTTCTCTCCGATGCCGCCCGTGAATACCATCGCATCGATGGCCCCGAGCGCCACGCTCATGGCGGCTAGCTGCTTCGCCGCGGAATAGCAGAACATATCGGTCGCCAGGCGCGCATCCGGGTTTGAATGAGCTGCTTCGTGCAAGTCTCTCAGGTCGCGCGATACAGTCCGAACTTCAGGGACGAGGAGCCGCTGTTCAGCGCGAGCACGTGCAGATCCCGATTCGCTTTCATCGGACCGCCGGTCTGTCGAACGCCGCCGGCGTTTACCGGGCTTCGCTCGATGGCGGCGGATCCGATGAATTCGGCGCGGCAACGGAGCTGGCCGGCGGTTCTATCCTTCCAGGCTCATCAAGGTGATCCATCAACCAGTTGCCGAGCAGCATGAAAATCAAATATGCCAACACGGACAACAGGATAGAGGCGATGGTCAGCGGCCTTATCGGCGCGGGCGGGCGCGTGACTCTATGGGCCGGAGAGGCGCCATCGTGGCGGCGCGGCAAGAGCGCAATCAGGGGAGCCGCGATGCGATCCGGGTCCGGACACACCGAGGGTGCATGGCGGAGCGAGCTCAGCCGGGAAGCGAGTTGGGTGACTGCGCTCTGTGCCGGCAATTGCGTGAGTTTGGAGGCCTCGTCCCACGGATCCACGTCCAATCGTGCCAGTGCCGAGAGCACAGTCAGCGGCATGCCATTGTGGTCGTCACCGATCGAAGCATAGAGAAATCTATCGAACTCGCACCCGAGGCGGGCATACGTAAGGGCGCTCATATGAGCCTCCGACTGAATTCATTCTAGAGCGACCATACATCGGTAAGCGCAGGTCGTCGGTGCGTTATCGCACGAAGACGCTCCGCCCGATCCCGTTCCCTCTGATCCTCCATTGCTCCGCGTCATCGCGCCGTCGGCGGCGTCCGTCGCACTCACGACTCCATCGCGCCGGCGCTCAAACAACCGGCAGCGGCAAGGCATTGACGAAGGCGAGAAGCTCAGGCAGTGGCGGGCTGGAGACCGCGATGGCTTTGAGGTTTTCGGGCGTGATCTCGTCGATGCCGAGTGTTGCCTTCAGGGAGGCGACGATCACTCGCAGATCATACACGGGCTCGTACATTGGGATCATCGGCTTGTTCAATCCAGTAAGGCCCCAAACAGCCATCATCGCGGTACGGACCGAGGTCTCCACGGTGAATACCACATCGCCAGGCAACTCGACAAACTGACCGATGAACGCAAGATTGACACAGCCTTCTGGAATGACCTTGGGGCGGTCGCTGATCTTGCGCGGCATGAACTGGCTCGTAATGTAAGGCATCATGGAAGTAGACACGGAGCTGTGAGCCAGAATCCCCGGGATCTTGTCTTCGAGTCCGCAGTGATAGAGGAGTTCTGAGAATATCTCTGCCCCCGTGCACTCGCGCATCGTTTTTTGGATGAAATCGCCCTTCTGGTTGCTGCATTGACCGTCGCCCCAGAATACATTCACGTCGGCAGGTTGATCCGGGAAATAGCGGCCATAGAGCACGAAGCTGATCTTCCAGCTTGAATCGACGATCGTGATCGCTCCGCCCGTGCCCGCCTTGTCACCCGTCTTCTTCTCAAGGAACTCAAAGAAGGTGGGATCCCCGGTGATCGTTGGAAAGAAGCTCATCCAATTGGACTTCTCGATGTCGGAAATAAAAGCGGCCGGGCGGCCGAATTTCCGATCGCGCGCCGCCAGGCGTTCCCACACGGTGAAACACCCCCGATTCGCGGTCTGCCGGTCCAACTTCGGCGCGTGCTGCGAATCGCCCATGGCGGCGTTCTGAGTGAGTGAGCCATTGGTGAAGAACACGAGGTCGTCGCGCGTGAGCGCCAGGCGCCGAACACCCGCGGCATCGCTGATCGTCAGTTCGGTCGCGAGGGTCTCGGCCCCAGCATCATGCGTTGCGATGTCTGTGACGTTCGTTTCCGTGCGGAATCGGACCCCAAGGGACTTCAGCCAGACGTGAATCGGCTTGATGAGGGAGTCGTATTCGTTGAATTCGGTGTGCAGAATTCCCTGCAGGCGGGTCATCCCGTGATCGTGCATCATGAACCTTGCGACGTAGCGCCGAACCTCGATCAGCGAGTGGTAGTCGCGAAACGCGAGCATCGTACTCCAGCACAGCCAGAACACCGAGCGGGTGAATTCCGGGCTGAACCAGTCGGCGGGCGTTTTCATCTCGAGGGCGCTTTCCGGCGTGAGCAGAAGCTCCAGCATTCTCTTGGCGTCATCGGCTGACATCAGCGCGCCGGAATAGTCATAGAGCCGTCCCTGCTTTGCCATCAGCCGGAAGTGCGAATTGATCGGCTCCCGAAGATTGGCCTGATGGGTCTCGTCGAGGATCGTCAGGCCTGGGGTCTGTAGCGAAGGCACCTTGCTGCAGAGGTACCAGAGGCACTCCATGTAGGCTTCGAGTTCCCGTTCGCCCCGGCTGGTATAGCCGCTTTTGGAATTGCCGGCCGCATCCATGGATCCCCCCATCAGGGGCAAGGCCTCGTAAATCGTGACATGGTCGGCCGGCATGCTGGCGTCGGTAACCAGAAATGCAGCAGCGGACAGGCCGGCAATTCCGCCCCCGACGATATGGGCTCGTTTTTCCGCTATTCGATCCGGTGCAGGCGCGTTGATACGATCGTAATTTCTCATCTGGATCTCTCGGTGTTTGGCATACGGCAACTGCCGATTTCACCCTGCAAGCTACAGGTGAGCCTGGTGCGGTTCTGTACGCTTGGCAACATAACCACGCTCAGGGGTGGTGCTTCGCTGATCAATCCCCTTCGCCCAGCCGTTCGACCCACTGCGCGCGCCATTTGCTCGCCTCGAATGGATCGGCAAAGTACTGCGTTTCCCGCGCCACCTTGTCGCCGCTGAACTCCATGATGCTCACGGTATAAGAAGGCTTTCCGTCATAGGTCAGAATGTATTCCGTGATCCAAAGGTCACCGCTGCCAAGGATTCGTTGCACGGAGAAGCGCTTTTTGCTTGGCTGTTGGGTGCGCGTGACTTGGATGTTGTGCCGACCCCGGATGCGTTCGCCCGACTGGGGGTATTCGAGCACCGCATCGTCGAGGTAGATGTCGTGCTCCGTTTCGAAGTCGTTGGCGTCTGAAGCGGCCCAATGTCGATCGAGTGCCGCGCGTATCTCTTGAGCTCCCATAGGCGCCTACGCCTGCCGGATAGCTTCGGCTTCGATAGCTCTGGCGATCCTGACCGCAATCACGGCGATATCGGTGATCCGGGACTCCTCCATTCCGCCGAACTTGCCGTACCGGCTCGCCGCCATGGCGCTTGCGATGCTGGCCGCCGCCTGAATGAGTTGATCTGTTTCCATGAATGAGTCACCCACTGTATTTTAACCGTTGAAATGCTCGAGCCGTCCGGCGACAGTCAAACAGCAGTCCTCGAATTTGCCGCCCGCGGGGAGCATCGGCCGGAGGGGGCGGTCGCTGCATTAGAACAGAGTTCCCTCAGTTCGCGCTGCGACGTATCACACAGCCGGGGTCTGAGTCGCAGACCGCGGGTTAGGCGGGCGTGTGCTGCTGTGTGGCACGCAGCACCTGTCGCACCCTGCTCCGGGCAATTTCGTTCTCCCGCGGCAAACCAATCGATATTCGAGCCCAGCGATCATACGGCGGAAACGCATGACCGATCACAACCCCGCCTTTCAATAAGGCCGCCGCGAATTCCGAGTTTGGGATCCCCGTTTCGAAAAACACGAAGTTGCCGACGGAGGGTGTGAAATGCAAACTGAGATCGTGGAACAGCTGAAACCACTTTTCCCGTTCCCGACCGACCTCGGCTGCGACTCGCGCAACGTAGCCGGCATCCTGCAAGCTCGCGGTGGCGGCGGCGACCGCGAGTCGGTTGAACAAATGCGGATTGTTCAACCCTTGATCGCTCAGCGCCTTCGCGATTGGCACAGGCACAAGTCCGTAGCCGATGTCGAGTCCCGCCAATCCATAAACTTTGGCGAAGGTGCGAAACACGATGACGTTATCGCCGCCGCGCACCAGATCCGTGAGGGTTCGCTGCGCGAAGCGGTCGGCGAACTCCAGGTAGGCCTCATCGACGATGACCAGGGCCCGCCGCGAAATCGTACGGGCGAAATCCCTCAATTGCTCGAGCCCGCTGACAATTCCGGTTGGATTGTGGGGGTTCACCAGATACACGGCGCGTGTGCGCTCATTCACCCTGGCCGCGATCGCCGGCAAATCGTTCTCCATGCGCGAATTGAGAGAAATTGCGACCGCGTGCCCGCCGACGGCCACAGCCGAATCGATGAGGGCTGTATATCCCGGATCGGAGTATATGAATTCCCCGCCCGCGCCTCCCTGCAGGCTGAGATAGGTCCCAAGGGGCTCCAAAATCTCCCCGAGAATGACTTGATCCTTGCGCACACCCTCCTTGGCGGCAATGGCCCCGATCAGCACATCGAGCTCTGCCCCCGTATAGCGGCATAGATTCGAAAATTCCCGCTGAAGGGCACTCACCGCCGCCGGCGCGGGGCCGTAGGGATTTTCGTTCAAAGAGAGCCTCACGAGCTGCGGGTCATCTGCCCCTGCAGCGGGCGCGGACGAGGACTTTGCACCGAGACGCGCGACGCCCACAGCCCCGAAAGCCATTGCCAGCGATCTGAGCCAGGCGCGTCTATCGAAGTGAGTCATGCGGGTTGCCTACCACCGATAGGTAGCCCGGACTCCAGCGGTCAGCGGGCGGATTGTGTAGGTGGGACCCACGAATTGGGCGCTTTCCAGCGCCGTGTTGTAGAGCAATGGGTGGCTGTTCAACACGTTGAGCGCATAAAGGGAGGCATCCCACCCGTTCCATGTCGCGCCGACATGGACGTTCAGGACGTTGGTGGACGGGTTCGCGAGAAAATTCGGATCGACGGCGACGTTGTTGGGGAACTGCTGTGCAAACGGCCCCGGGTTCTTGCTGTGAAACTCGTCATCCAAGCGTATATACGCCCGGTAGCCATGGGCGACCAAAAACGAGTATTGGACCGACGGTACCACCGTCCACGGGGTCGCATATTGGTTGATTTGCTGACCGGCCGAAACATACTGGGTGGTACCCGGACCGAGCGTTTGCGAGTCTTTCGCGTTCGTGTAGCCGACAGCGAGGCCGACTTCGAGCGCCCTGCCGATGCGCGCGGTCGCCTGCAGATCGGCGCCATTGCTCCTTGCCTTGCCGAGATTGGAGGTGAACGTCTCAGGACATAGGTTCGGCGGAAGACTCACGGCTTGCTGCACATTGGACCAATCAATATGAAATGCGCTCGCCTGCAACACGAAGTTTCCGTCGAACAGCCGATTCTTGGATCCGATCTCGTAACTCCAGAGCGAATCTCCCTTGAAGGTCGGCGGTATGCCGTTGAGCCCTATTTGGTTGAGCAGGCTCAAACAAGAGCCGGTGAGCGGAAAAGGTGCGTTGACTCCGCCGACACGATCTCCCTTGGCGGCGCTCAGATAGATCAAATTATCCTCGTTCACCTGAAAATTCACGCCGACCTTGGGGTCTTTGACGGTCTCGCCTTGCTCACCCGTCGCGAAGCTGGTGCCGCCGGCGAACGGTCCGGTCTGATAGATGCTGTAGTCGTCCGAATCCCGGGCAACGCGAGCACCGGCGGTGACACTCCACTGATGCGTGATGTGATAGGTGGCCTGGCCGTATAGCGCCAGTTGTCTGTCTATCGAGCGTTCATCGCCAATATAGGACAGGTTGCCCGGCAGCAGAACCGTCCCCGGTACCAGCGTGGGTAGGTAGGGGCTGATTTCCGGGTTGTAGCTGCGCTGGCGAGCGTCGACGAACGACAACCCGAGCGTCCACTGCAGCGGCGATCGAGCGGAGTCGGAAGACTGTATCCGCAAATCCTCCGTGAGCACGTTCTGATCCGTATTGATGATGTTGTGGTCGGCCGCCGCCGCCGCCAGCGGCCACGGCAAGCCGAAGGCTTCCGGCGTGGCGGTGGTGAAATCCTCATTGGTGGTATTGCTTCGGTGCAGATAGCCGGTGTTGGAGATGAGCTGCATTCCCGCAAGATCGAGCTCGGCCTTGAGCGCAGGTAAATAAAACGTATCCGTGCTCGGAGTTTGCTCCAATTGCGGATTGACGAAACGGCCGTCACCGATATTCGAGTAGTGCGGGTTCAGCACACCCCACTGCTGCACGAACGGATCCTGCGATTGGGCGGATTCGGCCGGCTCGAATCCGGAAGAGTCGTGCGAATAAAGATGCTGATAGTAGAGAGAAGGAGTGATCCTCAGCGATTCGCCGGGGGCGAGCGCAAGCGCGGCGCGCAACACGTCGCTGTCGCCCCAATTCGAGTTGCTGTCATCGTAGCCGCCGGGAATGGCGCTGATGTGATTGACGTACCCGCCCTCCGTGCGGTGCCATACGCTCACGCGAAAGCCGAGTTCGTCGGAAGCGATGGGGCCGCCGAAAGCGGCGCCCGCCTCATAGCTCGGAGCACCATCGTCGGTGTAGCCCAAGTCGGCGCGCGAATAGCCGCTATATTGCGTCAAGCTGGGTTCCGGAGTGATGAAGCGGATGGCTCCGCCCTCGGCGCTCGATCCGAACAAGGTTCCCTGGGGACCGCGTAGCACTTCGACACGGTCGAGATCGAACACCTGAGGCAGTGTGGCGCCGATCAATCCGACGATGCCGACGCGCACCTGGACGGGCACGTCGTCGATGTAGATGGCCGTGGTAGCGGCCCCCGCACCGGAGTAGATTCCGCGGATCGACAACAGATTCTTGGGACCAGTCTGTTCGTAGTCGACACCCGGGGTCCTGTTCGCGACGTCCGCCAGATCCTGGATGTTCAGTCGATCGAAGGAAGCGTTGTTGAACACCGAAATGCTGATCGGCACGCGCTGCACGTCTTCCACGCGCTTCTGCGCGGTGACCACGATCTCTTGCAGTTGATCGGAACTCGCGCCCGCATCGACGGCAAACGACGGCCACGGCCAGAAAGTGACGGCCGACATCAACGTAATGTGAATGGTTCTCAATCGCACTGTTAATTTCTCGTGAATGCCCGCCGGCGGATGTTAGAGCTTATGGCACAGGGAAGAGTAATAGGGAAATGCTCTTAGCTGATACGAAAAATGACCGGTCGGTCGCCGGTGACATCCCCGCTCTGCGTAAGCGCTGGACATCAGAATCGCTTATTGAATCCCACGCTCACCCCGCGCGGCAGAATCTGGACCGATATTGGCGTTTTACGCAGTGTGGCCCAATAACCGAACCCGGTTCCCAGGAGGCCGCCTGCGATGACATCGGTCTGCCAGTGCGCTTGGCTCTTGAGTCGCGCGATGGCGTCGTACACAGGCAGCGCCTCGAGCGCCCACACCCAGGGGTATTGCTGGTAATAATTGACGATGAATGGCGCCACGAACGACGCCTGGAGCGTCACTTCGCCGCTGGGAAAGCTCTGATGTCCGCTGCCTTTGAACCAGGCATTCGGATCATTCTGCTGGTAGGGACGCGGGCGGCCCATCGTATCCTTGAGCACCGTCGCCGCGATCCCGGAGAGGGCCGACGCATCTATCGTCTGCCAGAACGTGTGCCCGAGCTCATTGTCGTTGCCGAACCATATGCTGCCCGCGATTTCCGCCGCGATCGCCCCATACTCGATACCGGTCTGGTAGCTCCGCGCCCAGATGCCATTTTGATCGAGCGGCAATTCGTGATCGATCCCAAAAGGGCCACCCCCGGCACGGGCGATGGGTGCGGCGAGGATCAACATCAGCAACAGACAACAGGGTTCCTTGCGCATTCGATATCTTTCCCGCATGAAGCCTTATTACTTTGCGTCGCAAAGTACATGCAGCGCGGCGGCTGTGCAAGCTTTTTTCGAGCGGTGCCGAACCCGGCGCCATGCCCCGGGCGGCGGATGTCACTTGTCGGTATGCGTCACGGTTTGTCGGATGTGGCGAATGCCGAACGCCGCCAGACCGGCCACGATGGGAATGCTCAACGCCATCACCAATTCATAGTTCACGTCCCACCCCAGGGCCTTTATCCCCTTGGCGATATAGCCGATCAGCCCGACCACATAATAGGTGATCGCCGCGATCGACAATCCCTCGACGGTCTCCTGCAGTTTGAATTGCGCCTTGGCGCGACGGTTCATCGACTCGAGCAATGCCTGGTTCTGTCGCTCGCGGGTCAGATCGACCCGCGTTGCAAGCAGTTGATTGGCACGGGCAAGGCGTTGCGACAAGGACTCCTGTCGACCGGCGACGGCACGACAGGTATTCATCGCGGGAGCGAGCCGGCGCTCGGTGAAATCACCAAACGTCTGCAGGCCCGGAATGCGCACTTCACGAAGCTCGGCGATCCGTCGCTGGACCAATTCGTAATAAGCGGCCGCAGCACCGAAGCGGTAGTGATTCTCCGCCCCACCGCTCTCGATTTGGGCCTCTAGGCGGGTCAAACGCTCCAATAATCGCGCCTCATCCTCCTCGCTGGCGCTTTCCAGGACGGTGGTAACCTCGGACAGCTCGCGCTCGTACCGGGTGATCAGCGGCGCGAGCCCCTGTGCCACCGGCAGCGCGAGCAGCGACATCATTCGATAGGTGTCGATTTCCACGATGCGCTGCACCGTGCGTCCTGCCTGGCGTGCGGTCATGTGCCGATCGATCAACAAGAATCGGCTGAACCCATCGGCGCGGACGCGGAAATCCGTCAGTGCGATTGCCGCACTGTCGCCGACCTGTGAGCCGACCAGCACATTGTTGTCGAACCATTTTGCGGCGACCTCCTCGAAGTCCTCGAACTCCGCCGATTGGCCGACAAACGCGCCGTTTGACGCCACCATGATTCTTCCCTTGAGCCCCGTCAGCCAATCCTCCGGAACGGAGCTGAGGGCGGCGTCGGAAAACGGATCGGCGAACGGCCCCGGCACGGTGAAAGTGTAGCGGGCGAATTCCGCGTGACGCTCCCAGCGAATCGAAAACTCGCCCAAATTGGCGCTGAAGTGGTTGGCAATTCTGTCGGGAGCGTGCCGGCCGAATCGGTGCACCAACTGGCGCACATGCTCCCATTCCTCGTGCCGCGCGCCCGACTCCGACAGTAACGCGAGGTAGCTGACGCGCAGGGGCGGCCGCAGGGAATCGGAGGGGCGCGCATGCACCTCGTCATTGAGATCGCTGCGCAACGGATGGTCGGGCGGAAGCATGGGTGAGACGGTAACGTGAAGGCACGCAGGTGTCACGCACCGCCTGCAATCTACGCGGCGCCGGCCCATCCGCGGCACATTTCGCTGGAGCGAGGTGCAACCGAGCGCACGTTTCGCGCTGTCGGTTGCCGCAGATCCGGGCGTAGCGGTCAGCGATGACCTTCCCACATCGCCTGGCCAACCTGCATGGCGGCCTTGCAGTCGCCGATGCGATACACCGCCTGGCGCCCCGCGCGGAACCATTCCTCCGTCGCGTCAGCGCTTGACGAGCGCGTCGCGAATCTGTTCGAGCAATACTTCCTGGCGGGGCGGAGGCGCATCGACCGGCGCCGGGGGCGGGGTCTTCAGCTTGTTGATGCCCTTCACGGCGATGAAGATCACGACCGCGATGATGAGAAAATCAAATACCGTCTGAAGGAACGCGCCATATTTGAGCAACACCGGTGCGCCCTTCGGATCGGTCCCCACACTGATCGCGAGATCACTGAAGTTGATGCCGCCTATCAGAACGCCGAGCGGCGGCATGACGACATCGCCGACGAAGGAGGAAACGATCTTGCCGAATGCGGCACCGATGATGACGCCGACCGCCAGGTCGATGACATTGCCCTTCATGGCGAACTCTTTGAACTCACTTCCAATGCTCATGATAGTGTCCCGTGGTTGTTGATTCGAGTAATCATCGTCTTGGTGTTTTTTTGGCGGCCCGTCCCAGGCCAAGCTTCAGATCTCCGCGCGCTCAGCTCGGCTGCACGGAACCGTTCGGCGTGAGGTGGTTGATCGCTTGTGGCAGCGCCTGGGCGAGCTTTTGGGCGAGCTCTTGCGGGTTCAATCCGAGCTTCGCCGCGAGCCCCGCGATCACATCGGAGCCGAAGGCCGTGTGCACTTGATCGGCCGAGATCGGCTGATTCGCTCCGGTGCCGACCCAGGACTTGACCGTGGCGCCCAGCCCCTGACTCTCCATCTGCGCAACAATTCCCTGTACGCCGCCATGCTTCTCGATCAGACCGCTCACGACCGTCGCCATTTCTCCGCCCACTACGCCGCCCAGTATCCCGTCGAATAATCCCATGATGTGTCCCCCTGCGATTGGAGTTTCAAGATTAGAATGAATACACGAGATTCAGCGTCTCCAGCGTGTCGATCCGCTTCAGCCCCGCGGGAGGTTTCGTGTTGTCCTGCAGAGCGTAGCCCACCGACAACGCGAGCTTGGTCGAAACCTTCACCGCCACTGCCAGGGCGTTGGTCACCAACGTGTCGGCCGAGCTCGCGGTGACCGCCAGTTTGTCGGTCAGCGTCACCGTGCCCGTCAACACCTGGGAGTAATTGACCGCCGCCGTCTCCGCGATGCCGTTCTGCGACGGTAGCAGCGTGCGGCTCGCGACCGCTCCGTTGACCTTGATGATGTCCTCCGGTCGCAACACCTGGTACCCAATGCCCACCTGGGCATCCAATTTCGTCGTATCGGTCGCAATGAATTTGTATCCCAATCCCGCCGATGCGCTCGCCTGATAATCGAAACCGCTGAACAGGTCGTGTCGGTAGCTCAGCAACCCGAACGTGTACAGATCCTTCGTCAGATCGTAGTTGGACTGCCAGGACGTATCCCAGCGCTCCGCTGCCACCAGGCCCGCGCTCTGCCCGTACAATCCGCCCAGATGAAAGGCGTGCTTCCACGGATCGGCGAGATACGCCATGTCGATGGCCGCATTTGCCGATTTACCCTCCGAATTTCCCGACGAGGAGGTGTACCCGGCCTGTCCCTTGCCGGTCCACACATCCTGCGGAGGCGGAGGTGGGTCGTCGGCCATGGCCATGATGGGTGCCAATCCGCATACCGATAAAAGCAATGTGCGCGTTTTCATGAAGTCTCTCTATGTATGAATGAGCTTTGAAGCGAAGCTCGATGAGGACCGCCGGTGGCGTCACGTCAAGTATGAGAGCGAGGACATCCTCGCCCTCATACCGAGTCGTTACTTACTGCAGGCCTTGCCGTGATCCGCACGGTTGCCCTGGGCAATCGCGTCCGCTTCCGACATGTAGGCGCCGCTCTTGGTCTTGCCGTACCAACGATCGGACGGGCAGTGATACACCTTGCTCGCGCTGTTCACCCATACTTTGTCCGCCCCACCGCCAGGCGCCGCAGTGGCCGCAGGCGCGGGCCCTTTCTTGGAAGCGGCGGGTGCCGCGGCGGCGGGCGCAGCAGCGGCAGGCGCAGCTGCGGCGGCCGGCGCGGGCGCCGTTGCAGCAGGTGTCGCAGCCGATGTGGCGGCTGCAGGCGCTGCGGCACTCGGGGTAGCGGTGCTCGCGTACCATTCCTGCACTCCCTTGTGGCCATGACACGCGCCTTTCTTGGTGGCGCCCGTCCAGTAGCTGCCGTCCCGACACAGGCCGGTCGATCCAGCCGGTGCACTCGCCGGCGCCTGCGCGAAGGCAGCTCCCGCAAGCAGCAATCCCGTCAACAACGAACTGATCTTGAAGTGTTTGAGCATCATGATTTCCCCGGTTTTGTTTGTTGATTCGCCTGCACGCCTCGTATTCTATGACGACGTAGCGCTACATTGGCAGGCGGGGGAGTATTCCAGAATCGCTCCAGCGCATCGTTACGAATGAGTCATAACCGACCGTTCACCGGCACTCAACTTAGCCGATGCGGTCAAGTCTTGGCCAATTGAGACACAACATGAAATACTGAGGGTCCCCATGAGCAAAGCGACCCCAGGCACGATCCGCATCGGCATCGGCGGGTGGACCTACGAGCCCTGGCGCGGTGCATTTTACCCGGATCATCTTCCGCACAAGCGCGAGCTCGAATACGCGAGCCGCTGCCTAACGTCGATCGAGATCAACGGCACCTTCTACGGCTCGCAAAAGCCCGAGACCTTCGGCAAGTGGCATGACGAGACGCCGTCGAATTTTGTGTTCTCGTTGAAGGCGCCGCGTTACGCAACGAATCGCAAGGTGCTGGCCGACGCCGGCAAGAGCATCGAACGCTTCTACTCGAGCGGCGTCATGCAGCTCAAGGACAAACTCGGGCCGGTCAATTGGCAGCTGGCACCTTCCAAGAGATTCGAACCGGAGGATTTTGCTGCATTCTTGGGCCTGTTGCCCCGCGAAATTGAGGGGCGAACGCTGCGGCACGTGGTCGAGGTCCGCCATGCGAGCTTCCACTCCGGCGATTTCGTCGCAATGGCGCGCGAGCACGGGGTGGCGGTGGTGATCGCCGGCGATTCCGACTATCCCCAAATTGCCGATCCAACCGCCTCCTTCGTGTATGCCCGAATCATGGGAACGCGGGAGGGACCCGAGCTTGGCTATTCGGCCGAGGAACTCGACCGGTGGGCCGCGCGGGCCAAGGCATGGGCATCCGGCAGCACGCCGGAAGGGCTGGAGTTTGCCGGGGCGCCGCGCAGCGACAGACGACCGCGCGATGTCTACCTGTACGTCATCAGCGGACACAAGGTGCGCAATCCCGCCGCGGCGATGGCTTTGATCGAGCGCACCGCCCACGGCCGCTGAGGCAGGTTGCCAGGGGCGGCGCGGGCGTTTCAAATTTGCGGCGAGACCCCGCTTGCCGGGTCAGGCAGCCAGGCGGCCTTCTCGATAGTCGCTCACCGCCTGTTCGATCTCCTCCCGCGTGTTCATCACGAACGGCCCATATTGCACTACGGGCTCGTGCAGCGGTTTTGCGGCGAGCAACAAAAATCGCGCTCCCTGTGCTTTCGCCACGACTCGCACCAAGTCGCCGCCGGACAGCACGCCGGCGGCGCGATGTGGCAGTGCCTTCTCGGCGCCCTCGGCGCCCAACTCGGCGCTACCCTCATAGGCGTACAGGAAGCCGGTATGCGCGGCGGCAACGGGCGCCAGGAATTGCGCGCCGGCCGGCAGATGCACGTCGAGATAGAATGCATCGGTGGTGATTTTCTCCCCCGCCCGATTCACGGGGCCCTCGGTGACGCGTCCATCCTGATCGAACGCTCCGGCGATGACCTTGACCTTCCCTCCGGAGGGAAGGTCGATTACGGGGATCTCCCTCGAGGGAATGTCCCGATAATGCGCAGGCTTCATTTTCTCCTTCGACGGCAGGTTCAGCCACAGCTGAAAACCGCGCAGTCGGCCTTCGCTCTGCTGGGGCATTTCGGAGTGAATGATGCCGCGCGCGGCGGTCATCCATTGCACGTCGCCGGGTCCCAAGTCGCCGCGGTTGCCGAGATGGTCCTCGTGCCGCATGCGCCCGTCCAGCATATACGTGACGGTTTCGAAGCCGCGGTGCGGATGCGCCGGGAATCCGGCCAGATAGTCATCCGGATTGTCCGAGTAGAACTCATCGAGCATCAGAAATGGATCGACGTAAAGTCCACGCTGACTTCCTAGGCTGCGGCGCAGCTTTACGCCGGCGCCATCGGAAGTCGGCGTCGACTCGATGATGCGGACCAGTTGTCGAACGTTCATCAGGGTTCTCCTTTCGAAGCTCAAGCCGCGAGCCGGGCGATCTCCGCGGCCGCTTTCGCGAGACCCGCCTCTCGGCTTTGCGGGCTGATTGCCAGACCTTCAGCGTAAACGAAATGCACATCCGTCATGCCTAGAAATGCCAGAAAATCGCGCACGTAGCTGGTCTGCGTGTCCATGGGCGTACCGACGTATTGACCGCCGCGAGCTGCGAATACGTACACCTTTTTTCCCGTCAGGCGCCCCACGGGTCCCTTTTCGGTGTACGCGAACGTGATCCCCGCGCGGGCGATGTGATCGAAATACGCCTTCAACTGCGACGGCACGCCGAAGTTGTACATCGGCAGTCCGAGCACGATCACTTCAGCGCGCGTGATCTCCGCGATCAGGGCGTCGGAATAGTCGACCACCGCCTGCTGAGCGGGGGTGCGCTGCTCCGATTCGGTGAGGAAAGCGCCGAAGCGCTCGGCGCTGAGGTGAGGGACGGTGTCTGCGCCACCCACGTCTCGTACCACCACGTGGGCATCGGGATGGCTCTTGCGGAACGCCGCCACAAACTGGTTGGCGAGCTGGCTCGATTGACCGCCATTGTTAATGCTGGCATTGATCTGCAAAAGTGTGCGCATGCTGATCTCCGGAGTGTTGGCCCATTTCGAGAGTGAATGTAATATTGATTAATTAGATAAAAAAGCGGAATATTTAGGGTATATCTATCAGTTTAGTGCATATATGACAGCCAGTCCCCGAATCTCGCTGGAACAATGGCGCGCCCTGCTGGCGGTTGTGGACACGGGCGGATACGCCCGGGCCGCGGCCTCGCTTCACAAGAGCCAGTCCGCGGTTACCTACGCCGTGCAGAAAATGGAATCCCTGCTTGGCGTGAAGATTTTTGAGGTGGTCGGACGCAAAGCCCGCCTCACCGCAACCGGCGAGGTGCTCTACCGGCGGGCCAAATCGCTCCTGGAAGAAGCCGGGGCGCTGGAGAACGCGGCGGGCTGCCTTGCTGCGGGCTGGGAGGCGCAGTTGCGGCTCGCGGTCGAGATCATCTTTCCCACCTGGCTGCTGCTCAACTGCTTCGCCCGCTTTGCCGGGGAGCGGCCGGAAACGCGCCTCGAGTTGTACGAGACCGTGCTGAGCGGCACCGAGGAAGCGCTTCTGGAGCGGCGAGTCGATCTGGCCGTCTGCTCGGAAGTGCCACGCGGATTCATCGGCGATTTTCTGATCCGATTACGCTTCATTCCAGTCGCCCACCCGGATCATCCGCTGCACCGGCTCGGGCGCGATCTCACCCTGCAGGACCTGCGCAAGCACCGCCATCTCGTCATTCGCGATTCCGGGAGTCAGCGCCGCGGCGGTACCTGGCTCGGGGCCGAACAGAACTGGACGGTCAGCCACAAAGCCACCTCCATTCACGCCGCCGTGATGGGACTTGGTTTCGCCTGGTACCCGGCGGAGATGGTGCGCGGCGAACTCGACTTGGGCACGCTCAAGGCGCTGCCGTTGCGTGAAGGCGGGGAGCGTTGGGGCAACCTGTACCTGGTTTTCGCAGATCGGGATTACGCGGGTCCGGGCGCTCTGCGAATGGCGGAGATCATTCGGCAAGCGGCGCTGCCCTGTCGAAATGCTGAAGAATCACACGCCGTTTGACTTATCCCAACATGGATTGCGCAACACTTCATGACTAATGCGTTTGCCTTTGCGTTCGTTTCGTCCCGCGAAGAAGCTATGCCCCTGACGACTTTTTGCAGAGGTATCTTCGATGAACCGCAGAGCAAAAATTTTGTGCGCATTGGGACTGATCGCGGCTTCACCGGCGAGCTTCGCGCAATACACGCTGGATCTCACCGGCGTCGGTAATGGGACAATCGCCGACGGCGTTTACGTGACCCCCTATCAGGGCACCGTTTCCGGCAATGGCGTCAATTTTTCCGGGTACATGATCTGCGACGACTTCAACACCGAGTCCTACCTCAACAAGCCCTGGAATGCGACGTCGACGTCGGCCGGAGCACTCGACGGCAGCGAGAAATTCAACTCCTCGGTGATGTTCGGTGGTACCAATTACACCGTTCAGCAGGCCTACAATGCGGCGGGCTGGCTCGCGAACGGCCTGCTCGCCAACGTCGGCAATACGACCACCCAGGTTAACTATGCCTTCGCGATCTGGGACCTCTTCGACGGTCAGAGCACCAACCCCGCCGGCGGCTCGACCGCACTCGAAAAGGCAGCCTTCGCTGCGGCAGCGGACGGCTATGTCGCGAACAATGTCAGCGTGTTCACTCCCGATGGCGTGAACTCCCCGAACCCGAAGGACGTGAGTCAGGAATTCCTGGTCGTGCAGGCTGCACCTGAAATCGACGCGACAACGGCCACCAGCGCCTTGACGCTGCTCTTCGGCGGCGTGCTCGTGGTGAACGGCCGCCGCAAACCCTCGGGTCGATAAGACGATTTCCGGGCCCGGATCCGCCAACGGCGGGTCCGGGCTTTTCTTTTGCCCGCATCACAGCGGCCGCGTCCATTCGAAAATGTCCCCGCACGGGTCATTCGAGAATTATATCATCGTCACTGCGGCCTCATTGCCCCGACGATCCGGAAGCGCCCAATGCCCCAACCCAGCGAACCAGCTCCGAGGATCCGGGTCGCCGATCTGGAAATCGACCAGGTTCTTCACGATTTCGTCGCCTGCGAAGCGCTGCCCGGCACGGACGTCGAGGCGGCTCATTTCTGGCGCGGGTTCGCATCGCTGGTGCGCCGTTTGAGTCCGCGCAACGCGGAACTTCTCGCAACGAGAGACCGGCTTCAATCGCAGATCGACGCATGGCATCGCCGCAATCCCGGCGCCGGATTCGACCCCGCGCACTACCGTGAATATCTGGAAGAGATCGGTTATCTGGTACCCGACCGCGGCCCGTTTCGGATCTCGACGCAGAACGTCGACGCGGAGATTGCCGCCATCGCGGGCCCCCAGCTGGTGGTCCCTGTCAACAACGCCCGGTATGCGCTGAACGCCGCCAATGCACGTTGGGGAAGTCTTTACGACGCCCTCTACGGAACCGACGCGATCGCGCGCGCCGCCGACGAGACCCCGGGCCGCGGCTATGATCCGAAGCGCGGCGCGCGCGTGATCCGCTACGTGCGCGACTTTCTGGACCGTCATTTCGCCTTGCGCGATGCGAGTCATCGCGACTCCCGCGGCTACCGCATCACCTCTCGAGGGCTCGAGGCGCTGGTGGCCGGCGGCGGCGCGGTGGGGCTCGTCCACGGCGCAGGTCTCGCCGGCTACCAGGGAGATCGTGCAAACCCATCCGCGATACTGCTCGCCCATCATGGCCTGCACGTCGAGATGCGCATCGACCGGGACCACCATATCGGACGGGACGATCCGGCCGGTTTGAGCGACGTGATGCTCGAATCTGCGGTCACGACGATCCAGGACTGCGAGGACTCGGTGGCCGCTGTCACCGCAGCCGACAAGGTGCTCGTCTACCGCAACTGGCTCGGGCTGATGAAAGGAACGCTCGAGTGCAGCTTCGACAAGGGCGGCAAACCGGTGGCGAGGAGGCTCTACCCGGATCGCCGCTACCTGACGCCGGCGGGATCCGAGCTCGTGCTGCCGGGGCGCAGTCTCATGCTGGTGCGCAACGTCGGACACCACATGCTCACGGATGCCGTAACCCTCGCCGGTGCGCCGATACCGGAGACGTTCATCGATGCCGCCGTGACCTCGCTGATCGCGCTTCATGACCTCATCGGACCTGCCGCGCGTATGAACTCGCGAACCGGCTCGATTTACATCGTCAAACCCAAGATGCACGGGCCGGAAGAGGCGGCGTTCGCCGCGGAACTGTTTTCCGGGGTCGAAGACCTCCTGGGTTTGGCGCGCAATACGCTGAAGATCGGTGTCATGGACGAGGAGCGAAGAACGACGGTCAATCTCGCCGAATGCATTCGCGCCGTGAGCGAGCGAGTGGTGTTCATCAACACCGGCTTCCTCGATCGCACCGGCGACGAGATCCACACGTCCATGGAGGCCGCGGCGGTCCCCCGCAAGGCGGACCTCAAGAAGGCCGTATGGCTCGATGCTTACGAGCGGCGCAATGTCGATGTCGGCATCGCCTGCGGGTTGCCGGGGCGCGCGCAGATCGGCAAGGGGATGTGGGCCATGCCGGATTTGATGGCGGAAATGATCAACACCAAGATCGCCCATCCGCTGGCCGGCGCGAACACCGCCTGGGTACCCTCGCCTACGGCCGCCACACTCCATGCCTTGCACTACCATCAGGTCAACGTGTGCGAGTTGCAGGCGGCCTTGGTGGGCCGGGCCCCGGCCGTGCTCGAGGACATCTTGACGCCGCCGCTGGTGTCCGCCCCATCGTGGACGGAGGCTGAAATCCAGACCGAGCTCAACAACAACGCTCAAAGCATTCTGGGGTACGTGGTTCGCTGGATCGACTTCGGCATCGGGTGCTCGAAGGTTCCGGATTTCCACGACGTGGCATTGATGGAGGACCGGGCGACGCTGCGTATCTCCAGCCAGCACGTCGCGAACTGGCTGCTGCACGGGGTGTGCTCGAAGGATCAGGTGCTCGAGGCGCTCTTCCGGATGGCCGCGGTGGTCGACGATCAAAACGCCGGCGATCCGGCCTACACACCGATGTGCCGCGATCTGCAGACGGACATCGCGTTTCGGGCCGCGTGCGACCTCATCTTCAAGGGACGAATCGAACCCAATGGCTACACGGAGGCGATTCTCACCGACCGACGGCGGGAGAAAATGCTCGTGGGACGCCTCCTACGTCCGATCGAGGGCGCGCCGCACAAGTAACCTGCCCTGGTTTGTGTAGTTTACGGGTCGTTATGCATGCGGGTCATTGACGTGGAATCCGTAGCAGTAGAAGACACGCTGCGGGAGCGGCGCGATCCGTTTCAGGCGGCCCTCGCGAGAGTCGCGGATGCGGTGATCGCGGTGGATTCGTCCGGCCGCATCACCTATCTGAACCCGGCTGCCGAACTGGTCACCGCTTGGAGCGTGGTCGATGCGGTGGGATCGCCCCTGTCGCGCTGTTTCAAAATCGTGCACGATGACACGGGCGCAGCGCTCGAGAGCGTGTTCGAGTCCGTGCGCCGATCGGGCGACAGGATCGAACATACAAGCAACACCGCACTGGTCAATCGCCGCGGCATCCTCGTCCCCATCGAGTGCAGCGCATCGCCGATCCGCGACAGCGTCAATGCGTTCGCGGGCGCCGTAATCGTCTTTCGGGACGTGGGCGGGCGCCGCGCTGCGGAACGCGCCCTGCAATCGAGCGAGGAGTCGCGCGTCGAGAACGCCGATGCGCTGTTCGAGGAAAAGGAGCGCGCCCAGGTCACGCTCAATTCCATCGGCGATGCCGTCGTCAGCACCAATTTCTGGGGCCGCGTGACTTACCTCAACATCGTCGCCGAACGCATGACCGGATGGTCGCAGGCGCAGGCCTCGGGACGGGCAGTGGACGATGTCTTCCCCTTGATCGACGTGACGACGCGCAGCCCCATCCCGACGCCGACCGCGAGCGCCATCATCGAGGACAGGACGGTGGGCCTCGGTGCGGACTGCATGCTGGTGCGCGGCGACGGCGTCGAGCTGGCCGTGGAAACCAGCGCCGCGCCGATCCACGACCGACTTGGCGGCGTGATCGGCGCGGTGATGGTGGTCCACGACGTGACGGCGGCGCGCGAATTGTCCAACAAGCTCGCCCGCCTGGCGCTGCACGACAGTCTGACCGATGTGCCGAACAGGACCCTGCTCAGCGACCGGTTGGATCAGGCGATGATGCGGGCACACCGCACGGGCAGCTCGGTCGCGGTCCTCTACATCGATCTGGATCGGTTCAAGCACATCAACGACTCGCTGGGGCACGCCGTGGGCGATGAGCTCCTGCGATCGGTCGCTCGGCGGCTGCTCTGCTGCGTCCGAAGCTCCGACACGGTGAGCCGTCAGGGCGGGGATGAGTTCCTGGTGCTGCTCCCGGATGTGGTGCACCCGCGCGACGCGGCGCTCTGCGCCGAAAAGATCATTGCCGCCCTGGAGGCGCCGCATGCCATCGCCGACCATGACCTGCGAATCACCGCGAGCATCGGCATCGCGACGTATCCCGGCGATGCACCGGATGCGGAGCAGCTGTTGCGCAATGCGGACTTCGCCATGTACCAGGCGAAGTACACCGGCCGCAACAACTATCAATTCTTCAAACCCGAGATGAACGCCAACGCGATCGAGCGCCAGAGCGTCGAGACCGACCTGCGGCAGGCCGTGGCACGCCGCGAATTCGAGTTGAATTATCAGCCGAAGGTGAGCCTGCAAACCGGCGCCGTGGTGGGCGTCGAAGCGCTGATTCGATGGAACCGCCCGCAGTGCGGCCTGATGCTGCCGGCGAGGTTCATACCGATTGCCGAGGAATCGGGGCTCATCCTGCCGATCGGCCGCTGGGCGCTCGAGACAGCCTGTCGGCAGGCCCGCGCCTGGCAGGATGAAGGACTTTTGGCGGTTTCGGTTGCCATCAACGTTTCCGCCGTCGAGCTGCGCGCCAAGGACTTCCTGGACAACGTACGCCAGAGCCTCGAGCAAACACGGCTCGACCCGTCGCTTCTGGAGCTCGAGCTGACCGAGACGTTCATGATGCAGGACTGGAAAACCACCGCGGAAATCCTCCGCGCCCTGAAGGCATTGGGCGTCAAGATCGCGCTCGATGATTTCGGCACCGGCTACTCGAGCTTGAGCTACATGAAGCGCTTTCCGATCGATGCCTTGAAAATCGATCAATCCTTCATTCGCGACATGACCGGCGATTCCGACGACGCCAGCATCGTGAGCGCCGTCATCAACATGGGGCGAAGCCTGAACATGCGGGTGATCGCGGAGGGTGTTCAGACTCGGGACCAGCTCGAGTTCCTGCGGGAGCGCGAGTGTCCGGAGGGCCAGGGATATTACTTCGGGCCGCCGGTACCCGCCGATGAGGCGAGAGCGCTCCTGAGCAATCCCGAGCAACCACACTTCGCCGCGGTGCTATGAAAAACGGCTCCGCAGCTCCGCAAGCCGCTCCTGCCACGGGCGCTCGCGCTCGAGCCAGGCGGCGAGCGATAGAAGTCTCGCATCGTCGCCGAGCGGCGCGATCGCCGCCTCTGCGAGCTCCGCTGCCGTCACGTCACCGCGGTGCACGAGCTCCGCCAGACCGACGCCGTCGAAATCCATATAGTCATCCGGCCGCATCGGGTGACTCCGTCAGCTGGCGGGCGACCTTGGAGCCGCTTCCCTTTTAGGGATGGAATAGGTGCCCACGGCATGGGCGACCACCTCGGGCGCGCCTTCGGAATACAGGCGAACCTCTCCCACCGCCTGAACCTTGCCGACCTTGACGAGCTGGCATACGCCGAGGATGCGTTTGTCGGGCGCGGGCTTGCGCAAAAAGTTGATGGTCAGATTGGTCGTCACCGCGAGCGGCACGATGCCAATCTGGCCGAGCAGCGCCACGTAAAGACCCACGTCTGCCACGGTCATGAGCACCGGCCCCGACACCGTGCCGCCGGGACGCAGCTCGTCGGGACCGACCTCGTGCGCCACCGTCGCCGCGCCGGCACCGACCTCAAGCACGCGGCATTTGCACTGCGGGAACTCGCGCGTCATGAACTCCACGATCGCGGCCTTGCTCGCGGGGCTGCTTGTCCTATACGACTCGGGGTGGCGATGGCCGTGCATGGTTCTCATCCTTTCACGACACGTGAGGTTAGGTTGCGCGCGGCGGCACCCGCGTGGGCCGCTGTGAAGGCCCGAGAATGACCCGCTCGACGCCCGGGCATTATCCGGGTATGATTCGCTCCAGCCAAGTAAGGGCCGGTGCCCGGTCAGTGCCGCCCCTGGCTCGCAGTCCGTCTTCGACGCACTCGTACTCATTTCCTCCTCGCTGCTGGCCGCTGCGGACGCTCCAAGCTCCGTCGTGCGAGCCCACCAGAATTCATTTCAAGGATTACCATGTCATTTTCTGATCTCGGGCTCGTGCCCGAATTGCTCCGTGCCGTTGCCGATAAGGGCTACGACGTCCCCTCGCCCATCCAACTTCAAGCGATCCCCGCGGTGCTCGCGGGCCGAGACGTCCTCGCCGGCGCGCAAACCGGTACCGGCAAGACCGCGGGTTTCGTGCTGCCCATCCTGCAGAGGCTCGCCGCCGGCACGGCCGCCCGTGCGCCCCGCGCGCTGGTACTGACGCCGACCCGGGAGCTCGCGGCTCAGGTTGCGCAAAGCGCCCGTGATTACGGCAAGTACATGCCGCTGCGGGTCATGCAGGTGTTCGGTGGCGTCAACATCAACCCCCAGATCAGCGGCCTCAGAAGCGGCTGCGATATTCTCGTGGCGACTCCCGGACGGCTGCTCGACCTCGCCCAGCAGCGCTGCGTGGACCTGTCCGGCGTTTCGGTCCTGGTCCTCGACGAGGCAGACCGCATGCTCGACATGGGTTTCATCCACGACATCAAGCGGATCATCAAGCTGTTGCCGTCCAAGCGCCAGAACCTGTTGTTCTCGGCGACCTATTCAGAGGACATCCGCGGGCTCGCCGAGCGTTTGTTGAGCAATCCGCTGTCGATCCAGGTCGCGCCGCGCAATGCGCCGATCGAGCTCGTGGAGCAATGCGCCTACCGCGTGCAAAAGGAACAAAAGCGTCATCTGCTCGTGCATCTGATTCGAGCGGGCGGCTGGCATCAGGTGCTCATTTTCACGCGTACCAAACACGGCGCCAATCGTCTCACCCAGCAAATCGAGGGTGCCGGAATCCCCGCGGCCGCGATCCACGGCAACAAGAGCCAGGCCGCACGGGTGAAGGCACTCGACATGTTCAAGCGCGGCCAGATCACCGCGCTGGTGGCGACCGAGGTCGCAGCGCGCGGCCTCGACATCAAGGAGCTGCCGCAGGTGGTGAACTACGAGCTGCCGAACGTTCCCGAGGATTATGTGCACCGCATCGGGCGGACGGGCCGCGCGGGCGCGCTGGGTCAGGCGGTATCGCTGGTATCTGCAGACGAGAATGGTCTGCTGCGCGACATCGAGCGGGTGCTGAAGCGCCCGATACCCGTGCTCCCGACTCCGGCGTTCGAAGCGGCACCGGACGCTCATCCGGTGTCCGAACGTTCGGCCGGCGCTCGCCCGGTCACGCAGGGCTCCCATGGCGCTTCGCGCCGGTCTCATTCGGGGCAGGCCCCGGCCCGCAGCTCCGCCCCGCATGCGGGCAATTCCCGCGGCGGCGAACGGCGCGACACCCGCCAGCATTGGAACGCCGATTCGCGCCAGGCCCGAAGTCAGCGGCAGCGTTCCCGCTGATCCTCGGCGGCCGGCTTTCCCAACCGGCCGCGCGCTTGCTAAAGCGTGCGGCCGAGTTCCTTGAGGTATGCGGCGAAGTCCGCGCCTAGGCTCGGATGCTTGAGGCCGAACTCGACGGTCGCCTGCAGATAGCCGAGCTTGTTGCCGCAGTCATAGCGTTTGCCTTCGAACTCGAACGCATAGACGGGTTCGCGCTGCATCAGGCGCGCAATGCCGTCGGTCAGCTGGATCTCGCCGCCGGCGCCCTTGCCGATCTTGGCGAGATCGTCGAACAGCGAGGGCGACAAAAGGTACCTGCCCACTACCGCCAGGGTCGACTCCGCCTTGTCGGGCTTCGGTTTTTCGACGATGTGGGACATCTTGCCGATGCGCGGCGCGATGGTCTTCTCGAGCGTGACGATGCCGTACTTGTCCGTATCCTGCCTGGGAACGTTTTGCACGCCCAGCACGCTTCCACCGTACACGGCATGGACATCGACCATCTGCTTCAGGCATGAAACCTTGGCGTCGATGAGATCGTCGGCGAGATGCACCATGAAGGGCGCGTCCCCCACGACCGGCCGCGCGCACAGCACTGCGTGGCCGAGCCCGAGCGGTGCCGGCTGCCGTATGTAGACGCAGGAGGCCCAGCTCGGCAGGATCCCGTTCAGGAGCTCGAGCAGCTCCTGTTTGCCTTGCTGCTGAAGCACGGCCTCGAGCTCCGGGTTGCTGTCGAAGTGATCTTCGATCGCGCGCTTCGAGCTTCCCGTGATGAACACCAGCGTGTCGGCGCCTGCGGACAGCGCTTCGTCGACCGCGTATTGGATCAGCGGTTTGTCGACGATCGGAAGCATCTCTTTCGGGCTCGCCTTGGTGACCGGCAGGAACCGCGTGCCGCGCCCCGCCACTGGAAATACGCAGGTTTTAACGGATTTAGTGGGCATGACGGCGATCATAACGGATTTTCAATGCAGTTTTACCATGGCGTGGGAATGGAAGCTTTCCCATGATTGGCACGCGGGACAATGCCAGTAGAAGCCGCGTCCCGAGAACCCGCACTCCGCGCAGCGATATCGCTCGGCGTGAGCGAGCAGCGCGCCGAGCTCGCCCGCGGCGCGCTCGAGCTCGCCGCCCGCGGCGCGCCACATCGCGGCGAGTGCCGGATCCTTGAGGAACACGGCCTCGATCGCCGGACGCAGCGGCGGCGCCGACGCGAGGTCCGCGCCGACGGCTGCGAACACCAGGCTTTTCAGCTCCCCGGCACCGCGCAATTGCGCAGTCGCCGCCAGCGCTGCGAGCTCTTGGTCGCGCCGTTCCTCCCCCGCGAGCCGCAGCAGATGCGTTAGCTCCTCTTGCAGCAGCGCGGGCGACTCATCGAGCGCGAGCCGCAACAATTTCAGCGCCAGCTCGGGTTGAGACTGCCGCTCCGCGATCTGCGCCCGCAGCAACGCAGCGCGTGGAAATGGCGCAGCCTCGCGGCGCGCCCGGCGCAGGCAATCCCTGGCTTGAGCCATGTCGTCGCGCTCGATGGCGAGCGCCGCGAGCTCACAGAGATAGTGTGCGGCCACCGAGCGCGCGGGTGCGGCCTTCACGCTCGCAAGCTCGCGGTACGTATCGAGCGCCAGCTGCCATTCGTGCTGGCGCTCGTAGACGCCGCTAAGCGCGGCGAGCGCGCTCGCACGCAGCCGCGGGACTTCGCTCACCCGCTGCAGCAGTCCCTCCGCGCGATCGAGCAGCCCCGCCCGCAGATAATCCTGCGCGAGCGCGAGCAATGCCTGCTCGCGATGCTCCCGCGGAAGCGCTTCGCGCGCGAGAAGATTCTGGTGAATGCGGATGGAGCGCTCGACCTCGCCCCGTCGCCGATACAAGGCGCCGAGTGCAAAGTGAGTCTCGATCGTGTCCGAGCTGGCATCCATCAGCTTGAGAAACATGTCCAGCGCGCGGTCGGGCTGCTCGGAGACCAGGAAATCGAGGCCCGCGAGATAATCGGGATGCAGTTTGCCGAAGGGCCGGGTCCAGCGCCTGCCCCAGCCGAAATTCCCCGCCAGGATGCCGACAACCAGCGCCGCGACGACCATCAGCGCCCAAGTCGACCACGCCCAGGAGGAAACATCAGGCATGGGTCGGGCCGGGACTCAGATCAGGGTTGAGCCGCTAATCCCGGATCGGCTGATCGGCGCCGTCGTTGACGCGCTCCCGCAGATCCTTGCCGGGTTTGAAGTGCGGGACGTGCTTGCCGGCGAGGGCCACCGCCTCGCCGGTCTTCGGATTGCGCCCCTGCCGCGGCGGCCGGAAGTGCAGGGAGAAACTTCCGAAGCCGCGTATTTCGATGCGTTCCCCGGTTGCCAGCGCATCGCTCATGATCTCCAACAATTGCTTCACCGCGAGTTCCACGTCCTTCGCCGGTAGGTGCTTTTGTTTTGCCGAAATGATCTCAATGAGTTCCGATTTCGTCATTACCGATCCATGAGCTTCGCTGGACATAAGTAACGCTGGCGGACGGCTATTTCAACCGCCGCTGCGCGCAGCCTCCAGATTTCAATCTTGGCCCGAGATTTGCTCTTTGAGCAGATCTCCCAGGCTCGTTCCGGTGGGCGAATCGGTCCGGTAGTTCTGCATGGCCTCTTGCTCCTCGTGGATGTCCTTGGCCTTGATCGACAGCGAAATGCTGCGCCCCTTGCGGTCCACGTTGGTGAACTTGGCCTCCACCTCTTCGCCGACTTTCAGCAGCAGCCGGGCATCCTCCACACGGTCTCGCGACAGCTCGGATGCGCGCAGCTGGCCATCCACGCCGTTACCCAGATCGATGATGGCACCCTTGGCATCGACTTCGCGCACGACGCCCCGCACGATGCTGCCCTTGGGATGCTCCGCGATGTAGGCGGAGAACGGATCCTTGGCGAGCTGCTTGACGCCCAAGCTGATGCGCTCGCGCTCAGGATCGATGGACAGCACCATGGCGTCGACCTGCTGGCCCTTCTGGTAGCTGCGCACGGCTTCCTCGCCCGGCATGTCCCAGGAGATATCCGAAAGATGCACGAGACCGTCGATGCCGCCGGCGAGCCCGATGAAGATGCCGAAGTCGGTGATCGATTTGATCTGCCCCGAGACCTTGTCGCCTCGGTTGTAGTTCTCGGCGAACTCCTTCCAGGGATTGGTCTTGCATTGCTTGACGCCCAAGCTGATGCGGCGGCGCTCCTCGTCGATGTCGAGCACCATGACCTCCACTTCCTGACCGACGTGCACGACCTTGGCCGGGTTCACGTTCTTGTTGGTCCAATCCATCTCGGAGACATGGACCAGGCCTTCGACACCCTCTTCGATTTCCACGAAACAGCCGTAGTCGGCGATGTTCGTCACCTTGCCGAACAGACGCGTGTTCGCCGGGTAGCGCCGCGCGATGTTCTGCCACGGGTCCGCTCCCAGCTGCTTCAAGCCGAGCGAGACGCGCTGACGCTCGCGGTCGAATTTCAGGATGCGGACGTCGATCTCCTCGCCGACCTTCACAACCTCCGAAGGATGCTTCACGCGCTTCCACGCCATGTCGGTGATGTGCAGCAGACCGTCGATGCCGCCCAGGTCGACGAATGCACCGTAGTCCGTGAGGTTCTTGACCACACCCTTGACCGCCGCGCCTTCCTGTAGATTGTCGAGCAGCGCGGAACGCTCCGCACTGTACTCCTGCTCGACCACCGCACGCCTCGAAACGACGACGTTGTTGCGCTTCTGGTCGAGCTTGATGACCTTGAATTCCAGCGGTTTGTTCTCGAGGTACGATGGATCGCGAACCGGACGCACGTCGACCAACGAACCGGGCAGGAATGCGCGTACGTTGTCGATCTCAACGGTAAACCCGCCCTTGACGCGGCCCGTGATGATGCCAATGACGACTTCCTGTTTCTCGAAGGCGCTTTCGAGCCGAGTCCAGGTCCGCGCCCGCTTGGCTTTCTCTCGCGACAGCCGGGTTTCACCCGAGCCGTCCTCGACGCTGTCGAGCGCGACCTCGACGGTCTCGCCCACGGCAACTTCGATCTCGCCCTTCTCATTCTTGAATTGATCCGAGGGAATGACCGCTTCGGACTTCAATCCAACGTTGACGATGACGTAGTCTTGGCCGACCTCGACGATGAGGCCGTTGAGAATGGTGCCCGGACGAATCCGCTGGCTGGCGATGCTCTGTTCAAACAGTTCCGCGAAACTTTCTGTCATGTGTTCTCTATACGTTGCCCTGGCACGGGTCCCGCGTGCGTCAGGGGTTACCAATTAACAACGGCGATCGATCCTTGATCAGCCGCGACCCAAAACTTCAATTCGCGTCGATCGAAAGCCGCTCGCGCGCAATGCCGAGGACGCGTTCGACCACCGCGTTGACGGGCATTCCCGTCGTGTCCACAAGGACTGCATCGGCGCTTGCGACAAGAGGCGAGGCGGAGCGCGAAATGTCGCGCTTGTCACGCTCCGCTATCTCCAGCGAAAGGGCGGCAAGGGTAGCAGCAACCCCCTTTTCTTTCAACTGGTTATGGCGTCTCAACGCCCGCTCCTCAAGGCTTGCGGTGAGAAAAATCTTCACCTGTGCCCCGGGGAACACCACCGTGCCCATGTCGCGCCCGTCGGCGACCACGCCGGGGGGTACCGCGAACGCCCTTTGGCGCTCCAGCAGCGCCGCCCGTACGGGGGGAAAGCCTGCGACCTTGGAGGCGTCGTTCCCGGCCGACTCGGTCCGAATATCGCGGCTCACCTCGGCGCCGTCCAGCCAGACGAGCTCCTCGTCCCGGGGCCCGGCACCGAAGCGGATGTCGAATTGGGCCGCCAGCCGGCTCAAGGAGGCGACATCGTCCAAGGCGACCCCGGCCCGCCGGGCTGCGAGCGCCACCAGCCGGTACAGGGCCCCGCTATCCAGAAGGCCCCACCCCAAAGCCCGGGCCACCGCGCGGCTCACAGTGCCCTTGCCGGACCCGGATGGACCGTCGATGGTGATGACCGGCACCTTTAACATGCGCCCCCGCTGTCCGACTCCGAGAGATCCAGGCCCGCCGAGCACGACGATCCGACGAAGCCCGGGAAGGAGGTCGCCACATTGGCGGTATCGTGCACCACGATGGGACCCGAGGCGCGCAGACTCGCGATGGCGAACGCCATCGCGATCCGATGGTCGCCGCAGCTGTCGACCTCGCCCGCCCCGAAAGCCGGCCCCTCGCCGCGTCCCCGAATGCGCATGCCGTCCGGCGTGACGCTATGCATCACCCCGAGCGCCGTGAAGCCGGCACCCATTGCCGCGATGCGGTCGCTCTCTTTGACCCGCAACTCTTCCGCTCCGGCAATCACTGTGTCGCCCTCCGCGCAGGCGGCTGCGACGAACAGCACGGGAATCTCGTCGATGGCCAGGGGCACCAGGGACTCGGACACCGCGATGCCGTGCAGCCGCGAGCGGTGGACCCGCAAGTCCCCGACAGGCTCCGCCCCGCTCATGCGCGGATTTTCGACCTCGATCCGGCCACCCATCGAGCGCAGGATATCGAGCAACCCGGTTCGGCTGGGATTGAGCCCGACATTCAGCAGCATCAATCCTTCGTCCGCCGCCCCCAGAAGCCCGGCAACCAGAAAAAAGGCGGCTGACGAAAAATCGCCCGGCACCGCGAGGCTCTGGCTCGCGAGCCGGCCGGGCGGTTCGATCCGCGTCGTCAATCCGTGCGTCACGACCTTCACGCCCGCGCTTTCGAGCATCCGCTCGCTGTGATCGCGGCAGGGGGCCGGCGAGGTCACCGACGTGGCGCCCTGCGCATAGAGCGCCGCCAGCAGGATCGCAGACTTCACCTGGGCGCTGGCCACGCTCATCCGAAAATCGATGCCGTGCAGCCGTCGTCCGCCGCGTACGTCGACCGGCGGCGTCCCTTCGTGCGTGCGCACATCGGCACCCATCTCGCGCAGCGGCTTCGCGACCCGTTCCATGGGCCGCCGCATCAGAGATGCGTCTCCGATCAGCCGTGAATCGAACTTTTGGGCCGCCAACAATCCCGTGAACAGGCGCATCGCGGTCCCCGCATTGCCCATGTCGAGGTCATGTGACGGCGCCTCGAGGCCGTGCAGACCCACGCCCCGAACCCGAATCTCCGTCGGAGCGGGACGTTCGATTTCGACTCCCATGGCGCGCATCGCCGCGAGACTCGCGAGGCAATCCTCGCTGGCGAGAAAGCCGCGCACCTCGCTGATGCCGGTCGCGAGCGACGACAACAGCACGGCACGGTGCGAGATCGACTTGTCTCCCGGAACCGCGATCGAGCCGGCGACGCGGGACGCCGGTTGCGCGTGAATCGTGCACTGGCGGGCGGCGGTGGAGCAATCGTCCCCGCGGCGCATCAGAGCACCGCTCGCGGGTAGGATCCCAGGATCTTGAACAGCGACGCGTCCTTCTCGAGCGAACTCAGCGCCTTGGCGAGCAGCGGGTCGCTCACGTGGCCCTCCACGTCGATGAAGAACACATAGTCCCATTTGCGCTTGCGCGAGGGCCTCGATTCGATGCGCGTCATGTTGATGTGATGCTCGGCGAAAGGCTTCAGCAGCCTGAACAGTGCGCCGGCATCGTCGGTCCCGGTCCCCGACACGAGGAGCGTGGTGCGATCCACCCCGCTCCGGCTGAACAACTTTCGTCCGATCACCAGGAACCGGGTGGTGTTGTCGGGCCGGTCCTCGATTTCGTCCGCGAGCAGCGTGAGGCCGTAGATCTCGGCGGCAGCGCGGCTCGCGATGGCCGCGGTGCCCCGCTCGTCGCGTGCGCGCCGCGCCCCCTCCGCATTGCTCGATTCGGCGATGCGCTGCGCGTCGGGAAGATGCTCATCCAGCCATCCCCGGCACTGCGCGAGGGCCTGCGGGTGGGCGCAAACCCGGCGCACGTCCGCGAGCGTGCTCATGCGGCCCATCAGGTGGTGATGAATGCGCAGTTCCACCTCGCCGCAAATCTTGAGCGAGGAGGAGAGGAACATGTCGAGCGTATGATTGACCGTGCCCTCGCTCGAGTTCTCGATCGGCACCACGCCGAAATCCGCGACGCCCCCCTCCACCTCGTGAAACACCTCATCGATGGCCGGCAGCGGCAGCGAGCGCACGGAGGATCCGAAATGCTTCAGCACGGCGGCCTGCGTGAACGTGCCCTCGGGCCCCAGGAACGCCACCTTGAGCGGCTCCTGCTGGGCCAGACACGCCGACATGATTTCGCGAAACAGCCGCGCGATTTCCTCGTCCCGCAGCGGCCCATGGTTGCGCTCCAAGGCCCTGCGCAACACCTCCGCCTCGCGTTCCGGACGGTAGAAATCGACCGCCTTGCCGCTTGCCGACTTGGAGATGCCAACGAGCTGGGCGAGGCGCGCCCGATCATTGATGAGGGCATGGATCTGTTCATCGATGCCGTCGATACGCTCGCGGATGCTGCCGAGATCGGCGGCGTTTGCGGGGGTCGCCCCGGCGACTGCGGAGCCGGTCTTGCGTCCCGGCGAGTTGCGCTTAGCAGCCATTCGATTCCCCGCGGCGCGTAGTCATGCGTGTCTGCGCTCGAATTCGCGCATGAAGGCGATCAGCGCCTCCACCCCCTCGAGCGGCATCGCATTGTACAGACTCGCGCGCATACCCCCCAGCACGCGATGCCCCTTCAGATTATGGAGTCCGGCCTGCGCCGCCTGCGCAAGGAATTCGGAGTCGAGCTCGGGCCTCGCCAGGGTGAAGGTGACGTTCATCCAGGAACGCGCATCGCGGGCCACATCGTTGCGGTAGAACGAGGATTCGTCGATCGCCGCATAGAGCGCACGCGCCTTGGCGCCGTTCGACTCGCCCATCGCGGCGACTCCGCCGTTCCTCTTCAGCCATTTGAACACCAGCCCCGCGATGTACCAGGCGAATGTCGGCGGAGTGTTGAGCAGCGAGCCCTCGTCCGCGACTGCTTGGTAATCGAACACCGAAGGCGTCGTGGAGCGGGCGTGGCCGATGAGGTCCTCGCGCACGATCACCACGGTCAGCCCGGACGGACCGATGTTTTTTTGCGCCCCGGCATAGATCAGCGCGAATCGGGACACGTCGATCGGACGGGACAGGATGTTGGAGGACATGTCGGCGACCAAGGGCACGCCGGCGACTGCGGGTACGTAATGAAATTCCACGCCGCTGATGGTCTCGTTGGGCGTGTAGTGCACATAGGCCGCGCCGGGAGCAAGATCGAGCTCGCCCTGAGGCGGCACGCGCATCGCACCGCCCGCCTCCGCGGCGATCCGAACCGTGCAGTAGCGGCGTGCCTCGGCGATCGCTTTCTTCGACCAATGCCCGGTGTCGATGTAGTCGGCGACCGAATCCGGCCGGGTGAGATTCAACGGGACCACCGCGAACTGCGCGGTGGCGCCGCCCTGCAGGAATAGAACCTTGTAATTGCGCGGTACCGCCATCAATTCGCGCAAATCCGCCTCGGCTTCGGCCGCAATCTGCATGAATGCCTTGCCGCGATGACTGACCTCCATCACCGACATGCCGCTTCCATTCCAATCCAAGAGCTCCGCGCGCGCCTGTTCCAGCACCTCGATCGGCAGCACGGCCGGCCCGGGAGAAAAGTTGTACGCCCGCATCCCTTGGAGACCGCGCCGAGAATCCGCCGCTACGATTCGCCGGGCGGCAGCCCGGAGCCGCCCGCCGGATCGCCGGGCTCGCCGGCATCGCCGCCGGGTGCCTCATCGCTCAACTCATGGCCGCCCGAATCGGATGGATCGACCTCCGCGTCCCCCTCCGCCGGTTCGGCGCCGAGACCGGCGACGCGCTCGAGGCCGGAGAGCAGATCGCCTTCCTCCAGCCGGATCAGACGCACGCCCTGAGTGTTGCGGCCCACCACCGATATGTCCTTCACCGGCGTACGCACCAGCGTACCGCTCTGGCTCATCAACATGATCTCATCGTCGAGCGTTACCTGAAGCGCGCCCACCATGCGGCCGTTGCGATCGGTGACCTGCTGAGCGATGACTCCCTGGCCGCCGCGGCCGTGGGTTGGGAACTCCTCGAGCGGCGTCAGCTTGCCGAAGCCGTTCGCGGACGCGGTGAGAATGTATCCCTGCTCGGCCACGATCAACGCGTTCACGCTCTGATCCTCCGCCAGCTTCACGCCGCGAACCCCGGCGGCCTCGCGCCCCATGGGACGCACCTCATCTTCGATGAAGCGGATCGCCTTGCCGCCCGTCGTGAACAACAGAATATCCTTGCTGCCGTCGGTGATCGCGACGCCCACCAGCTTGTCGCCGGGCTCCAGGGCCACGGCAATGATCCCGCTCGCACGCGGACGGGAGAACAGTGCGAGCGACGTCTTTTTCACCGTGCCCATGCTGGTCGCCATGAACACGAATTTCCCTTCCTCGAAATCCTTGATCGCGAGCATGGCGCTGATGCGCTCGCCTTCTTGCAGGGGCAAAAGATTCACGATGGGCTTGCCGCGCGAGCCTCTGCTCGCCTGGGGCAGCTGGTAGACCTTCAGCCAGTAGAGCTTGCCCCGGTCGGAGAAGCAGAGAAGCGTATCGTGCGTGTTCGCGACGAACAGATTGTCGATGAAATCCTCGTCCTTGACGGTGGTCGCCGCCTTGCCGCGCCCGCCGCGGCGCTGGGCTTGGTAGGCGGACACCGGCTGCGCCTTGGCATAACCCCCGTGCGACAGGGTCACCACGACGTCCTCCGGAGATATCAGATCCTCGATGGTGAGATCCTCATGATTGATGATGATCTCGGTGCGGCGCTTGTCGGCGAAGGTGTCGCGGATGTGCTCCAGCTCGCTGCGGATCACGGCCAGGAGCCTTTCGGGTCTCGCCAGAATGTCGCTCAAATCGCGGATCAGCGCCAGGAGCTCCTGATACTCCGCCACGATCTTGTCCTGTTCCAACCCCGTCAGGCGATTGAGGCGCATATCGAGAATGGCCTGTGCCTGAATCTCGGTGAGACGATAGCCCCCGGCGGTGAGCCCCAGCGGCGAGGTCTCGCCGTCGGGACGCGTATTGATGGCGCCCGCCCGGGCGAGCATTTCGGGCACCGCACCCGGCATCCAAACCTTCGAAACGAGCGCCACCTTCGCCTCTGCGGGCGACGGCGACGCCTTGATGGTGGCGATCATCTCGTCGATGTTGGCGAGCGCGATCGCCAGACCCTCGAGAATATGGCCGCGCTCCCGGGCCTTGCGCAGATCGTGGACCGTGCGCCGCGTCACCACCTCGCGCCGATGGCGCAGGAACGCCTCGAGCATTTCCTTCAGGCTGAGGAGCCGCGGCTGCCCGTCGACGAGCGCCACCATGTTGATGCCGAACACCTGTTCCATGGGCGTCTGCGCGAACAAGTTGTTGAGCAGAATCTCCGGCACCTCGCCGCGCTTCAGCTCGATGACCACACGCATGCCGTCCTTGTCGGATTCATCGCGCAGCCCGTCCGAGGCGATACCCTCGATGAGCTTGTCGCGCACCAGATCTGCGATGCGCTCGATCA
>Ga0182012_10000683_pt1 | contig 37265 bp, 34 predicted proteins | sample 612S2SmetaG_FD_120486 | JGI IMG/M metagenome (GOLD analysis project Ga0182012, IMG submission 120486) | Permafrost microbial communities from Stordalen Mire, Sweden - 612S2S metaG | ecosystem: Environmental > Terrestrial > Soil > Wetlands > Permafrost | place: Sweden: Stordalen | collected...
CGGATGCGGACCCGCATGTCCGGTGGTGTGGCAGGGGCGGAGAGGTGACTCTCCCCCCTATGCCGATTGGAAATGAGTTTGGTTAGCTGACGAGCAGGATGCCTTCGCTGACTTTGTCTTCGCCTTCTTTGACGACGGGGCGATAGAAGAGCTGGTTTTTGTCGAGGTAGACCTCGAGGAAGGCGGGGCGTTCGCTGATGCCTCCGGCGATGAGGGCTTCGGAGAGGGGATCTTCTACAAAGCGCTGGAGGGCGCGGCGCAGCGGACGTGCTCCGTAGCTGCGGTCGACCAGGGTTTTTTCGAGGATCCACTTCTTGGCATCTTCGGTGACGGAGATGGTGATGGCCTTCTGCGCCAGGTTGGTGTTGAGCTGCTGAACGAGCAGCTCGAGAATCTGGATGAGGTCGGCATCGGTGAGGGACTGGAAGAGGATGATCTCGTCGATGCGGTTGAGGAACTCGGGATTGAAGGTGCGCTTGACTTCGTTCTTGACGAGGTCTTCGATCTTCTCCATGACCAGGTCTTCGCGGTCGCTCTGGAAGCCGAGCCCCTGCTTGCGCTGGAGATGGCGGGCGCCGATGTTGGAGGTCATGATGATGATCGTGTTCTTGAAGTCGACGGTGTTGCCGAGGCCGTCGGTGAGCTGACCGTCTTCAAAGACCTGGAGCAGGATGTTGAAGACGTCGGCGTGGGCCTTCTCGATCTCGTCGAGCAGGACGACGGAGTAGGGCGAACGCTTGACGCGCTCGGTGAGCTGACCGCCTTCCTCGTAGCCGACGTATCCCGGAGGCGAGCCGATGAGCTTGGAGACGGAATGCTTCTCCATGAACTCCGACATATCGAAGCGGATGAGAGATTTTTCGCTGCCGAAGAGGAACTGGGCGAGGGTGCGGGCCATTTCGGTTTTGCCGACGCCGGTGGGTCCGAGGAAGAGGAAGGAGCCGATGGGGCGAGCGGGATTTTTGAGACCGGCACGGGAGCGGCGGATGGCACGGGCCAGAGCCGAGATGGATTTATCCTGGGAGATGACGCGCTTGTGGAGCTCCTCTTCGACGCGGAGGAGCTTCTGGGTTTCTTCTTCCTTGATGGAGGTGATGGGGACGCCGGTCCAGCGGCTGACGACGTCTTCGATGTCTTCGCGGCCGACGATGCCGGCGGTGGAGTCGTCGAGGTGGTACTTGTCGCGGAGGGCGCGGAGGTTGTCGCGTTCCTTGCGTTCTTCGTCGGAGTAGAAGCGGGCCTTCTCGAACTCGTGGTTCGCGATAGCGTTTTCCATGCGATGGACGATGAACTTGATACGCTTCTGGACTTCGGTGATCTCCTCGGGCAGGGAAGTCTGGCGCAGTTTTACGCGGGCGCCTGCTTCGTCGATGAGGTCGATGGCCTTGTCGGGCAGGAAGCGATCGGAGATGTAGCGATTGGAGTGCGCAACGGCGAAGTTGATGGCTTCGTCGGTGTAGCTGACGGCATGGAATTTTTCGTAGCGGTCCTTGATGCCGTTGATGATTCTGATGGCGTCTTCTTCGTTGGGGGGCGGAACCTTGACGGCCTGGAAGCGGCGCTCGAGGGAGCGATCTTTCTCAATGGACTTGCGGTATTCGGCGGGTGTGGTTGCGCCGATGCACTGAATTTCGCCGCGTGAGAGGGCGGGCTTGAGGATGTTAGCGGCGTCGAGAGAGCCTTCGGCGGAGCCGGCGCCGACGAGGGTGTGGAGCTCGTCGATGAAGATGATGGAGTTCTGATTTTCCATCAGCTCTTTCATGATGGTTTTGAGGCGCTCTTCGAACTGGCCGCGGTATTTTGTGCCGGCGACGATGAGGGAGAGGTCGAGGGCGAGGACGCGCTTGTCGGCGAGGAAGCTGGGGACGTCGCCGTCGGAGATGCGCTGGGCGAGGCCTTCGACGATGGCGGTTTTGCCTACGCCGGGCTCGCCGATGAGGACGGGGTTGTTCTTGGTGCGGCGGCAGAGGATCTGGACGACGCGCTCGAGTTCCTGGTCACGACCGACGAGGGGATCGAGCTGGGAGTCCATGGCGGCCTGGGTGAGGTCGCGGGAGAACTCGGCGAGGAGCGAGGACTCGCGGTTGCGCTGCTGCTGCGGAGCTTTTTCCTGGGTGGCGCGGGCGAGCTCTTCGCGGACGGCAAGCAGCTTGAGGCCGCGCTCGTGGAGGATCTCCGAGGCGAAGCATTTTTCTTCGCGGAGAAGGCCGAGGAGCAGATGCTCGGTGCCGATGTGCTTATGGGAGAGGCGTTCGGCCTCTTCAGCGGCATAGGCGAGCACGCGCTTGCACTCATTCGAGAGGGGGAGATCGACGGAGGTCGAGACCTTCTCACGGATGGTGGTGTGGCCTTCAATTTGTTTACGGATGGATTCAACCGAGGCGTGCGAGCGAAGAAAGCGGTTGGTGAGTGCCTTGTCTTCGCGCAGGAGGCCGAGCAGGAGGTGCTCGGTTTCGATGTATGGGGAGCCGAACTGGCTGGCCTCATATCTGGCGAAGAAGATGACGCGCCGCGCTTTTTCAGTATAGCGTTCGAACATAATCCCTCTTGAGAGACTCCGTTTGCTGTCCAGGATGTCGGTCATTGTGCCGGCAGCGGTGGAGGCAATCGGGACCCTTCTTCCTGTGAGTCTCGGTACGGCTGAGACTCGGACCGCCGCCCGTACCAAAATCCAGGGGTAAACCGGGCGACCCTGAGGCTGGTGCGTTCGTCCGCATCCATCCCACTTTGCGAGATCGGCGGCGAATCATCCAGTTTCCAGCCTTCGACGCAGATCCCGTTCCTTACAAACCCTACATCCAATTATCCGTTGCCGGACCGGTAAATCAGACCGACAGCGGAGAAACTTCTTCCAGGCGGCCTTTCTCCAGCCGCAAAACTCGTGTACATCGGCGCGCCAGCGCCAGGTTGTGGGTCACGATGACCGAGGTAAGGCGATGCAGCCGGTGCAGGCGATTGATGAGGCTGAAGACCATTTCCGCGGTGAGGCTGTCGAGATCGCCGGTGGGCTCGTCGGCCAGCAGGAGCTTCGGCTGGGTGACGAGGGCGCGGGCGATGGAGACGCGCTGCTGCTCGCCGCCGGAGAGTTCACCGGAGCGATGCATGAGGCGGTCGCCAAGTTCGACTTCGTTCAACCATTGCTCCGCGGTTTTAAAGGCCAGGGCCTTCGATTCGCCCCTGGCGAGCAGGGGCATGGCAACGTTCTCCAGCGCGGTGAATTCCGGCAGGAGGTAATGAAACTGCCAGACGTAGCCAACTTCGCGATTGCGAAAGGTGGCTGCCTGTCCGGGGGTGAGGGAACGCAACTGAGTTGAGGCGCAGTATACGTCCCCGGCGGAGGGGGTATCAAGGGCGCCGAGCATGTGCAAAAGGGTGCTTTTACCGGCTCCGGACTGGCCGACGATAGCGAGCATTTCACCCTGCGCGACTTCGAAGCTGAAGGAGTCGAACAGGGTCAAACGGCCGCGGCCGGTGGTGTAGTCTTTGCGGAGATTTGTGACGCTGACGATTGGATGATCGGCACCCGGCAAAGGACGCAGCCCGAGGGGCTGGGAATTGTGGGGGACTGCTTCGGGGGCGGGGACCGTCTCCATACCTACCTGTACCACTCCAACTCCGAAAAAGGAAGATGGGAGTTACTCCTTTGGACGCAATGGGAAGGAAAACCGGTACAGGAGTACCGAATGTGCAATTACTGCGGGCGGGAATGGCGCGAAACGGAGCAATTTGTGTGGGGAGGGCCGTGCGATGGCGGAGGGCGAGAGGCAACGAGAGCACGGACGCTGCCGAGAGCGATAATATATACTGCAGTATAGACGCGAGGGAAACGCGATGCCGCGAACGAAGCTTGTCCGACTCTTTAAGAATGGCGCCAGCCAGGCGGTTCGGCTGCCCGCTGAGTTTCGTTTTTCCGGGAAGACCGTGTACGCAACGCAGAATGAGGCGACCGGCGACGTAGTTCTTTCGACACGGCCGGGGGCGAAGCACTGGGACGAGTTCTTCGGGCGGCTGCGGGCTATCGAGGCACCTGACGATTTCATGGTGGAGCGGCCCATGAACCGGATCCCGGAGGAGAAGGACGTCTTTGGGAAGTTCCTGACAACGAGTTGCGCAGCGACCGTGGCCGCAACGGTCATGGCCGCAGCAGTCAGGGCCGCAGCAGTCAGGGTGGCAAGCCGCAGCGGACCGGGAAAGGCTAAGCCAGCGATGCTGCACATGCTGGACACGGACATTTGCAGCTACATCATCCGCAGCGGTTCGCGGGCGGTTCAGGCCCGGCTTGGCGAGATTTTGCCGGAGGACATCTGCATCTCGGTTATTACGCGGGCAGAGTTGGTTTACGGGCTCAAGCGTGTTCCTGAGAACCAGCGGCTGCAGGTGGAGGTGCGTCGATTTCTGCGAATGGTGCGGGTGCTGTCATGGGGCGAGGAGGCCGCGGATTACTATGCGGAGATCCGGCACCAGCTGGTCAGCGCCGGGCAGCCCATCGGGGAGCTGGACATGATGATCGCCGCCCATTCGCTGGCTACGGGTGCGGTGCTGGTGACGAACAACTTGCGGCACTATGAGCGCATCGCGCAGCCATTGACGCTGGCGAACTGGGCGGAGTGAGGCGAGGAAGGGTCGAGGGGCCGACATTCGCATCAAGAGGCGTCGTCACTCGGTGCAAGCAGAGGCACGATTCCCGCTATCGTTCCCGCGAGGCGGGAGGGCGGCGACGATGAGGGCGAAGCCGGCCATGGTGAGGCAGACGAAGCCGGAGTTCCATTCGTCGCCGTCGTGCGGGGTGTGGGCGATGCGCGGGGTGTGCACGAGGACGACCCACGAGAAAAGCATGAGGGCGAGGAGCGCGGCGGAGAGGCGGGTCTGGATCCGCGCTGCAATGGAGAGGCCCGCGGCGACCAGGGCGCAGCCGGTGAACGAGGCGAAGAAGAGGTGGAAGGGAATCCAGTGCGGGATGAGGCCAGCAATCCAGGCGGGGGCCTGAAGGTGGAGGCTGCCGAAGACGACGAAGGCGAAGCCGAAGAGCCAGCGGCCGGCGGTGGCGAGATTTTGAGTGAGTGAAGTCGCGGGAAGCGGCGGGCCGGTGGCGCTGAAGAGACTGGCGAGCATCCAGGAGCCGGCGGCGCAGGCGAGGAGTTCGAAGAAGACGCCGCGATCGCCGATGTTATGGGCCATGCCGGGAATGTGCGTGGAGAAGCGGAGAAAGGCGGAGAGAAGAAAGACAAAACCGAGGAGTGTTGTGATGAATCGCGCGTATATTCCGGTGAGGACGGAGAGCCCTGCGATGAGAAGAACGGAGCCGGCGACCCAGGCGCACAGGAGATGGGCGGGGGCCCATGCGGGGACGAGGCCGAGATCGGGGACGATGCCGGAATAGCGGAATTGCTGCACTCCGAAAGCGAGGAGGGAGGCGGCGATGAAGAGACGCGCAAGCCACACGAGAGGGGTGGCGGCGGGTTCACGAGGAGCGGCGTCTGCGAACAAAAAAGGGCCGGAGTGCGGTCGTTCGAGAACGCCGCTAATCCGGCTGAGAGGCAGTGATTTGGGTGAAGTCAAAATGCGGGGTGACCTCAGTTGTGATAGCGGAGCTTTTCTTCGGCCATGAGCTGGGCGAACTCGGGAGTCTTGCGGAGCTGGGCGAAGTCAGTGTCCTGCATCAGGCGATTGCGGTCGTCGAAGCCGTCGTTGAGGGCTTTGCGCAGGTATTCAAGGGCGCGGTCTATATTGCCGGCTTCGGCGAATAGCTCGGCGATGCAGTAGTCCTGGCGGGCGCGGTCTTTAGCGGTGGTCGAGCCTTGAATCAGGGATGGCGAGTCCGGGTCGAAGACGGTGGGGTCGAGGGAGAACGCCGTCTGATAGGCTTCGAGGCCGTTTTTGTATTTGCTGCGCGCGAAGTAAGCTGTGCCGAGGTTGGCGGCAATGACGGCGGAGCGGGGCAATAATTTCAAGGCGCGGCGGTAGAGGCGGATGGCTTCCTTATAGTTGCCCTGGGCGAAGTCGGCGGCGCCGAGGTTATTGATGGCTTCGGGGTAATTGGGGCGGATGAGGAGCGCTTTCTCGTAGTCTTTGCGGGCCTCGTCGAGCGCGAAGAGATGATGGTAGGCCATGCCGATTTTGTTGAGGACGACGGCATCCATGGGGGCCTGCCGGTAGGCTTCGATGGCGGCGAGATATTGTTGGCGGGCCATGAGGAGGTCGCCGCGGTCTTCTGCCGAGAGAGTTGGAAGACCCTGGGCAGCCGGCGTTTGCGCTTCCGCGCGGCAGAACGGGGCTGGGTAGAGCAGGAGCGCTGCGGCGGCCAGCGGAAGAGAAACGAGCAGACGATGGATTTTCACGGTGCGGCCTCCCGGGGAACGGGTTGTGGAAAAGTGTGCCGCAGTTGGGTGGCAGGTAGCCATAGCCACTTTGCGAAAAGTTGGCATAGCCAGCCTGGAGGCAAAATGTGGTGTTCTACCCAGCGATGCTGAGGAGCAATTGACACCCGGCTGCCGGCTTCCTACTCTCAAGCTATGCCGACTCTCCCGAGCAACGTAAGCAGTCTGACTGCAGCCGAGAAGTCCGAGCTGATCGACGCACTTTGGGAAGATCTGGAATCCCATGGATACACGCTCAGCCCAGAGCAGGCGGAGGAACTCGATCGGCGCATCGACTCCTGCGAAAAGAACCCGCCCACCGGGATACCGTGGGAGCAGGTGAAGGCAGGGCTGCCTCAGCGGTGAGTTTGCCCGTTGTATGGGCCGATGAAGCGAAGGCGGAATTCTACGACGCCGAGGAATGGTACGCCGATATCAGTTCGCATCTCTCAAAGCGATTCGTTGGGGCGGTCGAAAGCACCGTCCGGCTCATCGCGGATTTTCCTCTGCAGTTTCCAGTCGTCTATCGAGGGCGAAGGCGCGCAGGGGTGCGGCGCTTTCCCTATGGCTTGATTTACCAGGTTGAAGCCGGCCGCATTTTGCTGATCGCCTGCTTTCACGGCAAGCGTAACCCGCGCGGCTGGCAGAGCCGTTAGGCTTGAGCGGCGGAATCTTTCAAGGTTAAGAACGCCCGCGCCCCCATCCTTGAATCAATGAACGATTCAAGAATGGGGCCGCGTGACCACTTTGTTGGGAATGCTATGGAATGTTGAGCGTAACCGTCGTTTGGGCTGTGATTGTGCCGGAGGTCCCTGTGATCACAATCTTGTTTTTGTTGGAAGCAGCCGCACCGGCAGGTACGTAGATGACCAGTGTCGTGCCGGAACTGCTGGATGCGGGAACAAAGGCAAGGTCAACGCCGGCCGGCACACCCGATGCCGTAAAGGCGACCATACCCGTGAAGCCGTTTGCCGGATGGACGGTGATGGCATCTGTGGCTCCGCTCGCGGCGCCAGGAACCTGCGAGAGGGTGCCGGATGCCGCTGTGAGGGTGAAGGTGGCCCCTGCCGCCCTCACGGTGAAGGTCTGGCTCACCGGGGTTGCGGCTGAGTAGGAGGTATTACCCGGTTGCGATGCGGTGATGGTGCAGCTTCCCGCACCAACGAACGTTGCTGTGCTGCCCGATACCGTGCAAACCGTCGAGGGGGCGGCCGTGTAGCTGACCGCAAGTCCCGAGCTCGCCGATGCACCCAGAGCGAGCGGCGTGCCTGCGGATTGGGTCTGGATCGTGCCGAAGGTGATGGTCTGCCTGCTGGTTACAGTCACGTTCAGGTTGACCGAGGCGTTGAGGCTGCCTGATACGCCGCTGATGGGAATCGCATAAACGCCCGGTGTGACCGATGAGCCTGCAACGATGACAAACTCCGACCTGGTTGTGGTGGAGTTGCCGGGGAGGAACGCATCCATGAAACCGGAGGGCAGGGCGGCTGAGAGCGTAACAGAACTGCTGAAGCCGTTCGCCGGCGCCACGCCGATCATGTCTGTGGCGCCGGCGCCGCCAGATGGGATGGTGACGGCCGGCGAGGACAGGGATAGAGTGAAGGACTGATTACCCTTGACGGTGAAGGTTTGGCTCACTGCGGTCGCGGCGGCGTAGGTGCCGTTCCCCGGTTGCGATGCGGTGATGGTGCAGCTTCCCGCGCCAACGAACGTTGCTGTGCCGGCCGACACCGTGCAAACCGTCGAGGGCGACGCAGTGTAGCTGACCGCAAGCCCTGAGCTCGCCGTGGCGCCCAGAGCGAGCTGCGTGCCAACGGTTTGAGTTGGGATGGCGGCGAAGCTGATGGTTTGAGGGGCTGCTCCGCTCACGGCAAACGTCTGGCTCACCGAGGTTGCGGCCGCGTAGTAGGTATTACCCGGTTGCGATGCGGCGATGGTGCAGCTTCCCGCGCCAACGAACGTTGCTGTGCCGCCCGACACCGTGCAAACCGTCGAGGGCGAGGCAGTGTAGCTGACCGCAAGCCCTGAGCTCGCCGATGCACCCAGAGCGAGCGCCGTGCCTGTGGTTTGGGTCTGGATCGCGCCAAAGGTGATGGTCTGCGTGCCGGTTACCGTCACGTTCAGGTTGACCGAGGCGTTGAGGCTGCCTGAGACGCCGCTGATGGGAATCGCATAAGCGCCCGGCGTGACCGATGAGCCTGCAACGATGACGAACTCCGCATTGGTTGTGGTGGAGTTGCCGGGGAGGAATGCAGCGCTGAAGCCGGAGGGCAGGGTGGCTGACAGCGTAACAGAACTGTTGAAACCGTTCGCCGGCGTCACGCCGATCATGTCTGTGGCGCCCGCGCCGCCAGATGGTATGGTGACGGCCGGTGATGCCAGAGACATGGTAAAGGACTGCGGAGTGATGATGTTAACCACCTGTCCAATCCTTGGAGCGGCCGCGTAAGTGGCGTTGCCGTTCTGGCTGGCGACGATGTCGCAGGCGCCCGGGTTGATAAAGGCAACGTTGCTGCCGGTAAGGATGCAATTGCCATTTGGCGCCACACTGAACGTCACCGGAAGACCGGAGCTGGCGCTCGCGTACGAGGCCACATTCAGCGTCGCGTCGATCAACTGCACGGGAATGGTATTGAAGGTGATGGTCTGCGGTTGCAGAGCCGGACTTGTGCCGGTCACCGTCAAGGTGAAGGTTGCAGTCTCGTTCATACCGCCCGAGGACCCGGTCACGGTGATCGGATACTGCCCTGGCAACACTCCACTGGCGGCGCTGATCGAGAGCGTGGTTCCGGTCGTGGAGCTGGCCGGAGCAAACGAACTCGTGACGCCCGCGGGCAATCCGGAGGCGCTGAAGTTCACCGTGCCGGTGAACCCGCTCTGCGGCGTCACTGTGATATTTGCGTTGGTTGTCGAGCCCTGAGCCAACGCCATGGCTGACGAAGACGGTGTCAGGTAGAAGGTCTGGCTGGCATCGCAGTAAAAGCGGCCGATCACCATGTCGCCGCTCTGCGAGTAGGAGTGAAAGAAGACGTAGATGCGGTTTTCCTCGCCGGGAAGGTTGCCGTATTTCACGGAAGGCGAAAGGATGCCGCTGTTGTACCAGGCGGCGGCGTTGGGCGCGTCGTATTGGAGCAGGGTAACTTCGTTCTGCCAATTGGAGAAGGTGGCGTTCGGCGCAGCCGCATCGCGCCACACGATGTTGCGGGAATTGGCGCCGCCAGCGCCGGTGGGGTCGTTCGAGACTACCATCTCGTAACGGCTGTAGATCGGATTGTAGAGAAAGTCCTGGTTGTAATAGCTAACCGGGAAGCCGAGCTCCTGGCGGTTCACAAAATTGACGCCGTCCGTACTGTCGGCGTAGGCGATGGTGTTGTCCGGCGGGCTGGCCCACCATGCCCCTGCGGTGTAAAGCATCACGTATTTGTTGAGCTCCGGTTCCCACCGCACCGACTGCTCCAGCAGAGCGGGCAAGCCGCTGCTGAACTCCCAGGGCTCCTCGGCGGTCGCCACATAGTTCGGATCGCCGTAAGCGGTTCCATTGCTGAAGTCCGTCATCAGGCCGATCTGGAAAGGGGTCTGGCCCGAGTTGTGGCCGGAGTAGTAGACGCTGACTGTGCCGTCCGGGTTCACATTCACCGAGGGCGTCTCGGCGGCCAGTTCATCCCAACCGTTGGTGCCGGGATTCGGCGAAACCGGTACCGCGGTACCCTGGCCACTGGCCTGTGCCCCCACCAGGTGCCACCCTTTCGGGTCGGAGGGATAGGTCGTCGAAGTTGACAGAGACGCCCCCGGAGGCAGATATGCCGCGAAGGGCTGAATGTCGCGCGGAAGGACCGGGCCCGTCGCAAAGATCATCCACCATTGGTTGCCGATCAGCACGATGTCCGGGTCGCTAACCGCGATCAGGTTATTGACTCCATACGCGCTGCTGCCGATGAGGCCGGCGTCGAAGATGGGTGCGGCGGTGGCATTGCCGCAGTTGGCGGTGAACTGACCGCCGGTCAGGTTAGCAGAGCTCTGGGCCATTGCCTGAGCCGCGACAACAGTGGAAAGGGCCAGCAAAACCAGCAGGCCTTCCAGTCTGCGCAATATCGAATCGAGCGAGACCCTCTTCGCTTCAATCAGGGGGGCGGAAAAGAACATTACGGACACTCCGTTTCATGGGCAACCTTTGATTGCCTCTGTTTTTTGGACTCATGCCAGATCGGTATTTGTGTGGGTCAGCGCAGGCGAGCGGCGGAGTGGCTCAGCGAAAGTGCGATACCATCCTCTGCTGATTCTACTAACATTGCGCTAAATACATCGGCAATAATGACCATAGATTTTGCGATGTTACTGTGGGCATCCACTTTTGTGGTACACCTGTCCGCGGTGTCACGTGCGATCAAGCTCGGGCCGGCCGACGAGGAAAGAATGAGGCTTGGTTATGCTTTCTCTTCCGCCTGACGCTTCCTGAAGGCGGCGTCTGGGTTGACGGTGATATCGACCCACTGTTGGTTGGGCGCTGCTTCGGCTTCGTAGTTATCGTGCCAGTTCCACCACTTATAGGGCGGCGTCTGGGGATAACCTTCTGGCGAGTCCTCCCACGTTTCCTGGCGGCCGAGTGGCGTGATATCGAGGTAGCTCCAGGTGCTGCCCATGGCTTCGTCGCCGCGTGCGTTGACAAAGTAGGTGCGGAATATCTTGTCGCCGTCGCGGAAGAAGACGTTGTGGCCGTGCCACTGGTCGACGCCGAAGTCGATGTCAAAGCTGTCGGTGATGGTGTACCAGGGCATCTTCCAGTCCATGCGTGTTTTGATTCGGGCGATTTCGGCCTGTGGCGCGCGTGAGGCCCAGGCGAGCGTGGTGTCGCGGGCATTCAGATGAGCGAGGTGGGAGACCTGATCGGCGCCAAAGGAGCAGCCGCGGCAGGCGTGGTCGGGCCAGCCGAAGACTCCGGGCTCGAAGAAGGCGCGATAGAGGATCAGCTGCGGGCGGCCCTCGAAGAGGTCGAGGAGGCTGACCTTGCCGTGGGGGCCTTCAAAGGCGTAGGTCTTTTCGACGGCCGTCCAGGGCATGCGGCGGCGTTCGGCGGCGAGCGCGTCACGGGAGCGTGTCAGCGCTTTTTCTTTCACGAGGAGCTGCTGGCGCGCCGTCTCCCATTCCTGCTGCGAGACGATCGGGGGTGCGTTCTTCGGGAGATAGCTTTTCTCCCTGCTTGTTGCGACCTCCGTGGTCATCGATTTTTCTCCTTCTTCGGATTCTGTCTGGCGTGTGGTCAGAGTTGCAGGACCTGCCCCAGGTGGTGGACGGCGGCGGCCATTTGATCTTCGGGAGTGTTGCCGAAGCCAAGGATGAATCCGTGGCGCACGGGGGTGGTGGAGTAGCAGGTGGAGAGGGGCCAGAGCCAGAGTTTCTCTTTTGCCGCGCGCATAGCGATGGCGACATCGCTCACCCCGCCGCGGGCGCTATCAGTGGAACCGATGTTTTCAGGGAGAGTGACGGTGAGGTGCATGCCGGCTTCGGAGCCGTGGATTTCGAGTCGATCGCCGAATTCTGAGTGGAGGGCATCGACGAGGGCGGTGCGGCGAGCCTTGTAGAGGGAGCGCATGCGGCGGATGTGGCGGACGAAGTGGCCCGCGCGCATGAAGTCGGTGAGGACCTCCTGAAACAGATAGGAGGGGAAGATATCCATGGCGAAACGCACGGCGGCGAAGCGGTCGACGAGGTCGGCGGGGATGACGATGTAGCCGAGGCGCATGGAGGGGCGGAGTACTTTGCTGAAGGTTCCGATGTAGATGACGCGGTCGCAGGGGTCGAGGCCCTGGAGAGAGGGGATGGGCATGCTCTCGAAACGGTATTCGCTGTCGTAGTCGTCTTCGACGATCCAGGAGGAGGACTGGCGGGACCACTCGAGTAGCTGAAAGCGGCGAGAGGCGCTCATGGTGACGCCGAGGGCGTAGTGGTGCGACGGGGTGACGAACGCGACGCGGGCGTTTGGGGCGAGGCGGATGCCAGCGTCGACGTCGAGGCCTTCGTCATCGACAGGAACAGGGACGGGGCGGACTCCGGAGCCGAGCAGAAGCGAGCGGACCAGCGGATAGCAGGGCTCTTCGATCCAGGCTTCGTCGCTGGGATCGAGCAGGACGCGAGCGGTGATGTCGAGGGCCTGCTGCGAGCCGGAGACGATCATGATCTGGCCGGGATCGCAGCGGACGGAGCGGGCGGTGCGCAGGTAGGAGCACACCGCGTCGCGGAAGATTTCAAGGCCAAGGGGATGGAGGTTGTGGGCGGTGTGGATGCGCAGGGAACGGCTGTGGCGGGTAACAAGCTTCGACCAGATGTCGAAGGGGAACTGGTCGAGGGCCGGCTGATGGACGCCGAAAGCTCCCCAGCCGTGACGCCAGGGAAGGCGATCGTAGGCCGGGTAGAGCATGGATCGTTGGGAGGTTTGGCGGGCGACGTCGGGGGCTGGGGTGGGGTGGCGGGCGTGCCCAGGACGGTGAGGCAGCGAAGCGGAGACGTAGGTTCCGGAGCCAACGCGGCTTTGAAAATAGCCCTCGGCGAGGAGCTGGGCGTAGGCGTCGAGGACGGGGAAGCGGGAGATTTCAAGCTCGGAGGCGAGCGCGCGGCTGGAGGGAACCTGCTGGCCCGCGGCGAGATCGCCGCGCAGGATGGCGTCGCGAAACCCGGCATAGACCTGGCGATGGAGAGGCGTGGCCGCATCGCGGTCGAGGGGAATGACGGGAAGGAGGCCTGCCGAAACGTCGGACATTTGCAGGGCATAGTAGTGGTTATGCTGGATACCTGGCAAGTTGCTATGGAGGGTCACCACTTTTTGATGGGAAGTGGTCGCTCCGCAAGAGCAAAGGACGGGCTAAGTGGAAGCCAAAGGCGAGCGAAAAAGCGAGCGAGAGGCGATTCGCAAAGGCACTAATATACCTGACTGAAGTACAATGGAGGGACCGTGACAGGGCAGGAGCAGGCATGGATACGACGCGCCGTTAGAGGTTTAGAGAAACTTCCACACCCGCTAGCTTGGCTAGTTTCAGGTAGTCCTTGTAAGCCTGCGCCGTTGACTTTGCGAGCTGATCCGGGTCAGCCCACGCAGCAAAGTGAAACGCCTTCAGATCGTCGGCTGTAATCACTTCTCGGCTTTGTAGTGCCTCCGCTAAAGCTCCCACAGCTTGGTATATCCGGGCCAGCATCAAGATCATCATTTGATGTTCTGCGTCATTCATAGTGGCCGGAATTATACGCCGCTAAAGAGTCCGACTGAGGTCATATTGACTTTTCCGCTCCTTAACTTTTCTCTTCAGGTCAAGTATATGTTCCTGCTTCGTGAACGCGCTCAGGTGAATACCAAAGGTATCGAGAGCAACGAGAGCTTCGAGTGACTTGCGCACCTTTTTCCCCTCGTGAAAATGCTGGGCGTGCCTCAATGCCTCAAAGGCTACAAGATCAGCCGGTTGCAGAAGAGCGCAATCTTTCGACTGAAGAGCAGTGATTGAAGTGAACATCTCTGCGTACGGAAAGCCGCGAGCATTTTTGGTGCTGTTGAACTGCCGAAGGATCGTGGGATCATATTTACCATTAGCTGTGCTGTCGTGGAACAGGGTTACCTTGTGCTTACCGACTGGTTCGCCGCCCAATCGCGCAAAATCTTCTCCAATTGAGATCATAAGGAAATCAGTAAGTAGCATATAGGCCAGTTTTAGCCGGTCACCGGAATACTCTGGGAATGCTTCGCAGAGCTGATCAAGATCTACATAGATTGCAATGTTGTGGAGAGGGATTTGTTTGAAGACGCCGAAGAGTTTTAGGACAAATTCGTTCCGTTCCCGTTCGTCCCACCCATGAAACTCTCCTTTACGAGCATTGCAGTCTGCGGCGTGATAGCGACTTATCGGTTTTTGTCCGTATTTTTTGCGTTGATCGTTTTTGTTGCGTATCTTGTTCCGCCAAAGGCGCTCCATTTTAATGAACTGGCTCCCTTTGCCAATCATGCATGAGAGCGCAAAAAGCTTTTGCTTTTTGTCGTAGCTTTCATCAATGTAACCACTGAAGTACACAAAGATGCCCTTCTCTACTCCGCAAGGGTTGAACCCGTTCCACAGGTGCCGAATTGGTATCGGTTGATTTTTGCCGCACAATCGCCTACCCTTCTCTCTAACGATAGAGTGGGAGCGAGTGTGCCGACGAAGCCGAAACCTTCCGCCAAGAACGTGCCCGGCGACTTCGACAATTTCACGAATTTTGCGCGGCAGATCATGTCCGTGCCGCACTCTGAAATCAAGGCCCAAATCGACGCTGAGAAGGCAGCAAAGCGGACGCCTAAATCCGCTTCCCGCGTTTCTGGCGACGAATCCAGGCGTTCCTAGACCGTCGTTTCTCCCACCTTGCCGGTCAGTTCTGCATACGTCAGTCTCTTCCCTGCGATCTGTGACACTGCCAGCATGAAACGGTCTGAATCGTCCAGAGGGTTATCCTTCGTGGCGCGATTGTTGTAACGAAAAGCCTGCTCATCAGCATACGCGTCAAGGTGAAAAGGCTCAACGGCTACATACGTCCCGCTGAGGGTCCGCTTGAGCAGCGACCAGAAGTTCTCGATGCCCTGAGTGTGGACCTCGCCGCGAACGTACTCTTCCATGTGATTCACGGTTTCGTGAACGAACTGCTGAAACTTCAGATTGTCATAGCCGTAGTGCTGATCCGAGTACACGGTGCCAGCGCCCTGTACCTGGCGAAGAATCTCGTTCTGCAAAGTCTCGCGCTTCACGTTCGGAATCACTTTGGTGCGGACCTCGCGGGTGTCCCGATCCAGCATTCCCATCACCACGGTTTTGTGATCCCCGTGTCCGTGTACTGCGGTCTGGAGCTTCATGCGGCGGCTGGCGTGCATGTTCTTAGGCTTGCCGCCCACAAAAGTCTCATCGACCTCTACGGGGCCTCCAGTGCTGCCCAGCTTGCGGAGTGAGTGGTTCTTCATCGCAAGGCGAATGCGGTGCAGCATGAACCACGCAGTTTTCTGAGTCACGCCAAGATCGCGGGAGAGTTCGTAGCTGGATACGCCGTTCTTGCAATTGGAGAGCAGCCACATGGCCGGAAACCACTTGTCTAAGCCGATGGGGGAGTCTTCCAAAACAGTGCCGACCTTGAGCGAAAACTTCTGCTTTGGGTGCTTCACAGAGCAGTAGTAAAGCTTCGCATTGGCCAGCCATGCGACCTTCTCAGACCCACAGCGGGGGCAGCGGACAACCCCGTCCAGCCAACGCACCGAAATCATGAAATTCCGGCAGTTCTCGTCACTGGTAAAGTACTGAATCGCTTGCTGTAAGGTCTTTGGCGGCTTCATAGTGACTGAAGAATAGCAAGGATTCTCACTTCAGTCAAGTATATTATTGCCTTCGCAAAAGACGATTAGCGAGAGGCGATTGGCAGAAGACGATTCGACGAGAGGCGATTAGCGGGAGGCGAGCGAGAGGCGATTCGCAAAAGACGATTAGCGGGAGGCGATTGGCAGAAGACGATTCGACGAGAGGCGATTAGCAAAAGACGATTCGCAAAAGACGATTCGCAAAAGACGATTAGCGAGAGTTACTTCTTCTCGTAGCTGAGCTCGCCCATGAGCTCAGCAAAGTCGGCGGAGTCGCGGAGGCTGGCAAAGGCTGGATCCTGTGTGAGGCGCCGGCGATCCTTAAAGCCTTCATTGAGGGCTTTGCGGAGGAATACCAAGGCACGATCCGGAGCGTTCATTTGGGCAAAGAGTTCGGCGAGGCAGTAGTTTTGCTCGGCGCGATCGCGGTCGCTCACGGGACCGCCGATGATCTGCATCGAGTCAAGGTCGAAGACGGAAGGGTCCATGGAGATGGCGGAGCGGTATTCCTCGATGCCGGAGGCCGGCTTGCCTTCGGCAAAAAAGGCAGTGCCGAGGTTGGCGGTGATGACAGCAGAGTTCGGGCTGAGCTTCAGGGCGCGGCGGTAGAGACGGATGGCCTGGCCGTATTTCTTCTGGGTGAAGAGGGCCGCGCCAAGGTTGTTGAGGGCTTCGGGGAAGTTGGGACGCAGCGACAGGGCCTGCTCGTAGTTTCTCTTCGCTTCCTCGACGGCGGAGAGATGATGCCAGGCTACACCAATTTTGTTGAGGGTGGCGGGGTCGGCGGGCGCGTGGTTGTAGGCATCGATGGCCTCGATGAACTCGCCCCGGGCGAAGAGCAGGTCGCCGGCGTCCTCCGGGGGCAGGGCTTTGGGAGCGGGTTGCGAAGATGCCTGCAAGGTTTGCGCGTGGGAAGGAAGGGCTGTGGCTGGCATGAGCGCCGCGACCAGGAACGCGGCCCTTGAGACCGCCGAGGCGCGGAAACTCCGTGCTGCGACGAGGGATCGAGGGTTCACGGTGAAGACCTCCCGCGAATCGAGCCGATTGTCAGTGATGATGCCACAACTCTGTGAAGGGTGGCCGGTGTTTTTGGGAGATTTAGCCAGTAACGGATGTGGAAGGCCCTTTTTGAGAATCACAGTGCGAGCGGTAAGCGTTGGCGAAAGAGCGACAGGGAAAAGCGAGCGAGAAGGGTTGTGCGGGAGCGCTGGAGCAGGATTACTTGCTGACGGGCCTGGCGATAGCTTGCGCCGAGGGCCACCGGGGCTCGCGTTTTTCAAGGAAGGCGCTGACGCCTTCGTGGAAGTCCGCGTTGGAACGGGCGTCGACGCTGGCGCGAATGGCGGCTTCGATGTCGTGGGGCAGATGGTGATCGGAGAATTTGCCGAGCAGGCGCTTGGTGGCCTCCATGGCGGCAGGGCTGTTGCGGAGCAGGCGTATGGCGAGGGCACGGGCTTCGCGCATGAGATCGGGCTCGGGAACGATCCGATTCACCAGGCCGAGCGATTCAGCTTCGGCGGCCGACAACAGGCGTCCGGTGAGGAGCAGATCGCGGCAGGCTTTCTCGCCGAGCTGGGTGCGGAGAAAGGCGGAGACGATCGCGGGGACGAAGCCGATACGGACTTCGGTGTAGCCGAATTTCGCTTCGGGTACGGCGAGAGTGAAGTCGCAGAGGGTGGCGATGCCCATGCCCCCGGCGATGGCGGGGCCATTGACGGCGGCGATGCTGGGTTTGGAGAGCGAGTAGAGCGTGGTGAGAAGAGTGGCGATGCGCTGGGCGTCGGCGTGGTAATCCTCGGTGGCGGAGTGCTGGCCGGGGACAATGGCCATGGCGCGGAGATGCTCGATATCGAGACCGGCGCAGAAGGACGATCCGGCGCCGGTGATGATGACGACGCGGCAGGTCTGGCTGGCGGCGAAGGCTTCGAGGGCCTGGGTGAGGTCCTCCATGAGCTGGTGATTGAGCGCGTTTCGCTTCTCAGGGCGGTTGAGGAGGATGGTATGGATGCCGGAGTCGGTGTGGGTGTGAAGTGTGGAGTAGTGCGTCATGGGCGGTCTCTTGCGGTGAACTCAGAATCTTAGAGGATGCGGGCGAGAAAGGCGAGCGGCGAGTTCAGCTCAGAAGCGGCCAGCAAGAAAGCGGCAGCGAAAAAAGCGGCTGGCGTGGACGGGTAGCGAGAGCCGAGGAGAGGCCTAAAAAAACATTCAACTATTCGGTTGACAAGCGGGAGTGCTCCGCGATACATTCAACCACATGGTTAAGTCTAATACCGCACGGCTTGACTCCATCTTCCACGCACTGTCCGATACGACGCGGCGCTCCATCCTGCGCGACATCGCCGCGAAGGAAAAGACAGTGGGAGAAGTGGCGAAGCCGTACAGGATGACGCTCGCGGCGGTATCGAAGCACCTGAATGTGCTTGAATCCGCCGAGCTGATCGCCCGTGAGCGGCGGGGGAGTTTTCAGATCGTGAAACTGCAAGCGCAAAGCCTGAGGCCCGCCGAAGACTGGCTGGCCTTCTACGAAAAATTCTGGAACCGGCAGATCGACGCCCTCCAGAGCTACCTCGAAGGAGAGAAAGATGAGCACAGTGGCAGCTCCCGTGAAAGCAAGCGGCGTTCTGAAGGTTGAGGTTCGCCGAGTGATCCGCGCCAACCGGCAACGGGTCTTTGACGCATGGACGAAGCCGGAGGAGATGCGGCGCTGGTTTGCGCCCGGACCGATGACCGTCGCCGCGGTCGAAGCCGATCCGCGGGAAGGCGGTGCCTACCGGATCGAGATGAAGGGTTCAATGGACAACTTGCCGGAGAATGCCGATCGCCGCTCGATTGCGTTTGGCGAGTACACCGAAATCGTTCCCAACGAGAGGCTGCGCTTTACCTGGCGGCCGAACTGGAATCCGGAAAGTGAATCGGTGGTCACGATTCATCTGCGCGATGTGGAAGGCGGTACCGAACTGCTTCTCATCCACGACCGGATCGATCTGGAATCCTCCTGCGGCGGATACAAACAGGGCTGGACGAGCTGCGTGGCCAAGCTGGACGCTTACCTTGGCGATTAAGCGCGCCAGGCGCGGGAAAGAAGTGGAGCGCGGATATCTTTCCGCGCTCTGCACCGCTTTGAAAGCGTGGCCGGATGTAGCCATCCAGCGGAAAGTGCACGGTGCCTCGTTTGTGGTGGGAAGGAAATTCTTCGCGTTCACCCGTCCGGAAGGTCTGGCCATGAAGTTGCCTGAGAGTCGGATTCGCGCGCTGGTGGATGCGGGGGAAGCGCAGTTTTTGAAAATGGGGAAAAGGACCATGCGAGAGTGGGCTCTCCTGAGGCTGGAACCGACGGCTCCGGTCCGGGATGAGGTTATACGGTTGTTGCGGGAGGCGATGAAGTTTACGTCTTCTTAGTGCACCCGGTAGCCTGATGCACACCCGCTGGCGGCTGCCGCTTCCTTACGGATCTGGCGGGTTGGCGGGATTGGGTCGCGCAGCCCCCCCGACGGTGGGGTTTGCCACACCGTCAAATGTCGCATGTGAACGAGCAGAACGCGTAGGTTCTGGTGGGGATCTATCGCAGCTCTCGTGGCCCGACGAGTGAGGCAACAAATCATCCTCGCCCCGCCGGGCCCGTGCGGAGAGCACCGCTATCCCCGCCAATGACCCTCCACCCAGTACCAGCCGCCAGCTTCATGGCGCCAATGGCCGGGAACCCAAACGGCGTGCTCGCGCGGCGGAGAGACCCAATGGCCGGGGATCCAGACATAGCCGTGACCATCCCAGCGGTGATAGCCCGCCACCCAGACCCAGCCTTCGTGCGGGCGGGGCCCAGGATGTTCAACGAGGGGCGCCGGAGGGCCGACCTGGACATAAATATGTTGCGCAAGCGCGGAGGGGATCGCCGGGATGCTGAGGATTGCAGCCGTAGCGATGAGAAGGAGTTTTTTCATAGGAGTGGGTCCTTTCTGGGGAAAGTTGGTGCCGCTGGCGGCTTTCTAATCGCCGCACAGCCAATGGAACCCGAGCGGGGGTCGCCGGGTTGCGGAGAAATCTTCTCACAAAAAACTGCTCATGGCTTGCGCGAGATGAAGAGCGCCGCAGGTGGCGTGACGTGATAGCTGGCGGCGAAGTTGCCCTGGTTGATCGCGAGCGAGAGGCGGCCGCGCGAATCGATGTAAAAAAGCGGCTTGCCGACCGGGACGTCGCTGAAGGTTTTGTGGAACGGGATCGAGTAGGACTTGCCGCCGAGGGTGACGGGAACATTGTCGCCCAGCTGGTAGCCGAGCTGTGCAAAGACAGGCTGCGGTATATCGAGGATGAGATTGCCGAAGGGACCATCGGTGCCGATCACGTCGCCGTGGAGTCCTTTGGCGTCGATGGCCGCCGTTTGAATGTCGATGCGGACCAACTGTGAAACGTCGAGGGCGGGACCGGCCTGCGTCCAGTCATCGCCCCGGGCGAGGTGCGCGCCGGCGGGAGAGAAGATGTCGCGGCCGTGGAAGGTAGAGGAAAGCTTCGAGCCGATCATCCAGTCAGGGTTCGTGATCTCACGGGCGGCTTCGATGCCGTCGCGATCCTGGACCAGCGTTAGCAGACCGTTGTCGGGGACGACGAAGAACTGGCCGACTTTCGATTTGGCGATGATCGGCTTGCGTGTGCTGCCGACGGTGGGGTCGACCACGCCGACGAAGACCGCGTCTTTGGCGAAGTAGGGTGCGGAGCCGGCGAGGAAGCGCGCGCCCTCGGCGATATTAAAGGGCGTGACCTGGTGAGTAATGTCGATCACCTTCACGCCCGGCGCGAGGCCATCCATTACGGCTTTGCAGATGCCGATGGCGTCGTCTTTGACGTCGAAGTCGGAGAGGAAGCCGATGACCTTCAGAGGCTGGGGCGCTGGAGCAGGCGCAGTGTTGGAGCACGCAATGGGGAGGAGTGCGAGGAGGGCGGCGATGGCGGTGAGGAAATGACGGCGGGATGTGGGCATGGAGAGTCTCCGGGGGAAGAATGAAAACGAATCTACCATGGAGGGCAAGGCCGCCGGCTTGTTATCATCCTTATGTATATGCAGAGCACCATCACCATTCCGGTCGATCAGCAGGTCGCACAGGCATGGGACGCGGCTGGTGATCAGGAGAGGCAGAAGGCCCAGGCCCTGGTAGGGCTATGGCTGCGGGAGATTCTGTCGGAGAAGCGGCGGTCGCTCGAAGAAATCATGGACGAAGCTGGTCGCAAGGCTGAGGCCCGCGGGCTGACGCAGGAAATTCTCGACTCCATTCTGAAAGACCGCTGACCTTGCGGTGCGTGCTGGACACCAACGTCCTTGTAAGCGCTTTTCTCATGCCGCAATCAATTCCGAGGCAAGCCCTGCTGCGCGCACGCACCGTCGGCACGATCCTCTTGTCTGCCGCTGCGGTGGCAGAACTGACCGAGGTCCTCGTTCGGGGGAAACTGCGCCGGTATTCCGATCAAGAGGACGTTCGGGATTTTCTTTCCGAACTTGCCGCTGGATCGGAGTGGGTTTATCCAAATCGGAAAGTGGTGGCATGTCGCGATCCCGAGGACGATAAGTTTCTTTCTCTCGCAGTCTCAGGGCGAGCTACCCATCTTGTCACAGGAGATGCGGATTTGCTGGTGCTCGACCCGTTTGAGGCCGTTCGCATCGTTTCGCCCAGGCGCTTTCTCGAAATCTAACAAACAGCGGCCAACGCCCGATCAGGAAATGAGCGCCCAGGCGACGAGGGTGTTGCCCTTGATGCCGGTGGTTTGTTCGGCTTCGGTGGTCAGCGTGGATTCGAGAGCGCTGGCACTTTCGAGGTCAACTTCGCAGGCGGCGATCTCTTCGGTCGTCGCGCCGTGAAAGCAGAGCTCGCAGACGCCGAGGCCGTCCTCTGTCCGCAGTGGCGGGCCGAACGTGCGGCAGGTCATGGGACGCGCGGCGTAGAGGTCGCAGAGTCCGGTGGCCGGATCGAGGACTGGGCAGGGTTCATCGTTGGCGAAGTTCTCGAAGTCGGCGGCGCGAGATACGTCGATAATGCCGGACTGCGGATCGCCGGGGAATTCGGCCGTGAGGCGCGCGATGGATTGCCGCACGCGCTGGCGGACCGCGGAGGCGTGTTCGGCATCGGTTGAATCGAGGCGGGCGAGGCCTTCGCGCAGGCGGGCTGCGTCAAGCTGCGAGATGGGGAAGACGCCGATGCAGCATTGGGTACATCCAGGAGCGCAGAGAAGCATAGGGCCGGAGCGGCGGGCCGCGTCGGCAACAGCGGCGTCGACGATCTGGATGAGATGCTGGTCGGCTGCGGGCAGCATGCGGTCAGAGTACAGCGATCGGCGTTCAGTGATCGGAAAAACGATACGAGCGCAACGGCTGCGCTGCGACAGGCAAGCTCGAGGCATGGATGAAGATTCTGTCACGCGAAGAAAGTATGCTGATTGCAGTGGGTCGCTCATCATATTGCAGGGGATTTCTGGATTGATTCGGTCAGGCAAAATGGGGCGGCTCAGAGCGCTGTTAGCGGCAGCGCTGCTGCTTTGCGGCGTGGCGAGAATTGCCGCGGCGCAGGACAATTACGAAATCCAGGTTTATCCATCGGAAACGATGGCGCCCGGCACGCTGCTGGTGGAGCTGCACAGCAATTACACCGTTGAGGGAAGCACAAGCCCGAGCTACGGTCTTCGGCCTACGCAGGGCGAGGAACACGAAACCGTCGAGTTCACGCAGGGATTGTCGAAGTGGGCTGAGCTGGGCTTCTATGTCTTCACCGAGGAGCACAACGGCACAGGCGTGCAGTGGGTGGGCGATCACATCCGGCCGCGTGTGCGCATTCCGGAAAGATGGCACTGGCCGGTTGGAGTGAGCCTTTCCAATGAGATTGGCTACGCGCGGTCGGCCTACGCGAACCCGACCTGGTCGTGGCAGATCATGCCGATCGTCGATCAGACGGCCGGCAAGTGGTATTGGTCGGTGAACACCACGTTGAACTGGGGAATTCATCCGACCGGGCTGCCGCCTGGGGCCTCGCAGACGGAGGTGAACTACTATTACCGCGACGTGTCCCCGCATGGTGTGACGTTCGGGCCGGCGGCGACGCTGGTTTATCAGCCGAACAAGCTGTATAACTTCGGCCTCGAGTACTACGGGTATTGGGGCGAGCTGGGGCAATTTGTGAATGTGCACAACCAGCAGCACCAGGTTTTTCCGGTGGTGAATCTGTTTGTGTCGCCGAAGTGGGAGATCAACATCGGCGCGGGCTGGGGCGCCACCGCGTCGACGGATCATCTGATCGTGAAGGGCGTTCTCGGACATTACTTCAACTGGGGGCGGCCGGAATTTCGAAAGAAGAATCCGGCAGCGGAATGACGGTGAAGGCCGATCCCACCCAGATTGACGCGCAGGATCGCGTCTTTGTGCTGACGGGTGCGGGCGTGAGCGCGGAGAGCGGGCTGAAGACGTTTCGCGATCAGGGTGGGCTGTGGGAGGGGCACCGGGTGGAAGACGTCGCGACGCCGGAGGCCTGGGAAGAGGACGCGGCGCGGGTGTGGCGTTTTTACAGCGAGCGGCGGAAGGGCGCTGAAAAGGCCGAGCCGAATGCGGCGCATCGGGCGCTGGCGGAGCTGGAGGCGGCGATCGGGGATCGCTTCTTTCTGTGCACCCAGAATGTGGACGATCTGCATGAGCGGGCGGGATCGCAGAGGCTGGTGCACATGCATGGGGAGCTGTTCGTATCGCGGTGCGAGGACGCGTGCGGCCGGGCGCCGTTTGCGGATCGGGCGCGCTATGCGACGGAAGACGCGATTGCGCGGTGCGCGTGTGGCGGGCGGATTCGGCCGCACATTGTTTGGTTTGGGGAGATTCCGCTGGAGATGGAGCGGATCGAGCGGGAGATTGCGCGGTCGACGGTGATGCTGGTGGTGGGAACTTCGGGAGCGGTGTATCCGGCGGCGAATTTTGTGCGCTGGGCCGGACCGCAAGTGAGGAAGTACTACATCGGGCCGGAGGAGCCTGTGAACGCGCACGCGTTCACGCGGCTGGTGCTGGGAAATGCGGGCGAAGTGCTGCCGGGGCTAATACAGGCAACGGGGAATAGGGAATAGGGAATAGCCAGTAGCCAGTAGCCAATAGGGAGTAGCCAGTAGCCAGTAGCCAATAGGGAGCAGAAGATCGCTGCTTAACGCTTGAGCGGAACGGCGTCAGTCGGGCGTGCATTCTTCGCGATGATCGAGGGGCGGCGTTTCACTGAGAGCCGAGCGCATGCGGGCGATCTCGCGGCCGATGAAGCGCGTGGCCAGCAGACAGAGACGGGGACTGCACTCCAGCAGATCCATGACTCGATCGGCGGGAATGAAGCCAAGCTCCGCAGGTTCCACGACCTCGGCGGAGAGGCTGTACGTGCCGGTGAAAGTGGCGGGAAGGCCGGCGATTTCCCCGGGGCCGAGAGTGACAGGCGGAAAGAATTGGTTGCCGGTCTTGTCCAGCGACATGCGCACGGCGCCTTTGCGGACGATGAACACGCCGGAGACGGGGTCGCCGCAGCGGAACAACGGGGTGCCTTCGCGGAGAGATACAGTCGATGCAGCGCGGTCCAGCTCCGTGACTAACTCAGCTAACTCTTTCGGCATAGGTTCGTCGGGGCCGTCAATTAGTAGAGCTGGTCAGACCCTGTGGAATGCATTCTGCGGGGAGTGGGGTCGGCAGCGATGTGACGGCGATCACACTCGGCGACAGCGCTGGCGCGATATGGCGCGACGAAGCTCAGGAGTGTGGAGGGTGCACGACGGGAGGCCGGGTGACGATGACCCGTGTGCGTTCGCGAGTCATGCGGATGCGGCAGGGGAGGGGATTAGGGCCGATGCAGGTCCTGTCGCGGATGGCGATCCAGGCGAGCTGGTCGTCGCCATTGATCATCCAGGCGGTGGCGTTGGTGGCGTAGTTGACCTGCTCGAGGTAATAGGCGGCATTCATGTCGATTTCGGCGGCGTCGGCATCCATCTGGGCGCACTCGTCGGGCGCGGGTGGGACAGCGTTGGGGTCCGGGCCGGGGGCACAGTAGTCCTCGGTGTGCTCAAGCAGGATGCGTTTGTCATTGCCGGTGAGGAAATAGCGGGTGGTGATGGGAGCGACGCCGGACTGGGTTGACCACTGGATGAGGTCGTCCTGAAAGGCGGGCGGGAGCTGGGTGATGGCGAGGGCGTGGTCTTTGGTTTTGAGCTGACGCGAGAAGGCGGCGAGGGTGGGAGTAGGTTCGCCGTTGGTGGGGCGGAAGAAGAAGCCGCCGAGGACGATGCCATCCCGCATATCGATCCAAATAAATCCGCGGCCACCCAGGTAAGGGCCTCGCTCGCCGGAGACGAGGACGTAGCGGTTATCGCGAACCTGGACGGGAACGCTGGAGCCGGGGAGGACTTTGTCGAGGGCGTCAGTGAGGGGCATGTCGCTTCCGTAATGGAACATGCAGTTGGGGACGGTGGCGTTGAGGAGCTTTCGGAACTGGCGGTCGTGGTAGAGGGTGCCGGAGGGCGCGCCGTCAAACTGGCTGAGGAAGGCGAGGGCCGGGGCCGGAACTCGATTCTGGAAGAGGTTGACGTCGAAAGGCGGCGGAGGGGGCACCGGTATCAGCGGTTGCTGGGCTTGCGGGGTTGGTGCGTCGTTGTTCTGGGAGTCGGGGGGTGGCGGTGGGGGTGCCTCCTGCGCGGGCGGCGTGTCAGCGGAAGGAATTGCCTGGCCGGTGGCGCGGGGGCTGAAGGTTGCGGCGATGAGGGTGATGAGAAGGGGAGGCAGGAGGACAGCAAGCGGGCGGAAGGGCAGGCGAAGGGAGTTCATGGGGCTCCTTTAGCGGGCACGGCGCTGCAATCGAGTCGTGGTTCGACGGCTCCAACGCAGGGGGCGGGGAAAAGTTGCGGATTCTGCAAGCCGAATTTTGAAGAATGCGTCCGCCGCCAGCCAGCGCGATCCTGACATGTTAGCGCGACCATTGAAACGGACCTGAATCAGTGCATGGAGTCGTTGAGGGTTTTAAAGAGTTCGTCGTAGGCGGCCTGGCCTTTTTCGGCGATGGAGCGCATAGGCAGGACGCGCTCTACACAAATCTCTTTGGCACTGGGTTGGGTGCGAAGGATCTCCACGACTTCGGCGATGAAGTCGGCGAGCGGCATGGCGCGCGGATCCTGGGTCTGCTGCGGGCCCATGAGCTCGGTCTGGACGTAGGGCGGGGGAAGCTCGAGGACTTCGACTTTGGTGTCGCGGAGCTGATAGCGGAGGGACTGCGTCCAGGAGTGAATGGCGGCCTTGGTGGCGCAGTAAGTCGGGGTCAAGGCAAGGGGCAGAAAGGCGAGGCCGGAGGAGACGTTGATGACGGCGGCATGGGGCTGCTTTTTGAGTTGCGGGAGCAGGGCGGTGGTGAGTCGGAGGGGCGCGAGCAGATTGGTGGTGACGATGTCCTCGACGATATCGAAGGGTGCTGTGGGGTCGTTGAGATCTTCGGTTTTCATGATGCCGGCGTTGTTGATGAGGACGTTGAGAGAGGGATGCTTGCTGGTTTGCTGAGCGGCGAAGAAGGGGAGTTCGTCGATATTGGCCACGTCGAGTACGGCGGATTGCATGCCGGGGTTGGCGGCGGTGACCTGGTCGAGGAGGGCTTTGCGGCGGCCGGCGACGATGATCTGGTTGCCTTCTTTGTGGAGTGCTTCAGCGAGGGCGCGGCCGATGCCGGAGGTGCCGCCGGTGATGAGGATGGTGTTGCCGGTGATTTGCATGGGTTCTCCTGATAGTGGATAGGGGTGGGTGAGCGAAGCGCGATCTCCGACAGGGCTGAATCTGGATTGTAGCGTGATGAATTTGCCCTCGGCGCCTTGACCTATATTGACCTGTAGTTTGTTTCCGCGATGTAATCCTCAAGAGTCCGTGGGGGCTGCTGTGCGCGCGGCGGAGCGATATTTCAAAGTGTGAGGAGGTACGAAGATGGCAGTTGAGCAACCTGGCCCCGGAGACACGGTCAGTTTCGACCGGGATATTAAGAATCTGTTTCGAGCCACGGATCGGGAGGCGATGCGAGGCGCCTTCGACCTTTGGTCGTATGACGACGTCAGCAAGCATGCGGCTCCGATTCTGGAACGCTTGCAGGACGGCACCATGCCTTGTGACGGAGCGTGGCCATCGACACAGGTTGCTGTTTTCGAGCGTTGGGTAATGGGCGGCATGGCGAAGTAAGAAGTGGTCTGGTAACAGGCAGTGGCCAGGAGTGAGTTGCCAATCTCGCGCTGCTCCTGGTAGCGTATAAGGTTTTGTGCGCGAACCGGATCGATGGGGAGGGTTGGGATGCCGCAGGCGGAGCTCGAGTATCAGTCGGGATTTGGGAATGAGTTTGCTACAGAGGCGGTGAAAGGGGCGCTGCCGGAGGGCCAGAACTCGCCGCAGAAGGCTCCGCTGGGGCTCTACACTGAGCAGTTGAGCGGGACGGCGTTTACGGCTCCGCGGGCGACGAACCGGCGGACGTGGACGTATCGGATTCGGCCGTCGGTAACGCACAAGCCGTTTTCGGAGATTGTGCGGGGACTGGGGCTGGGGTTGTTTCGGAGCGGGCCTTTCACGGAGGCGCCGTCGCCACCGAACCAGATGCGCTGGAATCCGGTGCCGATGCCGGAGACGAAGACGGACTTTGTGGAGGGGATCGTGACGCTGGGTGGCAGCGGCGATCCCGCGATGCAGGTAGGAGTGGGGCTGCACGTCTATGCGGCGAATGCGTCGATGCAGGGGCGCTATTTCTACAACGCCGACGGCGAGATGCTGATCGTGCCGCAGCAGGGGTCGCTCCGGATCAGGACAGAGTTGGGGATTCTCGGAGTTGCTTCGGGGGAGATTGGCATTGTGCCGCGCGGCATCAAGATTCGTGTGGAGATGGAGGGGCCGTCGCGGGGATACATCTGCGAGAACTACGGGCTGCCTTTCCGCTTGCCGGACCTCGGGCCAATTGGAGCGAATGGGCTGGCGAATCCTAGGGATTTTCTGGCGCCGGTGGCGGCGTATGAGGATTTGGATGGGGATTTCAAAATCATTGGGAAGTTTCTGGGCCATTTATGGGAGGCGGAGATCGATCACTCACCGCTGGACGTGGTGGCGTGGCACGGAAACTATGCGCCGTATAAGTACGACCTGGCGCGATTCCAGTGCATTAATACGGTGAGCTTCGATCACCCCGACCCGTCGATTTATACGGTGATGACGTCGCCCTCGGTGATGGCGGGGACGGCGAATGTGGACTTCGCTATTTTTCCGCCGCGGTGGCTGGTGGCGGAGCATACCTTCCGGCCGCCGTGGTTTCATCGCAACATGATGAATGAATTTATGGGGCTGGTGTTCGGCGAGTACGATGCGAAGGCGGAGGGATTTTTACCTGGCGGAGCGAGTTTGCACAACTGCATGAGTGGGCACGGGCCGGATGCGGCGACATGGGAGAAGGCGAGCCAGGCGGAGCTGAAGCCGGTGAAGCTGGATAACACGCTGGCGTTTATGTTTGAGACGGGGCTGCCGGTGCGTCCGACGAAGTTTGCGCTGGAGACGAAGATCCTGCAGCATGAGTACTTCGAGTGCTGGCAGGGGTTGAAGAAGCATTTCAAGGGCAGCTGAGAAGCGGGCAGCTAAGAACGGTCAGCCAGATACGAGCGAAAGGCGAGCGAGAGGCGGTTAGCGAAAAGAGAGCCAGGAGCGAGCGGAAAGCTAGCCAGGAGCGAGCGAAAAGCTAGCCAGGAGCGAGCGGAAAGCTAGCCAGGATCGAGCGAAAAGCTAGCCAGGATTGAGCGGAAAGCTAGCCAGGATCGAGCGAAAAGCTAGCCAGGATTGAGCGGAAAGCTAGCCAGGAGCGAGCGAAAAGCTAGCCAGGAGCGAGCGAACAACGATTAGCGAAGAACGATTAACAAAAAAACGTTTAGCTGAAAAGCAGTTAGCGAAAAGCGAGCCAAAATCGAGCGGAAGATGAGCGAAAAACCAGCCAAAGGGCTTAGGACATGAGTGCTGTGCAGGCGTTCCTCGGGAGAATTCTGGAGTACGCCGGATTGTTTCCTCCGGCGGAGCTCGAGATGGAGAGCACGCTGCGGAATTATCAAAGCTATGCGCAGACGGACGAATTCTGGCTGCTCGGAGGGTTTGTGTTGCCGGCCAACCGGCTGAAGGAGTTTGCGAGCGCGTTTGAAAAGGTGTGGGGGACGGAGCAGGAACGGCCGTGGACCCTGAAGGTGGTTTGCGCGGGCGAGACGGCCGAGGATGTGCGCGCCATCGAGGAGTTCCAGCAGGGTGCGGTGTTCATCGGATCGCTGGAGACGAAGGCGGCGGATGCGCGCGCGGCGCAAGAGGCACTGGAGAGATTGCCGGCGGCGCGATCGCGGTACGTGGAGTTTCCTCCGGAGCGGGCGAGTGAGGTGCTGCCTGTACTGGCGGAGTATGGGGCGCGGGCGAAGATTCGGATGGGAGGGCTGACGGCCGAGTCGGTCCCGCCGGTGGAGAAGGTAGCGCAGTTTTTGCTGGCTTGTGCGCGGGAGCGGGTGGCGTGGAAGGCAACGGCAGGGCTGCACCATGCGGTGAGGGGCGTGCATGAATTGGAGCCAGCCGGTTCGCGTGTGGCCATGCATGGGTTTGTAAATCTGTTTTTGGCCGGGGCGCTGGCATTCTTTGGTGCGGATGAAAAGGCGCTGGTGAAAACGCTCAGCGAGGAAGACGCGGCGGCTTTCAAAGTGGATGACGGCGTAATTCGCTGGCATGACAACACGATGATCGCGGACCAATTGGAGAAGGCGCGGAGCGAGTTTGCGATCGGATTTGGGTCGTGTTCGTTTGAGGAGCCTGTACAAGATTTGAAGCAGATGCAGTGGATTTAAGGTGGAGACGACGGGGTGGTTGTGAGGGGCGACGCGCCGGGGCGAAAGCTGAGCTGGGTAGAGTCGGCAAACGATCCGGAGGGGGATTTCCCGCTGGAGAATCTGCCGTTCGGTCTTTACGAAGACTATCGGCAGCGCCGGCACACCTGCGTAGCGATTGGGGATCACGTACTGGATCTGGCCGGGTGCAATGTTGCAGGACTTCTGAATGCAACGGAGATTGTAGGCCTCGGCCCCCGTGGGCTGGGCCATATGGAGTTATGGCGGGCGCGCGAGATACGGCATCGGGCGACGGAACTGCTGAGCGACCCCGCACATCGGACCCAGGTAGAACCGCACCTGATTCCGCAGAGAGAGGTACGGATGCTGCCGCCGTTCGGGGTTGGCGGGATCGGCGACTATACGGATTTTTACGCTTCGATCCACCACGCGACAAACGTGGGCCGCCTTTTTCGTCCCGATAATCCATTGCTGCCGAATTACAAATGGGTGCCCATTGGTTATCACGGTCGTGCTTCGTCAATTGTGGTGAGCGGGACGGAGATCCAGCGGCCGTGCGGGCAGACGAAAGCTCCCGATGCGGCGGAACCATCGTTCGGACCGAGCCGGATGCTGGATTACGAGCTGGAAGTCGGGTTTTTCATCGGCGAAGGAAACGATCTGGGCTCGACGATCCCGATTGAGAAGGCGGAGGCGCACATCTTTGGGCTGTGCCTCGTGAATGACTGGTCGGCGAGGGACATTCAGAGCTGGGAGTATCAGCCGCTGGGGCCGTTCTTAGGGAAGAGCTTTGGGACGACGATCTCGCCCTGGGTGGTCGCTCTTGACGCGTTGGAGCCTTTTCGCGTTCCGGCGTCGCCCAGGCCCGAAGGGGATCCGAAGCCGCTGCCGTATTTATGGTCGGAGCGGGATCAGGCGCGCGGCGGGTTCGACATCAACCTTGAGGTGTGGCTGGCGACGGCGAAGATGCACGCTGCCGGAGAAGCGCCGTTTCGTGTGAGCCGCGGGAACATGAAGGATTTGTACTGGACACTGGCACAAATGGTGGCGCACCACACGAGCAACGGGTGCAATCTGCGGCCAGGGGATTTGCTGGCGACGGGGACGGTGTCAGGCGCGACTCCGGAGAGCGTGGGAAGTTTGCTGGAGCGGACGAAGCGAGGCGCTGAGCCGTTGGTGCTGCCGAACGGCGAGTCACGGAAGTTTCTTGAAGATGGGGATGAGGTGATCCTGAAGGGCTGGTGCGAGCGCGAGGGCTATGCGCGAATCGGGTTTGGGGAATGCCGTGGGGTGGTGAAGAGCAGGGAATAGGGAATAGGGAGTAGGAAATAGAAAACAAGGCGGCCGACTTACTGGAAGAACTTCAGGTACCAGGTGATGATCGGGCTGCCGGCGAAGATGGCGTAGAGAGCGGCGGCGCAGAGGAAGGATCCAAATGGAAGGCGCGCGGAGCGAAACCGATAGCGGCCGCGAGAGAACATCACCATGACGACGCCGTAAATGGCGGCAGCGAGCGTTCCGAGAAAGATCGTGAGGATCGTGAGTTCCGGGCCGAGCCAGGCTGCGATCATACCGAGTAGCTTGACGTCGCCCATGCCGAGTCCTTCCTGGTGGCGGATGAGGGAATAGAGCCAGCGGATCGCGAGCAGGAACAGGGCAGCGAGTGCTGCCCAAAATGTCGACATTACGAACCCCGGAATCCCATGTTCGAGGAAAGGGAATTGCAGTTCCTTCCCCGTATCCCAGATCTCAAAATGCCGCCATGGCAGGGTGAAGGCTCCGGGCACGAATCGAAAATGCGCGGCGACCTCCGAATATGCAATTCCCAGTGCGATTCCCGGCAGCGTGAACGCGTCCGGCAGCCGCATTGTTTCCGCATCCATCACGGCGAGGCCAAGGAGCAGGAAGCAGAGGACAGCCATTCCGAGGCTCATGACGCTGAAACCGAACTGAAGGAAGGACAGGAGAAACAGGGCGGTTGTCGCGAACTCGACGGCAGGATAGCGCCAGGCAATGGGTTGATGGCAGTGGCGGCAGCGTCCGCGCAGCAAAATCCAGCTCAGGATGGGCAGATTGTCACCAGCGCCGATCGGCGCGCCGCAGCCGGGACAGCGGGACCGCGGATGGACGATCGACTCATGACGCGGCAGGCGGGAGATGCAGACGTTGAGGAAGCTGCCGAAGGCGAAGCCGAAGAGGACGACAAAGATGGCAAAGAGAGGGATCAGGTATGCGCTCCGTTACCACTCTAGAACATGGACACCGGGACACTGCGAACTGAAGGACTTTGTGAGGTGAGCAGTCGTTCTCCTGGCTCATCCGGTAGAAACAATAAAATGCGGCCATCAATTCTCGGGATTTCTTCCGGAAGTTTGTTAAGCGGGCGCCATGACCGCCTGAATGGTCGTTCAGGAGTACCCTTTCTCAGATGACTTAGGAGCGACAGCTCGGTGCATATTGGCCACGTCAACACGTCCCCTGGTAATGAAAGTAACTTTAATTCCCGCGAATTCTCAGTTACCCATGACAATTTCATCACAACGACTGCCCGGCTCGCGTTGATCGATTTTGCGACGGTACTCTCGCGGAGATGACTAACGATTCCTTGCCCTCTTCAAAGCCGTCTGCAATACTTCGGCGGGTGAAAAGAATTTTCGTTGCGCCTAAAGGGCTCTCGTGAGCTTCTGGTAGTTCATTGCGGCAGCTGCCCGGTATCCCTCTCACTGCATGTCCAGAAGTTTCGTTATGCCGGACGACTCAATAATTCCCTGTGCTCTCCAGAGTCGCATGGAAAATTTCGCTGAGTAGAAAGATTCAACTTTATGGCCCAAAAAGCTTGTGGGCCTTTGGGAAATTCATTGCTTCGCTTTGGGGGTCCCCATCGATCTGTTCCAGGCTGCGGAATCAGCCGAATGGCTGACGATTCGCTGCGCTCTCCAAAATCGTCGGCAGCAAAAAAAGATTAACCAAAAATTGCCGTACTTGCCGTGCGATGGGCTTGTCTCCAGACACGCGCCCATTGCGTTTGTTCCCCTAGTCTGCGGAGGATATTACAAAATGTCGAACGTTTCAAAAGTCAAAAAGAATTCACTTTTCACCAGTTTGATGCTGGTGGCGGTAGCCCTGATTACAGCCCTGTTTCTGCCGATGGCGGCGCAGGCCGGTACCGCGCAAATTGTCGATGTCGAGCAGGGCGCCACTCCCTTCATCATTTATGCGGGCGCCTTCTACTACAGCGGCACGATTGCCAGCGTCGGCTATACGATTCAGCCCATCAGCGGCTCTGTGACGCGTCCGCTGACCACAACATACTCGGCGAGCTATCTCACATCGCACAATTACTTCTTCCGGGGCGCCAACGCGGTGATCATCCCCATCTTTGGGTTGTATGCGGGGACCAGCAACACGATCAACGTGACCTACACCTTCACCGACGGGACAAAAGCCACTTATCCGATCACGTTTAAGACGCCTGCCTACACTGATCCGTGCCCGCAGGTCGCGGCCCGGACCTTCTTCGGGATTCGCCCCAACACCGCCAGCCTGACCTACGACTACTTCGAGCTGAAGGACTACTGCAGCACCAACTCTCCTGCGATCCTCGATACGGACGGTAATATTCGCTGGGTTGGGGACGGCAACGATACCGCGCAGGACACGGAATTTCTCGACAACGCCTTCTTCTACAGCAACAATGCAACGGGCATCAACAGGATGGATATCACCAACGGAGCGGTGACGCAGCTGGCCGATTTCGCCAGCATCGGCGTGACAGCGACGAACCAGCACAATATCGATCCAGGCCGCAACGGTAATCTCCTCGTCGAGGTGAATACGAGCAGCGAGCTGGAAGCGACCATTCTTGAGGTGAATCCAACCACCGGGGCGGTGCTGAATACCTGGGACATGGGCGCCATTATCTCGGCGGCAATGTCAGCGGGGGGCGAGACCGCGGCCACCATTTCGTCTTTCGTGCAGGGAACGGCTGCCGACTGGTTCCACAACAACGCGACAACCTACAATCCTGCCGACAACACGCTGGTCGTCTCCAGCCGCGAGAACTTTGTGATTGCGGTCGATTACGATGCGCCCAGCTCGGGCCAGCGCAAAATTCACTGGATCCTGGGCGACACAACCAAGGCCTGGTACAACACGCCGAAGCAGTCGTTGAAAGCCTACACGCTGACCCTTGGCGCCAACACGGTTCCGCCGATCGGACAGCACGCTGTTTCGATTGATCACCAGGGCAATGTTCTGCTGTTCGATGACGGCCTGGGCGGCCTGACCTTCACCCCAGGCGGCCAGACGCGCAGCTACAGTGCGGCTCGCTCCTATCAGATCAACACCAGCACCATGACGGCAACGGAAATCTTTACCTACACGGCGCAGAGCGGCGGCCAGAATCTGTACAGCCCCATCTGCGGCAGCGTCTACGATGTGGGCGGCAACTACCTTGTGGACTTTACGACCAACAACTTCCAGGCGGCGGCGACGGCGGCAGCGAATCCGACCTCCACAGCTGCGACCAACAACGCGGTTGTGGGCAACCTCCTGGCGTCCAACAACACAACAGCAGTCGTACTGGTCGGCGTCGGCAACTCGAGCACCATTGAGTTTGTTTCGGCGATTCAGTCGCCGGGGCCCTGCGCTCCTGGTTGGAACGCGTTGCCGTTCGCAAGCAACACGTTCACCTTCTAACCATCAACAATCTCCGAGCGGCGGGTCCTGCGAAGGGCCCGCCGCTCGGCATTCGTTTTCCAGCGGTGCACGCGGGGTTTACAGCCGGAAACGCGGACCCCTCAGGGCCTGCGCCGAGGCTCCCCGACGCCGTTGTAAATTAGGGTCATGTCCGCGGAAAAGGACGTAACGGAAGCGGTCTCCGGTCGGGATCGCGCGACGGACGCGCGTGCGGGCGAGCTGTTTGCTGAGGCTGTGGCGATCATGGCGCGGCTGCGGGGTCCGGGCGGTTGCCCGTGGGATCGCGAGCAGACGTTTGCATCGATCCGCAAATACACGCTGGAAGAGACGTATGAGGTGCTGGACGCGATCGAGCGCGAGCACTGGACGGACCTTGCGGACGAGCTGGGGGATTTGCTCCTGCAGGTTTTGTTCTATGCGGAGATGGCGGAGGAAGCGCGGCATTTTGGGATCGGCGATGTGATCGCTGGACTCAACCGGAAGCTGGTGCGCCGGCATCCGCACGTGTTTGGTGAAGCTGCTTCCGCAGAGGCTGGCAATCGGGCGGAGGGTCTCGAGACGGACGGGATTGGCGCGGCAGAGGTGTTGCGGAACTGGGATGAAATCAAAAAGCTGGAGAAGAATGCTCGAGCGGAAGGTGCCGGACGTCTGGACTCCATTGCTCGCGCGATGCCCGCGCTGAGCGAGGCGGGGAAGATTGGGGCCAAGGCAGCAAAAGTGGGTTTCGACTGGCCAGACCCGCACGGGGTCGTGGAAAAGCTGTGGGAAGAGGCCCGGGAAATCGAGGCTGAGATCCAGATTGGTGACTCAAGAGCCGTATCGGAAGAATTGGGAGATCTGTTGTTTACCGCGGCAAACCTCGCGCGCCACCTGAAAGTCGACCCCGAGTTGGCGTTGCGCGATGCGAATGCGAAGTTCCGGCGTCGTTTTGCTGCGATGGAGGCCGCCACCGAACGACCGCTGGAGGAGTTGTCTGCGCCGGAACTGGAAGCCCTTTGGGAGCGCGGCAAGGAGGCGGAGCGGCGGCCGTGAGTCCCGAGACCGTGGTGACGAAGGCTGGAACAGAGGTGGTTCTGCGGTCGTGCGCGGGATTCGAAGAGCTGGATGCGTGCGTGCGGCTGCAGGTTGAAACCTGGGGTTACGACGAAACGGATGTGATTCCGAGGCGGCTCTTCACGGTGGCGCAACGCATCGGCGGGCAGGTGATCGGGGCTTTCGAAGGGCAGCGGCTGGTGGGCTTCGCGATGTCTTTGCCGGGGGCAAAAGGGCGTGAGGGCCGTGCGCCCGTCCCCTATCTGCATTCGCATATGCTGGCGGTCACACCCCAATACCGGAATACTGGTATCGGACGTAAGCTCAAGCTTTATCAACGGAATGAAGCGCTGAGTCGAGGTATTACTTTAATGGAGTGGACCTTCGATCCGCTGGAGATCAAGAACGCCTTTTTGAATATCCACAGGCTCGGCGTGGTCCTTCGATCCTATACACAGAATTTTTATGGTGTATCCTCATCTCGTCTGCAGGGTGGGCTTCCCACGGACCGTCTACACGCGGAGTGGTGGATGGATTCGGATCGTGTGAAGGCCATTCTGGGCGGGTTCCCCAACGCGCCGCTGGAAATTCTGGAAACAATCATGGTCCCAAAAGCAGTGAGTGAGTGGAAAGCCACGGGTGTCTCCAGAGCCATGGCGGTTCAGGCTGAGAATCGGGACCGCTTTCTGCATGCGTTTTCTCGCGGACTGGCGGTTGTTGGGTTCCAGGTCGACGATGAAGGTAACGGCACTTACGAGCTCGCAAGATTGCAACCACCTCAACCGGGAGTTCTATGAGAATCGATGCCATCTACCTGCGGGAGCTGCACCTTCCCCTTGTTCAACCATTTCAAACCAGTTTCGGAACCACTACGGACCGGCGCATCCTGCTGGTTGAGCTGCGCGGCGAGGGACTGACCGGTTGGGGGGAGTGCGTCGCCGGAGAGCATCCGTTCTTTTCGGATGAGACCGTTGATTCGGCCTGGCTGGTGATGCAGCAGGAGCTGGCGCCATTGCTGGCGAGCGGCGATCCGGAGCACGGAGGGAAGTGTCCGGGGATTTTCCGGCAGGTGCGCGGGAACCGGATGGCGAAGGCGGCGCTGGAAAACGCGGTATGGGATCTTGAGGCGCAGATGCGGGGGATTCCGCTGGCCAGCCTGCTGGGCGGGACACGCGAGACGATTGACTGCGGCGTATCGATCGGGATTCAGCCCACCCTGGAACGGCAGCTGGCCGAAGTAGAAAAGGAAGTGGCGGCGGGGTATCAGCGGATCAAGCTGAAGTGCAAGCCGGGCTGGGATGTGCATGTGTTTGAGGCGGTGCGGAACCGGTGGCCGGAGATTCAGCTAAGCTGCGATGCAAATTCGGCTTACCGTCTGAACGACACGGACCATATTATGTCGTTCGACGAATTTAACCTGCTGATGATCGAGCAGCCATTGTGGGCCGACGATTTTTATTTTCACTCGATGCTGCAGAGGCGGCTGGAGACGCCGATCTGTCTGGACGAATCGATACGGAACCGGCGGGATGCGCTGGCGGCCATCGAGATGGAGTCGTGCCGGATCATCAATATCAAGTGCGGGCGGGTTGGCGGCTTCAGCGAGGCGATCGCCGTGCACAATGCGGCGCAGGAGCGGGGCGTGCCGGTGTGGTGCGGCGGAATGCTGGAGACCGGCATCGGACGTGCGCACAACATTGCGCTGTCGTCGCTCGATAATTTCACGCTGCCTGGGGATGTGTCCGCGTCGAAGCGCTACTGGAAGGAAGACATCATCGAGCCCGAGGTTGAGGTTTCGCGGACCGGCGAGATTGCGGTGCCGGATACGCCAGGGCGCGGCTTCGAGGTGCGGACGGATCTTGTCGAAAGGCTGACAGTGCGCAAGGAAGAGATACGGGCGATGGCGGTGGCGGCGTAAAAGCAGGCAGCAGCCAGTAGGGAACAGGCAGTGAGGAGGGGGAGTGGCTTAG
>Ga0182012_10000684_pt1 | contig 37227 bp, 31 predicted proteins | sample 612S2SmetaG_FD_120486 | JGI IMG/M metagenome (GOLD analysis project Ga0182012, IMG submission 120486) | Permafrost microbial communities from Stordalen Mire, Sweden - 612S2S metaG | ecosystem: Environmental > Terrestrial > Soil > Wetlands > Permafrost | place: Sweden: Stordalen | collected...
AACCGTCTTGATATTCGCGAATAGAAATCCGGCTTCGCCGGCCGTGAGCTCGTCACAGGGCACTGGCTTGGGTGACTGAAACCCAAGGCCGTCCACTTCATGCACTTTGCCGTTCGACCATAACCTTATCTTCTGGCCTTTGCGCAGCGTACCATCCACAATGCGCGTCAAGATAATCACGCCGCGGTAGGGATCAAACCACGAATCGAAAATGAGCGCGCGCAACGGTGCATTCGGGTCGCCCTTGGGCGCCGGCACTCTCTTCACTACCTGCTCGAGAATCTCCCGTATTCCTATGCCGTTCTTGGCGCTGGCGAGCACCGCCTCGCTCGCATCGAGCCCGATTACCTGTTCGATCTGTTCGCGAATGCGCTCCGGCTCGGCGGATGGCAGATCAATCTTGTTGATAACGGGTATGATCTCCAAATTGTGACTGAGCGCCAGATAGGTATTCGCCAGCGTCTGCGCCTCTACGCCCTGCGAGGCATCGACTACCAGCAAAGCTCCTTCACATGCCTGCAGGCTGCGCGAGACTTCATAAGTAAAATCAACGTGGCCCGGCGTGTCAATCAAATTCAGCTCGTATAGATTTCCATCTTCCGCTTGATAGTTGAGGCGAACCGCATGCGCCTTGATCGTAATGCCGCGCTCGCGCTCCAGATCCATGCTGTCCAGCACCTGCGCCATCATTTCGCGCTGCGCCAAAGCGCCGGTAAACTCCAACAGGCGGTCGGCTAACGTCGACTTGCCGTGGTCGATGTGCGCAATGATAGAGAAATTCCGTATGAAGCGGGGGTCCATGTTGCGGTAGACTGAGGGGTAAACCCCAAGTATCCCATAGCGAGCGCTCCTGCACGCTACCAGTCGCTGTTCCGGCATTCATGTCATACCAGACTTTCCAAGGCTCGCTCGACGCCAGCAAACTGCGAATCGCGGTGATCGTCAGCCGTTTTAATGAGTTCATCACCGAACAGTTGGCCAAAGGCGCGCTCGCCGTGCTGGACAAACATGGTTGCCAGCCGGAGAATATTTTGTTTGTGAAAGTGCCGGGTGCTTGGGAACTCGCCGTGGCGGCCAAACACCTCGCCCCGTCTTGCGACGCCATCGTCGCTTTGGGCGCCGTTGTACGCGGCGATACGCCGCATTTTGACTATGTGGCCGGCGGCGCGGCGGAAGGCTTGAACCGCGTGAGCCTGGATACCGGCGTGCCGATTGCTTTTGGCGTCTTGACCACCGACGACATGCAGCAGGCGATGGATCGCGCCGGGGGCAAGAGCGGCAATAAAGGAGCGGAGGCCGCCGAGGTGGCCATCGAACTGGCGAACCTCGTGCAGCAGTTGAAGGAACTCCGCTAGTCATGGCGGCCAGGCACAGATCGCGTACCCGCGCGCTGCAAGTTCTTTTCGAGTGGGACATGCGCCGCGAACCCATCGAACGCGCCATCGCCCACTATTACGACACCCTGCATTCGGAAGAAGCGCAAGCCGACATTCAACTGAAGCCCGACAAGTTTATGGAAGAATTAGCGCGCGGCACGGTTGAGAATGCCGAGAACATCGACAAGAAAATCGAGGCAAAATCCGCTAATTGGCGTTTGGAGCGGATGGCCGTCGTCGACCGCAACATATTGCGCCTCGCCATTTATGAACTGGAACGCCACGAACTCCCTGGACCAGTCGTGATTGACGAAGCGCTGGAATTGGCCCGGCAGTTTTCCGGCGATGAATCGTTGTCATTCATCAACGGCGTGCTGGATGCCATCCACCGGCAAGCCAATTAACTCGAATCACTTCACGCTTAACGCAACGTCACCCGCGCCAACCCAGCATTATTCGCGCTATCGAAAACTCTCACCACTAGCAAATGCTCCCCCAGCCTCACGTTCTCAACATGTAAATGAAAACGCTCATGCGGCGCATCCGTTACCCCTTCCACCGCCTCTACCGGCTGCCAAAATCCCGCATCGATGGAATACTCACACAGCCGCAGCGGGCTCGTCTTATCATCTGCCTCTACATCTAGCTCCAGCGTGCTGCCGTCGCGCTTCACGTTGCCTAGCGTAACCACCGGCGGCGTGTTATCAATCAGCACCGGCGAACTGATGATCTCCGCTTGCTGCGCGTACTCAGCCGCATTCGCCGGCGTATCCGACGCCACCACCTTGAAGTAGTATCGTCCGTCCGCAAAGACATCCGCATCTAACAACAGGCTGTTCTCAAACATCCGGCTGCGAATCAGATGCCAGCTCGTTTCATCTTCCGCCCGGAAATACAATGAGTAAACCAGCTTGTCCCCATCGGGATCGTCCGCCTGCCACGACACCTGCGTTTGCGTCGATTGCAGATGCGACACCGATTGCGTGGCCGACGAAGCCGAACTAGCCGCCGGCGCTTCGCCCGTGTCGGTAACCGTGATCGAATAGGCGGACGAGGTGCTCGCGGCCGCATTCCCCGCCTTCTGTTGGTTCGTGGCGAGCACCGACGTCACGGTGATACTGTGCAGGGCCGGCGGCCCGTTTTGCGGTAAGTAAGGAATATCGACGGTCGAGAGCGCCGCGTTGCTCCCTGCCGGCCATTCCGCGCGCCACTGAACGAAGCGCGCCGTCGGACTTTTCAGCAACGAATGTGCCGCGTCGCTAATGGGCTCCGACCAGGCGCTCCACGTCGCATCGGGCCGCGCCGTATTGCCGGTGCGTGTCCGGAACAGCAGGCTCGCCCCCAGGCCGTGCCATTGTAAGTGCCCCCAACGCGCCACGCTGATCGAATCATGCACCTGCGATTCATAGGATGACGGCTGACTCCCCGGAGCGCCGAACGCAAACAGTCTGGCCGGGTTGCTCATGGCCGCATAAAGACTGCCGCGCACGTCGAGCAGGCGCGTTGTCTCACCGTTCCCAGGCTCGGCAATCAAAGTCGTTTGGTGATCGTGCCAGCGATAGATCCGGCCTTCATCGTCAGTTGAAAAAATCAGATCGTTTCCATCCAGCATGAGATCGTAGACATTCGCTTCTTTCGAAGTACGAAGCGTTTCTACCGCGCCTTCCGGTGAGATGCGGTAAATGGCCGATTTCTCTACGCCGCTGATTTCCGTGATAGCCGGACTGGCCGCACCCACGGCTTGACCCGCGCCAACCTTACTTGTATCGCTTGAAACTTTGACGCCACTCTGATCGTTGTCTACTGTCGCCCCGCTCTCCTTGGCTTCAGTCACGGTGATCACGGTCGGCGTGGCATTGACGACCGCCGCGGTCGGCGTGGCAGTCGCCGGTGTGCCGCCGGTGCGCGTGGAAAGCGCCCCTCCCATCGCCGCCACATAAACATTCCCTTGGGCATCAACGGCAATCGCGCGAATCTCCGGCAAGGAAGAGTCATAGAGCATGGTTGCCTTGCCGGGGCCACTAATATCGTAAAGCAGCCCGTTCGGGTCTGTCCCGGCCAACACGTGGCCGTTGGCGTTTAACGCCAGCGCCGTCACATTCGCTTGGCCAGTGTCGTAATACAATTCTGCGTTGTTAGCTCCGGCTGCCAGCTTGTACACGCGGCCCGGTTCGCCGGTCGCAATATAAAGCTCGCCACCCGGCCCGATCTTCAACGCCCAAATATATTTCGTTGGACATCGCCAAATCTCTTTGGCGTTCGATCCTTCCAACCGGTAAACGCCGCCGTTCGGCGACGAACCCGCATAAACGGCACCTTTGGCATCCGTAACCAGCGTAAATACTTCGCCCTGCGGCGCGGCCCATGCCTGCGATGCCGACCCATCGGCCGCCACCCGGTAGACTTTGCCCGAATGCCCGGTACCCGCTAATACACTGCCATCGGGCATCGCCGCTACCGACCACAAGGCAGGCTGCTCCAGCGCCGTTGACCAGCGAACTGAAGGTCCGGGCCGCAAAATACCGTCTCCTGTCAGCGCTAGATTAACGAACCGTCCCTTCAGGAAATCGGCAAAACCGCTTACCTCCCAAACCGTGCTGGTTGCCGCAAATGCCGCTGTAGATGCCGCTAAAGTAAGACCGCCAATCGCATTCAATAATCGGAATTTCAAGCTATCTCCATAGTGTCATGCCCCGCCTTGGCATAAAGATTCGTTACTATAGTGAGTGAGTCAAACCCGCTACACAGCTATCCCGCTGAGCGCTCTTCTCCTCTTTCTCGGCAGCACGCCGGTTCTTGCCGAACCACCTCCAGCGGTCTTCGGCGAAATCGTCGATGGCGCCACCCACAAACCGATCGCCGGTGCTTGGGTTGTCTCTGCCGGCGAAGTGACGCGCACCGATTCCGCGGGGCACTTTGCGCTTTCTAAAAAAGGCGCAACTATCGGCGCGCACGCCACCGGCTATGCCCGCCAACAATTCCCCGCTAACTCAGACACGCGGCAGCTTGCTCTCGCTCCCTTCCACGTACGCGGCCTTTATCTGTCCCACTCCGGCGTCGGATCAATGTTATTGCGCAACGAGGTGCTCGACACTGCCGCTAAAGCTGAGCTAACCGCGATTGTCGTCGACGTGAAGGGCGATAGAGGTTTCATCAGCTATCCCACGCACACCGCCATGGCTATCCAGATCGGCGCAAACCATAACGTCACTATGCCGGATCCCGCCGCCTTCCTCGCCGATCTGCACAAACGCCATCTCTATGCCATCGCGCGCATCGTCGTATTCAAAGACAATCCGCTCGCCCGCTCGCACCCCGATCTCGCCGTCGAGAACGCCCAAGGAAGTCTTTTCGTCGACCGTGAAGGTCTCGCCTGGACCGATCCTTTCAACCACACTGTTTGGGAGTACAACATCAATCTCGCGGTAGAAACCGCCGCATTAGGCTTTGATGAGATCCAATTCGACTATGTTCGCTGCCCTGACCAGAAAGGAGTCCAATTCTCGAAAACCAACACCGAGGCGAACCGCATCGAAACCATCGTTGGCTTTCTCTCCGAAGCGCACAAACGTCTCCTCCCCTACAACGTCTCGCTATCCAGCGATAACTTTGGCTATGAGTGCTGGAACACCGGCGACATCGGCATCGGCCAGTGTCTTGCCGACATCGGTCCGGTAGTGGACTACATGTCGCCCATGCTTTATCCTTCCTCTTTTCAATTCGGAATCCCGGGCCTGCGCCATCCTCTCGATGACCCCTACCGTATTGTGTTTGCCTCGCTACAAAAAGCCAAAGAGCACACTGGCTTTGCCGCCGCCATTTTCCGCCCATGGCTGCAAGCGTTCAATGATTACGCCTTCGACCGCCGGAAATTCGGCAGGGTGCAAATTGAACAACAGATCAAAGGCGCCCAGGATGCGGGTGCTTCCGGCTGGCTGCTCTGGGATCCGCGAAATCAATACTCAGCCGCCGACTTGGCTGCCATCGGCCGCACGCTTGGCTGGGTTGCTAAATAATTCGCTTTCCGTCCAAGTCTGCTAATTTTGGAACTGAAAACGAAACTCAATCTATGACCGAAGGCGCAAAGCCGAGCCCCGGCTTAGCATTTTGGCGCACCGTCAAAAAGATCGATAAAAGTAAGATCAACAACCGCTGGATGGCGTTGCGAAATTCGCTCGCCGTCGCGCTTCCTCTGGGAATCGGCATTGCTATCGGGAATCCGCTCGCGGCGGTGGCCGTTACCACCGGAGCACTGAACGTTTCTTACTCCGACGGCCGCGACCCCTATTATCAACGCGCCCGCCGCATGCTTGCCTGGAGCGTCCTGGGGGCGTTTGCCGTGTTTGTGGGGTCGCTCACCGGCAACTATGGTTGGGCGGCTGTCACCGTAGCTGCGTTATGGGCCTTTCTGGCCGGCATGCTGATCGCGGTGGGACCCCATGCCGGAGATTTGGGTTTGAATACGCTGGTGGCACTGATTGTATTTGCCGGCCGCGGCGCTGCCGCCACACCGCGCGCCGCTTTAAATACCGGTCTCCTGGTGCTCGCGGGAGGGTTATTGCAAAGTGCCTTCTGCTTGGCCTTCTGGCCGGTACGCCGCTGGGATCCGGAACGGCGCGCCGTTGGTCATGTGTTTCTGGATCTGGCCAAGGAAGTCGATCCGGATACCGACTTCAGCAGCGCGCCATTAAGCCCCAAGAGCGCCGACGAACAGGACACTATCGACGCCTTGGGCCAAGACCATAGTCTCGAAGGCGAACGTTTCCGGCTGCTCTTTGACCAGGCCGACCGTCTGCGCCTTTCGATTTACGTGCTGGGCCGTTTGCGCGATCAATTGGGTGAGCATGACGACCAAAAATCGGAAGCCGAAGGCGATGCGGCAGATTTGCTGGATTCGGTTCAGCGCCTGGCCGCCAAACTACTAAAAGAGGCAGGGACGCAATTGATCGGCGGTTCGCCCGGCGGCCACTTTGCCGCTTTGCGGGAAGAGATCCACCGTCTTTCGCAAGCGGCCCAGGAACCGAGAGCGCTGCCACTGGCAAATAGCATTGCCGCGGCCGTAGACGTGCTGGCCGGACAGCTGCGCGCCGTGAGCCAACTGGTAGAACGGGCAGAAATCGTAGAAAGCATAAGGACCGTAACGCGTCCCGGACCGCCCGACTTGCGCGCGCAGTTTTGGAGTTGGGCCACTATTTTGCGGGCTAATCTCGCTTTGCGGTCGGCGGTTTGCCGCCACGCCATCCGCCTGAGCCTGTGCATCGCGGCGGCGGACTGGTTCGAGCGCAGCCTGAGCTGGCAAAGAGCCTATTGGCTACCGATGACGGTCGCGGTGGTTTTGAAGCCCGATTTCACGTCCACTCTTAGCCGCGGCGTGCTGCGCTTGTTGGGAACGTTCGCGGGCTTGGTTTTAGCAACAGTGCTCTTTCATTTGTTGCCTGTTTCAGCCTTGACGCAACTCTTATTGGTCGGCAGCTTTACTTTTTGTCTGCGCTATTGGGGACCCGCCAACTATGGTCTATTTACGCTCGCCATCAGCGGCTTGGTGGTGTTCTTGCTCGCGGCTATTGGCAGTTCGCCGGCGCAAACCATCGCGGCGCGCGCCCTCAATACCGTGGCCGGTGGAGTGCTCGCCGCTATCGCCTACGCCGTTTGGCCAACCTGGGAGCGTACGCAGGTAGCGGATAGTTTTGCCGAAATGCTGGATGCGAGCCGTGCGTATTTGCAAAGCGTGTTCAAGAAATTCGCGCCGGAAACGCGCACGAACGAGAAAGCCCTGGATCGCGAGCGCCTGGAATGGCGCCGCACCCGCACCAACGTGGAGTCGTCGGTGGATCGGGTCATCTCCGAGCCGGGCATTACGGCGCCCACGCGCGATACTCTGCTTTCCATGCTGGCGAGTTCACACGCCTTAATGGTGGCCATGTTCGGCCTGGAAGCCGGCGCGGGGCATAATCCGCCCGCCACGCCGCCCGAGGCGCTGCGCACTTTCGCGCGCGACGTTGATTTCACCCTATATCATCTGGCAGCCGCCTTGCGCGGTTCAAAACCGGCTAGCGATACACTCCCGCAATTGCGGGAGGACCACCGCAAGCTCTTGGAAGCGCGCGACAGTTTTTCACAAAACGACGGTTATGTTTTGGCCGAGACAGACCGACTTACGGTGAGCCTGAATACGTTGCGAGAGCAGGTGATGCGCTATGTGGATTTAGCCCGCTAGCTTGTCAAGCTGCTCAAACAGTTCCTGCATTGGTAGGATCAGCCCGGGCTCCGCTCGCAACGAATCGGACAGAAACAGTTGAACCGGTTGCGGCGCGGAGTGGGTCATGCAGTACGCCTTGCGCTGATCCGGATCGATGATCCAGACCGTCTGTATTCCCCAATCTAGATAGTGCGCGCATTTTTGGAAAAGACGTGAAAGATCGTCGCCGGGCGAAAGGATTTCAACGCAAAGCGCGAAGGGTTTGGTGGGGTAAGGGGATTCAATCGGCTTGGGATTGGCAATCAGATCTGGAACCGGATTGGCAAACGAAGACAGCTTCAACTTAACTTCGGATGCCACTTTCCAGCCGCGAGCCATAAGTAGCGCGCCGACGAGGATCTGGGTAGTTCCGTGAAGCGATGTCGGCATGGATTTCTGAACAGCTTGGCCAAACCAATACTCGTAGTATGGCTTTTGCCCTTCATAAATCTCGTCGAATTGCTCAAGTGTGAGGAATGGAACCGCGGTAGCCATAGGCCTGTTACTTGCCCGTTCTGCTCTGTGTGCGGAATTCGTATTGCTGAATCTGTAACGCCAACTGCCCTTTATGGTGCCGCGTCACCCTGCCGCGCGCTACCAGATTGAGCAGAACCTTCTCATTCAACTGCGCCGGCCAGCTGATCGAAACCTCCAGCCGCGTCCCCACGGGCAGATCGTGATCTGACGTGAAAAGTACGCCCGTACTGCTAATGTTGAGAGTTTTCCCACTCCCCGCCAGTATTTCGGCGCGCTGGTTCAATGTTTTATAGCGCAACTCGCGTTCGATAGGAAACCGGCTGGACCGCCGCCGCTCCGAATTATTGATCTCCGGAGTCATGGTAGTTGTCGACACAGTTTTAGCAACTCCGATCTTTAAAGCTTACACAATCGCGGTACATTTATCTGCTTATTCCTTGTTACTTCCAGGCGATTCGTTTTCCGCCCCTTGACTTTCAGCCCTGCGTTTTCTAAGCCATGCCAAACGCTCGCCTAGTTTCTGCTCGAAACCACGCTCCGTCGGCTGGTAAAAGACAGTACCAATTAGAGCCGGGGGCATGCATACCATATCGGTAAATGCCGCAGAAAGTTTATGCGCGTGTTGATAGCCTTTTCCATAGCCCATCTCTTTCATAAGGCGGGTAGGAGCATTTCGTAAATGTAAGGGAACCGGTTCAGCAACTGTAGTTTCAATAATCGCATTTGCTTGATTCAAAGCCTGATAGGCGGCATCGGACTTGGGGGCTAAGGCTAAATAAAGAGTCAGTTGGGCTAACGCTTGATCTCCTTCCGGAATCCCCAGGAAGTGCACCGTTTGCATGCAAGCCATGCCTTGTTCAACGGCGCGTGGATCGGCCAAGCCGATATCCTCTATCGCCATGCGGACTAATCGGCGAACGAGATAAAGCCGGTCCTCCCCGGCCTTGATCATGCGTGCCAGCCAATAAAGCGCCGCATCCGGATCGCTGGAACGCACGGATTTATGCAGCGCCGAAATCAGATTGAAGTGCTCTTCGCCGGACTTATCGTAGAGCAATACTTTGCGCTGCATGGCATCAGCCAGCGCCTGCCGGTCAATTTTGCCGTCCACCGCCAAACCGGCGGCAATCTCCAGCGTATTCAGCGCCGCCCGCGCATCGCCGCTCGAAGATACGGCAATCTCTTCCAGCAGATCGTCGGCAATGGACAAGTGCAACTCGCCCAAACCTCGCTCCGGCGTCTCCACCGCCCGCCGCAGCATGGCCGTCAGTTGCGGCGTGTCCAAAGCGTGCAGCGCGTAAACCTTGGTTCGCGAAAGCAACGCGGAATTGATTTCGAAAGACGGATTCTCCGTCGTAGCGCCGATCAGCACCACGTCGCCGCGCTCGACGTACGGCAGAAAAGCATCTTGCTGCGCCTTGTTGAAGCGGTGAATTTCGTCAATGAAAAGAATGGTCTTGCGCCCCATGCGCCGCGCTCGCTCGGCGTCGGTCATCACGGCTTTGATCTCTTTGATACCGCTCATCACCGCGCTAAACGGAATGAAATCAGCCTTGGATGCGCGCGCGATGAGCGCCGCCAGCGTCGTCTTGCCCGATCCGGGCGGACCCCAAAGAATTAGCGAAGTAAGATGCCCGCTCTCCATTTGCCCGCGCAACGGTTTGCCTGGACCCAGGATGTGTTCCTGCCCGACATATTCGCTCAACGCGCGCGGCCGCATGCGATCGGCTAAGGGCCGGCCGCTCAGATTTTCTTCGGCTATCTGCGGCGGAGTGTTATCAAATAAGCTCACACGCCACCCCTTTGCCGGGCCGCCTCAAACAATACAATTGAGCACGCTACGCCCGCATTGAGAGACTCCACCTGATTCGTGGGAATCGAAAGTGCCTCCGCGCACGCCTGCAATTCCGGCGATACCCCATGAGCTTCGCTGCCCACGACGATGGCGCAAGGTTCGCGCAAGTCTGCCTTGTTCAACCGGACGCCCGTTCGCGACATCAACGCATATAAACTTCTGTTAGCGGCTCGCAACTGGCCCATCAATTGAGCGCGGCTTTGATTTTCCAGGTAAGGCATACGAAAAATAGAACCGGCGGTAGCCCGCAGAAACTTGCCGTTAGCCACATGCACGCAACCTTCCAGAAATATAACGCCCGAGGCGCCGAAGGCTTCTGCCGAGCGCACAATCGTTCCGGCGTTACCGGGATCTTGAATGCCGTCCAGGATCACCGCCGGACCAGAGCTTTTCAAACACTCAGCCCAAGTGCCGGCATGCGGCGTGACCAGCGCGATAATTTCTTGCGATGTTTCCGTGCCCGCCAGCGGTTCAAAGGCGCGTTGCGGTACTTCAATCACGTCGGCATGCACCCGCGAAAGCAGTCGCTGGTGCCGCTCGCGGCCATGCGGCGTGGTGAGCACTTGCTCAATTTGCCAGCGCCCCCGTAAGCACTCTTCCAACAGATGCGGTCCCTCAATAACAATGCACCCCTCCTCCGTGGCGCGGTTGGAGGCGACGGCGCGGCGGATGGATTGCAGCAACGGGTTCTTCGCACTCGTGATGGGCATCTGATAATTCGAAATTGAACGGGAAAGCGCTTTTGAGCGTAGACTGGTTAAAAGCTCACATATCTTCGGATGAAGCGACTCGCCATTTGGCTATGTTTACCGCCCTTGATCTTTCTATTAGGCTACATGTTCTATGTCGCCGATAGGATCGAGCGGCAATCCTCCATGGACGAATCGCAACCGGCGGACGTGATTTTGGTCATGGGCGCGGCTGAATATCGCGGCCGGCCCTCGCCGGTTTTGCAAGGCCGCTTAAATCACGCTTTGCTGCTCTATTTGAAGCATTTGTCGCCTTACATCTTGACGACGGGCGGCGCCGGCGGCGATCCCGACTTCACCGAAGGCGAAGTAGGCCGCGCTTACCTGGTCACTCATGGCGTGCCCGCCGAGGCGATCATCACGCAGGCAGTCGGTTCCACGACTGTCCAAAGTCTCGACGCCGCCGTTGAAACTATGCGCCGCATGAATCTACATTCCTGCATCGTGGTGAGCGACGGCTATCACATTTACCGCGTGAAGCGCGTGTTGGAAGCCGAGGGCATCAAGGTGTATGGCTCGCCTCGCCCGCCGGCCGGCAGCCTTACACTCAAGGAACTGCGCTGGCTGTACCTGCGTCAAGCTGTGGGATTCATGATGTGGCGCATCGGCATCAACCTTTGAATCCCGCCCATGCGCGATAATTTCTTCATGAAGACTCGCTGCCTGTTGATTGCCCTGTTGCTCATGACCTGCTTCACCCTGCCTGCTAGCGAGACGCTAAAAACCGAAATCAAGATCGTCGTCACCAACCAGTTCGATAAGCCGGTGGAAAACGCCGAGGTGATTCTCGATTTCCTGGGCGCCCGCCAGATCACCAAAATAGGTATGAAGAAGAAAATCCACTGGGAAGTACATACCAATCAGGAAGGCATGGCACATTTCCCACCGGTGCCGGAAGGTTCAGTACAACTGCAGGTGAATAAGAAGGCCTATCAGACCTGGGGCGGAAAAGTGGACGTTGCGGGCGAACAGCAAACCGTCCCGATCAAGCTGCTCCCCCCGCAAAGCCAGTACAGCGCACACCCGCCCTTAAAGCCGGCGGACCCGCCCAAACAGTAACACGATGTAGGCGGTGGGGAAGGCGTTTCCGCCTGCCAATTATTTGCCCTTATCCAGTGCGACAGCTTCAATTTCGATTTGCACATCGCGCGGCAAACGCGCCACTTCCACCGTCGTACGCGCCGGCGGATTGTTCGGGAAGAATTTGCCGTACGCCTCGTTCATCTTGGCGAAATTATTCATGTCTTTCAGGAATACGGTGGTTTTCACCAGATCGTCCAGCGTAAGCCCTGCCTCCGTCAGCACGATCTTCAGATTCTCCAGTACGCGCGCGCATTGGACTTGAATATCCCCGGCTACCAACTCGCCGGTTTGCGGATCGGCGGGAATTTGCCCGCTCAAAAAGATAAACCCGTTGGCGCGCACGCCGGGTGAATAAGGGGCAGCCGGCTTGGGCCCGTCTTTGGGAAAGATGCTTTCTTTCATTGCTCTATTTTGCACTGCCGGGAAATCGAATCGTGCCTACCAGCTCGTTCACTTTGCCTACGCGCAATTTTTCCAAGACATCGTCAAGTTCGCGCGCAATCCGGTGCGGCGCAGCCGGGTCGGCAAAATTCGCCGTGCCCACTTCTACCGCGTGTGCCCCGGCGATCAGGAACTCCGCCGCATCCGCGCCGCTCGAAATGCCGCCCAGGCCAATCACCGGTATCTTAACCGCCTGCGCGGCTTCATAAACCATCCGCAAGGCGATCGGCTTGATCGCCGGACCCGATAGGCCGCCGAATCCAGCGCCAATGCGCGGCGTGCGCGTCTCGATATTGATAGCCAAAGAGATAAACGTGTTCACCAGCGACACCGCATCCGCCCCCGCGTCTTCCGCGGCCTTGGCAAAAGGCTGAATGCTGGCGACATTCGGCGACAGTTTCACGATCAAAGGCCTTTTTGCCGACACGCGCACTCGCCCCACCAACTCTGCCAGCGCCCCCGGATCGCTCGAAAAAAAGATGCCGCCATGTTTGGTATTCGGGCATGAAACATTCAGCTCATAAGCGGCGATCCCTTCAGCATCTTCCAGCGTCCTCACAACTTCGCTGTAATCTTCCTCCGCATAGCCGAAAACATTAGCAATCACCGGCACCGCGAACTGCCGCAGTTTCGGCAGCTTATCCTTAATAAACGCGCGCACTCCAACGTTCTGCAAACCAACGGAATTCATCATGCCGGCGTCGGTATGCCACAAACGCGGCGCAGGGTTGCCCGCTAGCGGTTCCCGCGAAAGTCCCTTCGTTGCTAAAGCTCCTAAGCTGTTGAGATCAACAATGGACGCGAATTCGCCGCCATAACCAAACGTGCCCGACGCCGCAATCACCGGGTTGCGCAGCTTGATGCCGCACAACGTCGTTGCTAATCTATCGTCCATTTAAGTCTTCGGCACTGCCAGCTTTGCCGCGCATTCCTGAATTAATTGCCAGCTTGCGCGGATATCGCCTTCGTTGGTCTGATGGTTACCTATGGCGAAACGCAACACATACTTGCCCTTCAGCACCGTATGCGAAAGAAAAGCTTTCCCCGTAGCGTTGATATCGCTCAAAAGCTGCCGGTTGACTTCGTCGGAACTCCGATGCCTAAAACACACCAGCGACAACGGCGCCGGCGCGACTATTTCGAAATCACCATCCGCTCCCACCAGCGCCTTCAGTAGTTGCGTCAGCCGCAGCGATTCCCGCAGCAAGCCGATAATTCCTTCATGCCCGTAATAGCGGAACACGTACCACAACTTCAAAGCCCGGAACCTGCGTCCCAGTTGTATTCCATAATCGTTGAAATTCACCACCCGCTCATCTTCCGCCGTCTTCAAATATTCCGCGCTTAACGATGACGCCCGCCGGAACATCTCCGGCATCCGCGTATAAAGCACGCTGCAATCCATCGATACATAAAGCCATTTATGCGGATTCACCACCAGCGATTGCGCCCGCTCCACGCCGCGAAGAATCCAACTCATCTCCGGCACAATCGCCGCCGGCCCGGCATACGCCGCATCCACATGCAGCCACGCTCCGTATCGTTCGGCAATATCGGCAATGGCGGGCACATCCTCAATCGCGGTTGTCGATGTCGAACCGACCGATGCCACAATGCAGCACGGCCGCTTCCCGCCCGTGATATCCGCCTGAATAGTTTTTTCCAGTAAATTAGTGCGCATGCGGAACTCATCGTCCACCGCGATGCGCCGCACATTCTCCTGCCCAAATCCCAGCAGGATGGCAGCCTTTTCAGCCGACGAATGCGTGTGCTCGGAAACGTAAATCGTCAACCCCGGCTGCATTCCCTTCATTCGGCATTCCGGCGCAATCCATTCCCGCGCTGCGCTGATCGCTTGCATCACCGAAACCGAGGCAGTGTCATAAATGATGCCAAACCATTCTTCATCCATCCCAAGCCATTGCCTCAGCCAGCTCAGCGTCACCTGCTCCAACTCCGTCGCCGCCGGAGAAGCTTTCCACAACATCACATTCACATTCAACGCCGCGATCAGAAACTCTGCCAGCACCGAAGGCGGCGAAGACGAATCCGAAAACCAGGCATGGAAATTCGGATGATTCCAATGCGTCAGGCCAGGAACAATCTGCGTCTGAAAATCGGCGAAGATTTGCTCAATCGATTCGCCTTTCTCCGGCGCGGCGCTTGGCAGTTTGGCTCTGATTTCCCCAGGGCTTACCGCCGGCAAAACCGGATAGTCGCGCACATGTTCCATATATCCGGCAATCCAATCGGCATGCTCCTTCGCGGCTTGCCGGAATTCTTCTGGCGACATTACTTGTTCTTATAGCACTGTCGGCAGCCACTCCTTAAACCAATCTTCAAACTCCCGCTTGGCCGCCAAAGTCGCCTCATCAAACGGCACCGCCGAGTGCCCAAACTTCCAGCCGCGCGCACAAGCCGCAATCTTGATCCCGATCGTCGCCGGAAACTTCTCCAGCCACAGCAGAAACTCCTGCAGCCGCGCATCGAAACCATCGGCCCGCTCTTCGTCCTTCGCTTGTAGCGCGCGATCCAGCGACACCAGCAATTCGGGCACCGCCGCCGCCACGCCCGAAACAATGCCATCCGCGCCCATCGGCCGTGCACGCCGGTAAATCATATCGTTGCCAACCAGCAATTGAAAAGGATGGTTCGCTTTCAAAGCCAGCAACCTCTCAAACTGTGCCCAATCGCCGCTCGAATCCTTAATTCCCGCGAACGCCCCGCTGGCTAGCAATTCGTCCATCACTTCCGGCGGAATGGCATTCGTAAACTGCGGAATGTTGTACAAGTAAACGGGCGCTTTGCCGTCCACTTCTTTCACGAACTCCCGGTAGAACTCGGCAATCTGCCCCGCCGTGTAGTCGAAGTAGTAAGGCGGCATCAGCAACAGCCCCGCCACGCCGGTTTCCATCGCATCTTCCGCCAGTTCAATCGCTCCTGCCAGCGTTGAATGCGCCACATTCACCAGCAGCGGCACGCGGCAGCGTTTCTTCGCCAGCATCAACACCCGCATGCGCTCGGTGACATCAAAGTGTACGAACTCGCCCGTTGAACCGAACAGCACCATTCCGTCCACGCCCCGGCCGCAAATCGCATCAATATAATCGAACAGCACTGCCGCATCCGCTTCCACGGAGTTCTGCGGCCGCGGTGTCGCCAAAGCCGCATACACCCCGCTGGCCGGCGGCCATTCCTTTTTTCGCATCGTGTACTTCGAATTTTACGCCGAAGACCGCAAAAACTTAACCCCTTCAAACGCGATATCCTCCGGTGTTTTCGCCAAGTCGCGCCAAATCGACGCCGCCGCCGATAAATCTCCCAGTGCAAAACCAAAGCTCTCAATCGTCAGCCAGCCATCGTATTGCAAATCGCGTAGCGCCGCAAAAACGCCCGTCCAATCCACATGCCCGCTGCCGGGCGTGCCTCGGTCGTTTTCACAAGTGTGCACGTGTTTAAGAAATCCCGCCGTTGAGCGCAACGCCTGCGCCGGATTCTTCTCTTCAATATTCGCGTGGAACGTATCCCACAAGATGCCTACGTTCGCATGCCCGACCTCCGTGCAAAGCTTCACCGCATCTTCCGTGGTGTTTAAGAAGTACGTCTCAAAGCGGTTCAGCGGCTCAATGCAAACGTTCACGTCGTGGGCCGCCAAAACTGGCGTCAACTCCTGATATCCGGCCACCGCATTCTTCCATTCATCCGTCGTCCTGCGCTTTCCCGTCAACAAGCCAACCGGCGAGTACAGCGGGCCTGCAATCAGCTTCGCGCCTGCTTCCGCCGTTGCTTTAAAGCATTCCGCCAGATGCGCCACCGTCTTGCTGCGCACGGAAGAGTCCGCCGAGATCAGGCTCAATTCTCCCGGCAGCACTGAACAAACCGTGCATTCTAAATCGTATTGCTTGAGCGCGCGCCGTATATCCGCCGCTTTGAAATCGGCGGGCCGTATCAACGCCACTTCAATGCCATCGAATCCGTTCTCCTTAATTTTCGGAAGCAAATCAAAATGCTCCGGGCCAAAATTGGCTGTCCACAAAAATGCGTTCACGCCGAATTTCATTTTCGTGCTCCTAATCTTTGATAAGCTTACTCACGTTCATTCAGACGACATGATGATATCCACACTCGTTCGCCGAACTCTGCCGTTGGCCGTTGGATCGCTCCTGCTGGCTTTTCAACTCAACCGCCCGGACGAGATTCCTTTCGAAAAACACACCATCGACCTCGGCTCTAGCGAAACCGCCGTCATCGCCGACATCAACGGCGACGGCCGCCTCGACATCGTGTCTGGCGAAAATTGGTATGAAGCGCCCCATTGGATCAAACACCACTTCCGCAACATTCTATACACCAACTTCTACATCGACGATCTCAGCACTCTACCGCTCGATGTAGACGGCGACGGCCGCATCGACCTGGTAACTTCCGGCTGGTTCAGCAAGAAGCTCGCCTGGTGGCACAATCCCGGCAAAACTGGCGAGATGTGGCAGGAACATCCCATCGAAACCGGCTATAACATTGAGTTCACGCTGCTCGTCGATCTCGATAACGACGGCAAGGCCGGCGAGATTCTGCCGCAGTTCGGTAACGATAACGCGCCATTAGCCTGGTATGAGCGCGACCACCACGGCGGTACTGTCAAGCACGTGGTCAGTTCGCACAGCTACGGCCACGGCATCGGTGCGGGCGACGTCAATGGCGACGGCCGCAACGATATCCTCACGCCCAACGGCTGGTTGGAAGCCCCCGCCGATCCGCGTTCGCCCGATTGGAAATTTCACCCCGATTGGAAACTCGGCGATCTCGGCTTCATCTATGTAGCCGACGTCAATGGCGACGGCCGTCCCGATATTGTCACATCCATGGGCCACAACTACGGTATCTTTTGGCTCGAGCACAAAGCCGACGGCACATGGGAAAAGCACATCATCGATGAAAGCTGGTCGCAACCGCATGCCACAGCTCTCGTCGATTTTCGCGGCAAAGGAAATCTCGGCATACTCACCGGCAAACGCTACATGGCCCACAATGGCCACGATCCCGGTGAGCGGGAACCGCTCGGTGTGTATTGGTATGAACGTCTCATCGATCCTTCCACCAAAGAGATCGAATGGGTCAAACACGTCATAGATTACGGCGGCCGCACCGGCGGCGGCATCCAAATTCCTGTCGCCGATATTGATGGCGACGGCGATCTCGATTTCGTGGTCGGCGGCAAAAGCGGATTATTCCTGTTCGAAAATAAAACCAAATAGGAACAGATGCAACAAAAGATTTACGACGTTGTGGTGATCGGTTCGGGCGCTGGTGGCGGCACTCTATCTTCACGCCTCGCGAACCTGGGTGCTGACGTCTTGGTGCTCGAAGGCGGCCCGCATGTGAACACGCGCACCGATTTCAACACCCACGCCCTGCCGTTCGAATTCCCTTCGCGTCACATTCCTACTATGCGTCCTGGCAAACCCGGCTTCGACGCCGAGCGCAGCCGTGGACTCGGCGGCAAAACCATGCTTTGGAACGCCGTCGCCCTGCGTTTCAGCCAGCGCGATTTCAAAGGACGGCAGCATGACGGCCTCGGCGAAGACTGGCCGCTCGATTACGCCGACATGGCCCCCTTCTACGATCGCGTCGAACGCGAAGTCGGTGTCTGCGGCAACCTCGACCACCTGGAAGATTTGCCCGATGGCGTCTTTCTTCCGCCCGTGCCCATGAAATGCACCGATATTGCTATCAAAAAAGGCGCAGCTAAGTTAGGCGTCAAAGTGATTCACGTTCGCAAAGCCACTTTGACGAAGGCGCAGCATACTCGCCCGGCTTGCCATTTCTGCGGCAACTGTATGGCCGGTTGCGATGTCGTCGCCAAATACAACTCTTACGATGTGCAAATGGTTCCCGCGCTGAAGAGCGGCAAGCTCACCTTGCGCCACAACAGCATTGTCTATGAACTCGCCGTGACCGGCGAAGCCCGCGTCCACGAGGTGCGCTATTTTGATCGCGAAACGCGCGCCGAAGGCGCGGTGCAAGGCCGCGTGGTGGTAGTTGCTTGCGCCTGCGCGCAGAGCGTGGCGCTCCTTCTCATGTCGAAATCCAGCCAGTTTCCCAATGGCTTGGCTAATTCAAGCGGCCAGCTCGGCCGCAACTTCATTCCCCACATCACCGCCGGCTTCGAACTCTTCCTCGACGATTTCATCGGCAAGCCTTCCGAAAATGACGAAGGCTTTCTCGATCACGCCTACATCCCCTCCTTCATGCACGACAAGGAACGCGATTACGCGCGCAGCTTCGGCGTGCAATTCGGTTATCACAACCACCGCGCCGCCGGCTGGGCGCGTTCTATTAAAGGCATGGGCAAGTCTTACAAGGAGGCTGTCAAAGCGCGCTATCCCGCTTACATGACTTTCAGCCCGTATCAGGAAATGCTGCCTAACAATGACAGCTACATCGATCTCGACTACGACCACCTGGACGAATACGGCCTACCGCGCGCCCGCCGCCACTGGAAGCTTTCCGAAATGGATATGAAGCTCCACAACGACATGAAGCACCGCTGCCTCGACATCCTCGAATCGAGCGGCGCGCAAATCCACTCCATCAGCCAGGAACCTTCCACCAATCACGAGATCGGCGGTTGCCGCATGGGCAGCGATCCGCGTGATTCCATTCTCGATTCCACCTGCCGTGCCCACGACGTGCCCAATTTATACGTGGTCGACGCCAGCGTCTTTCCTTCTTCGTCCGAAAAAAATCCCACGCTCACCATCATGGCCCTGGCCTCGCGCACCGCCGATTTCATTGCCGATCGTTTGCAAAAGAAAGAAGTATAAATGCCCGATTATTCATCAGACCGCCGCAAAGTCCTCAAACTCTTCGGCGCTATTGGCGCAACGTGTACCTTCCCGTTCGCCGGCGAAGAACTATACGGCCAGACCGCGCATGAGCACGCCAGTTTCGTGCCGTCATCGCCCGGCCGCTTCCTGAACGACGCCGACTTCAAAGCCATCGCGCGCATTGCCGATCTCATCATTCCGCCCACCGAAACACCCGGCGCGATCCAAGCCGGAGTGCCTGAGTATATCGACCTGGTCGTTTCGCGCGAACCCGATCATCAAACGCTCATCGCCGACGGCTTGCGCTGGCTAGATACGCAAGCGAAGGAATTTAATGTAGATCGCTTCCTCGAACTCGAAGAACACGATCAGCTTTCCATCCTTGAGCCATTATGCGAATCGGCGGATGCCGAAAGAGCCCTCGCCCGCAACGTCCAATTTTTCGCCCTGCTCAAGCGCCTCACCGCCGACGGCTATTACACCTCCAAAACCGGCCTCATCGACGAACTAGGGTACAAAGGAAACGCCGTGCGCGCCAGTTATCCCGAATGCGTCCACGAGCACTAGCCAAGCAAGCATTAATGAAATAAGCCATGCCACCATCACCAAGACAGGAGGGGCGAAAGCCGTGGTGAGCGGGATCTTCTTTGATTGAGGTGGCCGTACGGCGCCATTCCTGGCGGCGAGGCGGCTTTCGAGCCTGGCTTTCGAGCCGCCTTTGCGCACTGATCGATATGACTGCTCAACCTGTTGCAAAGTATAATCAAAGGTCTTGATGCTTGAAGCATTTGGCCTGTCCGATCCAGGCTGTGTTCGCTCCAACAATGAGGACTACTTCATTAGCGATAGCGAATCTGGCATATTCATCCTCGCCGACGGCATGGGCGGCGCCAATGCCGGCGAGTATGCCTCGCATCTCAGCGCCGAAATGCTGTACGAGTACTTACTCAACGCAGAAAAGCCGGCCGAGCTCGAAATGTTGGAGCAAGGTTTTATCGAAGCCAACTGGGCGGTGCGTCAAGCCGCCCAAGGGAATCCGGAATTGTCCGGTATGGGAACAACTCTGGTCGTCGCGCGCGATATCGGTGAAGAGCGTTTCCAGATCGGCAGCGTGGGCGACAGTCGCGCCTATCTATCTTCAAACGGCGTGCTTTCCCTATTAACCCAAGATCAAACTTGGGTAGCTGAAGTTGGCGCGCGGCTAGGCCTCAGCGAAGAAGTTCTAAAGAAACATCCCATGCGCCACGTACTTACGATGGCGGTAGGTAGTACGGATGATCTGCGCGTCGCCACTTCTGTAGTGCAAATGCATCCAGGGGACTCTGTACTGCTGTGCTCCGATGGGCTACATGGCATAGTCAGCGAAAAATTTTTGGGCGAAGCGCTTGTTTCTGAGAAAACTCTGCCGCAGAAATGCCACTACCTTGTGGAAGCCGCCAAGAACGAGGGAGGACCGGACAACGTCACCGTTGTACTGATCAAACTCGTGTAGTAGTAAGCCGCGGCCCGAGGCTACATGAGATTTCTCTCGCTATTGCTCGCCGGGTTGATTGCATTCGATCCTGCTTGGTCACAAACAAATTCTTCCTCTTCTGTTGCACCGGATTTTCAAGGGCCATACAAAATCCATGTGGTTGACGATCCAGGACCGGCCCTGCCCAATTCCACCGCGCTCAAGGGTTTTGCGGTGCAGGTTACCGATTCATCTGGAGCTCCTGTGCCGGGAGTGGCCGTGGCGATCCGCCTTCCCGATGAAGGAGCAACCGGTCACTTTCCCAACAATCTTCGCGCGTGGGTCACTTACTCGGACCCCGCCGGTATAGCACGCTTTCCGGTGATCCAGTGGGAAGGGAGTGTCGGCTCCGCGGAATTGCATCTCACGGCGGCTAGGGCAGGAGCACACACCGCAATGGTAGTCAAGGAAGAGGTGGCGTTAGCCAAGCGAATTGTCCCGCCCTCGCCCGATCTGCCGGCGGAACTTCCCTCGCTCGTCGCATCGACCGGCGCCGAGCCACAAGTCCCGAAACCGGCAGCACCTGCCGCCCCGGAAGTTGCCTTGGACCTCCAGCCTGGCACGATTTCCAAACCGCTCGCCATTCCCATGCCGCTGGCCGTGGCAAAAACCGGCGCATCGCCAGCGATCAAAGCGGCTGCGCGGAAGGACACGCCGCACACCCTTACGCCCAACCCCCCTCCTCCTTCAAGCGGCGCGAGCGGCGCTTCGCCTATTAGTCAAAGCGGGGCGAGCGGCCGAACCGGGGCTTCGACTTCCCAGCCAACGGTCACGATTACTAATACAAAGACAGGCGGGTCCCACCTCAGCCGCAAGAAATGGATCATCATAGCTGCCGTGGGAGCAGCCGCGGGCACAGGCGCACTGCTCGCTTTGCACGGCCACGGCAGCAGCAGTAGTTCAGCCAGCGCCACGGGCATCTCAATCGGCAGCCCTACGATTACTGTCGGGCACTAAGTCTTTTTGGAGGTCACTATGAAACGTTTTGTGTCAAGCTACTGTGCATTCTTAGCTCTGGCGGCATCTCTGTCCGCTCAATTGAGCGTGCCCCAGCCTGGTTTCGCCCGATTTCCCGATGGATCAATCCATTTCCTGCGGGGAATAGAGGCCAACTTCATTGTTGACCGGCGCGCCATAACTCCCGCCGATCACGCGTCTTTTTCGAGCGCCGGCGGCTTGACCTCTTCACAAGGGCTCATCCAACTCATGGATTCTAACGGCAATGTATTGGCGCAATACCAGTCGGCTGAATCGGCTCCGCTGCTCAACATCGATTCGTCGTTGCAAACGGCGGTAGTCTGGTTGCCGTCCAAGCATCTTCTCCTCACTTGGAACGGCGAATCGTTCTCACAAACTCCGGTCGACGATTCCGCGTTCGGCGGCCAAACCACTTTCATTCAGCTAGCACCGTCTACTGGGACCACGGCGCAGGCGCCGGTGGGAAAGGAGGGGGCGCATAATATTCACTTTTGCGCTCTGCAGTCTCTCGAGCCTAAAGTCTGTCTGGCGCGGCCATCGAGCATCGCTGATGGGCCGCCCGCCCCTGCCGCTACCGCCGACTTCTTCATCCGGCAAGCGGATTCATCCGTGGCCGAGATCGCGCTGTCGCTGCCCACGGCGCGCGTGTTGAGTTTTGTTTTGCTGCCCGGCGCACACGACGCCGTCTTTGTGCAGCAGGGTTGGCTGCTGTTTCAAGAAGGCGGAGACTTGGTCGCGCAACTGTCCGACGGTACGTCTCAGACAATGGAACTCAGCTCCCAACCGCTGCCCGCCGGTGATCTCATCATCGAACGTATGTCCGATGGCTGGCTGCATGTTTCATCGCTCGCCAGCGGCACGCACTGGGCCGTTCATTTGCAGTCCTTTAAATGGAGTGTCTCTTTGCTTCCACCTCCCGTTGTCTCCCCTGTGCGCGAGGAGGCAAGATGAAGCGCGCGCTACTCGCCCTTTTCTTGCTGGCGGCGTTCTCGGCTCAGGCGCAGGTGTCTTCGCCGTTTACTGTTTACATACACGACACCACCGGTACGGTGCCGGACACGCTTCTGCCGGCAAATTACCAGATGCCTGATACGGTCGTAGGCAGTTCCAATTCCATTGTGTTGAACATGGTCAACACATCCAGCTTCACGGTTTATTTCGTGGCCGCCGAAGTATCCCCCAGCCCGGACTACGCCACCGCCGATCTGGACTTTTCCATAGGCGGGACGGCGCAAAATTTAACCTTTGCACCCGGTGGCTCCGCCTTAATTACCGTAACTTTCAATCCGAGCACCACGGGAACGCTTACGGGTTATCTGGATATTTTATTTGAGGAACAAACGGGCGGTTGCTCTTTCTTCAGTACGGATCCCAACACACAATGTCCCAGCAACTTTCTGAACATAAACACGCTGACAGGCAATGGCGATGCCCAGCAACTGGCCCTCAGCTACCAAGCAGCAAGCGGAACCATCACGGTGCCACCCTCCAACACTTCACCGGTGACGTTCGCGAGCACCGTGGTGAATGCCACAACCACAATTAAGTTCACGCTCACCAATCCGTCCACCACCACACTGACCGTGCCGGCCGCTTCGTTCGCCGCAAACAGCTCGGCCGAGTTCGCCTTAGATACTTCCGCCCTTCCCACAAGCATCGCAGGCGGGCAATCCGCTACCTTCAACGTAACCTTCTCGCCTACTCAGGCGGGCACGGCGACCGCTACCTTGCAATTAGGCAGCAACTCTTATTCGCTAGCCGGCACGGGCACTGTTGCGACAACCGAGAGTGCCCTGCAGGTTTCCTATAAGAATTCTTCGGGAACTCAAACAACGGCCCAAACCGGCACGCCCATCTCTCTACCGCAAGTCGCGCCCGGCAATGGCGCCGGCACGGAGTTGGCGTTCACCGTTACCAATCCCGCTACTTCGTCCGGTTCGATTACCATCCCCGGCATTACCGTCTCCGGCGCAACGTTCTCGGTTACCGGCGTACCTGCTTCTCCCATCATTGTGGCGCCGGGCGCTTCCATCTCCTTCAACGTAGTTTTTCAACCGACTACCACCGGAACGTTCAACGGCACGCTTTCCATTGGTAGCCAGCAATTTTCATTGACGGCGTTGGGCGTTACCCTATCTTCGCCATTTACCTTTTATATTCACGACACCACCGGAACCGTCGCGGATACTCCGCTGCCCGCCAACTATCAGGTGTCTGCCACTGCGGTCGGTAACGCCAGCCCCACTGTCCTGAAGATGGTCAACTCATCGCAGAGCACGGTCTATTTTGTTACCGCACTGATGTCGACCAGCGCCACTTCTTCCGTAACCAATCCCAACTTTTCAGTGACCGGCGTATTTCAAGACGAGACGCTGGCGCCCGGCGGCGCGGTGCTCTATACAGTGAATTTCACTCCCAGCGTTACGGGTGCGATCGCCGGCTATCTGAACGTGGATTTTCAGATTCAAAGCGGAACGTGCCAATTTACCAGTACAAATCCCGCCGCGCAGTGTCCCAGCAGTTTCGTTAATGTCAGCACCTTCAGCGGCACGGCCACTGCCCCACAGCTGATCCTCAGCTATCAGTCCAGTACTGGATCAACCGTGCTCCAACCCTCCTCCGCCTCGCCTTTGAACTTCCCCAACACTTCAGTGAGTTCCACCAGCAGCATTACCTTTACCCTGACTAACCCGACCTCGGTTTCCGCTACTACGCCCGCAATTTCCCTCCAATCGGTCAATCTCAATGCGCCCAGCGCCTTCACCATCGACACCTCCAAAGTTCCCGCGACCATTGCCGCAGGCCAATCCGCCAACTTCACCGTAACCTTCGCGCCGGGCCAAGTGGCCGCAGCGAGCATCAACCTGGCAGTTGGCTCGAACACTTACCCGCTCCAGGGCGAGGGTATCATCGTCTCGACGCTCGATGTCTTGCAAATCTCCTATACCGATTCAACCGGCGTCCGCACATCTCCGCAAGCCGCTACACCAATTACGTTTCCCCAGGTTGTACCGGGCAGCGGCGCCAGTTCCTTGCTCGCCTTCACGGTCACCAACCCCGCCACTTCCACCGGTTCGGTAACTATCCCGGGCATCAGCGTTTCCGGCAGCGGATTCTCCTTATCCAGCGTTCCCGCCGCGCCCATCACCGTCGGCCTCGGCCAATCCATTTCCTTCAACCTAATTTTTGAACCCACCGGCGGCGGCACTTTCACCGGCACCCTTTCCATCGGCGACCGCCAGTTCTCGCTCAGCGGGCTGGCTGTGACTTCGCCACTCCCCGGCTTCAGTATCACGCTCGCTAAGCCCATCGCCAGCCAGCAGCAAGCGACGCTGACTGTCCAGTTCAGCTCAGCGTCCACCGCCGCCGCTCTTGGCACGATCACACTGCAATTCGTTCCCTCGGTGGCTAACGTAACAGACGATCCGGCGATTTCATTCGTCGCCACCAGCGGACGCGAACTAAACATAGCCGTCGCCTCCGGTGCGCAAACCGCGACTTACAACGCGCAATCCGGCATCACCTTTCAAACAGGCACCACGGCAGGCACAATTACCTTCTCCGTGGCTTTCCCCAACACGACGACCTATACGCAGTCGTTCACCATAACCCCGGAAACCGTCCAAATCAGCTCGGTCCAGGCTAACCGTGAGAGCCCGAATCTCCTAGTAACCGTCACCGGTTTCGACAATACCTACAGCGCGAGTCAGTTCTCGTTCACGTTTGCCGATACCACTGGCAAAACCATCGGCAATCCGATCACCGTGGATGCCAGCGCCGACTTCAAGAACCTCTTCTTCACTAACAACAAGCAAGGAGGCATATTCTCGCTGCAAGCCAGCTTTCCGGTAACGGGGGATGTAACGCAAGTCGGCTCTGTCGCGGTCGCTGTCACGAACTCGACCGGTCAGAGCAAGTCTACCGCTACTTTCCAATAGACTTTCGCTACCCTCGAAACATGCCCCCAGTGGCGCTCACGATCGCCGGCTCGGACCCGAGCGGCGGCGCCGGCCTGCAAGCCGACCTCAAAACGTTCCACCAGCATCATGTCTACGGGATGGCGGCCGTTACGCTGATAACCGTGCAGAACACGACGTCGGTGTCGCATGTCGAAGTGCTGGCGGCCGATCTTGTCAGCCGCCAGATTAGCGCTCTACTGGCCGACATCCCGCCCGCCGCCGCGAAAACCGGTGCGTTAGGCAGCGTTGAAGTGGTGAAAGCCGTAGCCGCGCTGGCTGCTGGCTTCCGATTCCCGCTAGTGGTCGATCCGGTGATGATCAGCAAACACGGCGCGCGGCTCATTTCACCCGAAGCCGAATCCGCTCTGAAAAGCGAATTGCTGCCGCACGCTTTTTTGGTGACGCCCAACATTCCGGAAGCGGAGTTGCTCAGCGGCATGGAAATTCGCGACGAACAGGATATGCTGCGCGCCGCCCGGCGGCTGTGCGCGGCAGGCTGCCGTGCTGTCCTGATCAAAGCCGGGCATCTGGATGGACCGCCGGTGGATTTGCTTTTTGACGGCGTGGAAGCCGTCCGTTTTCCTGGCGTGCGCGTTACTACTTGCCATACGCATGGCACCGGCTGTACGCTTTCGGCGGCGATTACGGCCAATCTGGCGTTGGGGCACCCGTTGGCGGAAGCCGTAAACCGAGCAAAACGCTACGTTCAAGCGGCCATCGAGAGCGCTCCGAACCTGGGCCACGGGCACGGGCCGCTGAATCACTGGGCTTGACAGGACTCGGTAAGAATTGGGTGTTGGGAGCGATTCGTTCCCGCCTATAAACAATATTAGGTGAGATGCGGGAATGAATCGGGAATTTGGGGTGCGGGAGAGGGAAGAAGAATCGCCGCCGATGAACACAGATGAACACGGGTGAAACCTAGAAAGAATGGCCGCAGATGAATGGGATGAACGCAGATAAGACACTTCGGGTAAAGCTGTGGCGTGCGGGGATTTGGAGATGGGGTTTTTCATGATTTTCTGCTACGAAGATAGAATGAGGGCGAACAGAACGAGTGACAAAGATCACATAAGTTATTGAAAATAAACCAAATATAATTTTGTATCGAGCTGTGACTGATCAATACCGCCAGCAGTGGCCGTGGTCCCTGGTATCTCGCGTACGCCAGCCCTGTCTGTTCGGCTTTCCAATGCCTACTTCCCATCGCTCGGTCTTCCCTCATTCGTTGAGGAGTGAAAGGGTAACTTCTCGAACCGCCGTGTGCGGAACCGTACGCACGGTGGTGTGGCAGGGGTCGGTGGGTGACTGCCGCCCCTATGCCGATCACTGGATTTTGGGCAGCGTAGTTTCGATAAACTGCAACGTGAGGCTTTCATGGTTCCTTACAGATTTTGGGTGGTGATAGCGGCGCTGGTTTACCCGGCCTGCTCCCTTACGATCGCGGTTCCGTTAGGATTTTTCGGGGACGCGGGGTATGGCATCAAAGCCGGCGGGCCGGGGTTGCGGGCGGTGAATGCCGCCCAGCACTTTTCTGTTCAATTCTCCGGCGCTCAGACCAGCATCGACACGGGCAACGGGTCGGCGGCTACGCTCATGCTCGCGGCGTATGGCTGGGGATCCGCGCTGCACGCCGCCGGACCGGTCACACAGGTTTCTTGCGCCGGCAAACGGGTTAACCGGCAATACGGGGCCACACTGCGAGAGTGGTTTGAAAACTCGGCAGAGGGCCTGGAACAAGGTTTCGTGCTGAGTCAGCGCGACAGGAAAGAGAGCGGCCCGCTGCGCATTGTTTTGAGCGCCGGCGGCGGCTGGCAAGTTGTGGGGGCAGCCGATGGCGTCCAATTGACGAACGGCGCAACTACTCTCGAATATGGTGGGCTTAGAGCCTGGGACGCGAGCGGCAGCGCCCTGCCTTCGCAGATGCGCGTGCGCGATCACAACATCGAAATCGAAGTGGATGATGGCAACGCTGTCTACCCGCTCACCATCGACCCTGCGTTCACGCAGCAAGCCATATTGACCGCTTCAGACGGCAATGCGTTAGGGTCTTCCCTCAGTTTGTCGAGCGATGGGAAGACCGCGATCATCGGTTCAACCGGCAACAACAGCTTTACGGGGGCAGCCTATGTGTTTACCCGGTCGAGCACGGGGGCTTGGGCGCAACAACAGGAATTGACCGCGCCCGACGGCGCAAGCGGCGATTATTTTGGCATTTCGGTGGCTCTCTCGGGCGATGGAAATACGGCCATCGTGGGAGCGAACCAGATTGAACCCGGCGTGATTACGAACGGCGCCGCTTATGTCTATGTGCGCGCAGGCGCGAATTGGACTTTGCAAGCCGAATTGATGGCTGCGGACGCGGGAAACAACGATTTTTTCGGCGCCGCTGTCTCACTGGCGTATGACGGCAATACCGCGTTAGTGGGAGCACCCGGTAACAGTCAATTTGTGGGATCGGCCTATGTGTTCACGCGTTCCGGCACAAGCTGGAGCCAGCAGGAACTGAAAATCGCGACTACGGCGACCGATACGCAGTTCGGTTATGCGGTAGCGCTTTCCGGCGACGGCAACACGGTAGTAGCGTCAGCGTACAGCCCCAGCGCGGCATATGTATTCACGCGCTCGGGCGCAACCTGGAGCTTGCAGAAAACATTCACTGGGGCGGCGGCGGGCGGCGATAACTTCGGCGCTTCGCTCGCTCTGTCGAACGGCGGGAACACAGCGCTGATCGGCGCACCCAGCAGCAATAGCGGCAGTGGCGAAGCATACGTGTTTACGCGGGCCGGCACCCGGTGGACTCGGCAGCAGACATTGAACATTGCCGGCACAGGGTATACCGGTTACGCCAGTCTCGGACAGGTGGTGGCGTTATCGTCCAATGGCAACAGCGCCGTGGTCGGGGCGTCCGGAGCGTCTCTGAACGCGAACGGGAGCGCGTTTGTTTTCGGCCGTTCCGGAACCACGTGGGCACTGCGCCAACAAATTGCGCCCGCAGCCGCAAACGACAGCTCATTCGGCGAGTCGGTGGCGCTTTCCGGCGATGGCTCGACCGCTCTGGTAGGCGAATACAACGCCGCTCATGTGTATCTTTTCAGCGCAAGCGCCTCGGCGGGACCTCCCACGGTTATCTCGGTTTCGCCCAGTGCCGGCGCGGCGCCCTCGCAAAGTTTCACGGCGGTGTATGCCGACCTCAACGGCGCGGCCGACCTCGCCAGCGTGCGCATCCTGTTCAATGCCGAGGTTAGCGCCGCGAACGCTTGCTATGTGACTTACTACCCGGCGCTGAAAGCCATGTACTTGACGAACGATGCGGGCACGCATCTTTCGGCGCCGGTGGTTCCCGGTTCAACGACCACAGCCACAAATAGCCAATGCACGCTGGCGGGAAAAGGATCGGCGTATGGGACGAGCGGGAACACGGCAACGCTGACGGTAGCGCTGACGTTCAGCCGCACGCCGCCGGAGAATATCTATCTTTACGCCACGGAGGCCAACGGCTCGAGCAGCGGCTGGCAACAAGAAGGCACCTGGGGCGCGACACTGGGACCGCCCGCTACGATTTCTGTTTCCCCGGATGCCGGCAGCGGCAAGGCACAGATTTTTAGCGCCGTCTATTCGGATCCAAACGGCGCGGAAGATTTTGCCGCTCTGCGCGTGCTTTTCAATACGACGTTAAGCGACATCAATGGATGCCGAGTGGTTTATTATCCGGCGACCAATGCGCTGTATCTGGCGAACGATGCGGGGGCGGCGCTCTCTTCGCCCGTTACTCCCGGTTCTAGCGCACAAGTCTCAAACAGTAAATGCACGCTGCTAGGGACCGGGTCTGCCTACAGCACGAGCGGTAACGATGCCACACTCGCGGTGGCGCTGGGCTTCAACGGGATTATTCCCGAGCAGAAACTGACAGCCCCGGGCTCCGGAGCGGCGCAAAGCGGGGAATTCGGCTCGGCCGCTTCGTTGTCGAGCGATGGCAATACGGCGCTGATTGGCGCGGAAGGCATCAACGATTTTAACGGCGCGGCGTATGTCTTCACGAATTCCAGCGCAGGCTGGAGCGCGCAACAGGAATTGACGGCCAGCGATGCGGCAAACATTGATTTCTTTGGCGAGGCGGTGGCGCTGTCGGGAGACGGCAACACGGCATTGGTGGGCGCCAGCGGAGATATTGAGACGAGCGGGGCGGCCTATATCTTTGCGCGTTCCGCCAGCGGCTGGACGCAGCAGCAGAAGTTCGCGGCGCCGAGTCCGGCGGCGGCTGATTCCTTCGGGTATGCGGTGGCGCTTTCGAGTAACGGCACCACGGCGCTGGTGGGCGCCAATGCTTCGGATATTTACGTCAATACCAACGGGCAGGCGTATGTTTTTACGCGTAGCGGAACGAGTTGGACCCAGCAACAGGAATTGGTTCCGCCGAATGCGACGGGCTTTGGTTCTTCGGTGGCACTGTCGAGCGATGGCAATACGGCGATTGTGGGGGCGCAAGACAACAACGCAGCGTATGTGTTCAGGCGGACGGGCGCGAGTTGGAATCTACAGCAGGAACTGATAGCCGCTGGCGCGGTTTCTAATTTCGGTTCTTCGGTGGCGCTTTCGAACGATGGCAACATGGCGCTGGTGGGAGCTACGGGCAACAATTCGAGTGCGGGCGCGGCGTATCTATTCACGCGAAGCGGGACGATGTGGACGCAACAATACGAGTTCACGGCGGTTGATTCGGCGGCTAATTCTTATTTCGGCAGTTCCGTGGCCTTGGGGAATAACGGCAGCGTTGTTCTGATCGGGGCATATGACGGAGACTCCAATACGGGGGCGGCGTATCCGTTTACGCGGTCGGGTACGAGTTGGACGGCGCAATTGGAGTTGACGGCGGGGGATGCGGCACGGAACGATTCGTTTGGGAGTTCGGTGGCGCTGTCGGGTTCAGGGACGACGGCGCTGGTGGGGGCGAGCGGGAAGAGTAATTTAACCGGTGCGAGTTATGTGTTTAGTTTGAACGCCGGATTTACACCAGGACCGACGCAGAAGGTTTATCTAGAAGCGAGTGAGAATAATGGCTCGACCAGCGGTTGGGTGCAGTTGGGAAGTTGGCTGCCGTAGAGAAAAATCTACAAAGTCTCGACACGAGCGGCAATCTACCTGCGGGCAGTCCCTAGCGCCAGAAGCCTTCGTTACTTGACAGGGTTGGGAGAATAGAGGCAGTGGGTAGACTAGAGAGCACGACAGCTTGCCGCGCGGTTTTCATGGCCCAGTGAAGACGAAGGCGTCGCGCAGTGAAGAGAGCTTAAGGCCAGTCCCGCGCACCGTGGGAGATGCGCGATATTTCAACGGCCTTGTCGTTTACTTGGTAGACAGCGACGTAAGGCAACGGCGGAAAAGGAAGCACGCGGCGTCCAGGCATACGCCGACTTTGCTTTCCCATGTTCGGAAAATCTTCGAACTTGAGCAGCCTTCATAGACGATCTGAGCGACGCGGCGCGCCGCTTCCGGGTTGTCGCGTTCAATCCACGCGCATATGCGCTCCAGATCTGCGGCGGCGGGTTCCGACCACCTGATTTGCATCAGCGTTTGAGAAAGCGCTTTAAGCGGTCGCCTACCTGTTCATGCGTGAAGAAAATCGCCGCGTTCCAAAGCGGCCTCACCCCGCTTGACGGGTTCGACGAAACGGTCTTCTTCTTCGAAGTACCGCGCCACAACATCACGCACTACCTCATCAGGGTTCATGCCATCCTGGGTGGCTCGTTGCGCAAGCCGCGCCTGTACGTCCGGGGTGAATTGCACTTCCATAGCTCCAGCCTACAAAAACCCTTTCGCGGATCAACCTCAGTTTACCGATTACGCTCGCAGACCATCGTCACGGAACTACCTTTTTAGCGAGGCACCACGGCACCAAGGTGAATCGTCCCGTTCCGGAGATGGTGTGAGCGAGCGGGCAAATAGGTTGCGTTCTGGACCCCTGATGTTGACGCTCCATGCTGTCGCGGCTCAGCAAACGGTCGTCGACTAAGAGCGATGGTTCCTTGTAGAGAGAGAATCGAATCTAGAGCAGGAGCCGCTTAAGATGCACAACCGACTAGCGTTTGAGATTGTCTGTCCAAACAACCACAATCAGACAATTAAGTTTACGCAGGACGACTTCGAAACATTGCTGAAATCCGGCACATTGGTGTTTCACTGCAATACATGTGACACGAACTGGCCGCCATCGGCTGAGGACATCGCCGCATTTCGAAAGCGGTTCGCTAAGAATTCGAGCTAGCGAAGACTTGTTTGCGGTCGGGTGTGTTCGTTAACTGGCGCTGGCCCGCACGTTCCGCCCCGGGGGATTACGGCGCGGACGGGCGGCAACTACCAAAGGCGATTCCTTACGTGTTGGATCCTATACAGCTTTTCGGGCACACTTGACAAAAAGTGTCCGCCAGGCATTTTCCAACGCAGCGAGCCGTTCCGGAGCATTGTCAAAACATCTCTTTCGCCCACTTTTTTTGCGTTCATGAATAGCGATGTTAGAGCTTTACAACGCAGGTCGGCGCATGGAAATTCTGCGCGAAAAAGGCCGACTGCAAAAGGGTGTGCCTCTGTGTCCCCACAAAACTGAAAATGCGCTAAGACGTTCGACTGATCGTATGCGTCAACGTGCCCACATTTTGAGCACGCAAGGGCTACTGACCATCCTTCAGAGGGCAACTCCAGCAAATTTTTGTATTCTGGCGTCCGTTTTGGGCCGTCTGTAGGTGTGATGGGGATCTCGATTGCGTCGGGGTATGGGAGAGCTATAGGCGCAAGACAGGGACGGCTTACAGACGAAATGGATTACCTCGTCGACCAGCTTTATCTGTTCATCGGAAAAGCGTTCCATGTCCGGCGGCCGTAAGGCGATCTAATCGTGCTTTTCATACCCGTGAAAAAGGCTTGGTCTTACGACGAGAAAGCCTTCATTTTCCAATTCGCGGCGAACAGACACAACAGAGGCTGGAACCGCGCCGTACTGCCTCTTGACATATTTGGCGCCGGTGAGCGGCTCTCCGGTTTGATAGTAAGACTTGAAATCGGTAAGCCACAAAATTTTATTTAGTTTGATCGATCCAAGCGTGGAGGCATCGGCTTTTGAGCAGATGTAAAGAAAAAGCGCCTTGAATTTCTGTCTGTCCAGTTGCATCGGTCCTATCCTCCTAAAAACAAGTCAACCTGAAATTGTTGAAAAGCGGGAGTCAAGGAGCAGCGTGCTCCTTATTTTTCCAATCTTTTTGGCCTCTGCGCTTATATATTCATGGGCGCTACAGCCCCCGCCCAGTAAGCCACTTTTCAAGCCGCAAAAGCCGAGCGCTGATTCCTGCACCTCAAAAACCACCCATCGGCCCCGCAGAATGTGGGAAGCTCTGCGTGCGTCGCGGTGCGCTGCACAGAAGTGGAGGGACGCTTACGGTCGCGGTTCCGTGAGGGAGGCGTGGGTGAAGATTTGTTTACGGTCGGGTTCGGGGAGGTAGGGGGCTTGCAGGCGTTTAGGTTCGCCGATGTCCTGGAAGAGAAGGTCGCCCTTTCCGAGGAGGCGTTCGCCGCCGGATTGTCCGAGGACGACTTGGGATTGGCGGGCGTCGGTCATGCGCAGGCAGACACGGCCGGAGAGGTTGGCTTTGATGGTTGTAGTGACGACCTCGGCTTTGGGAAATTGGGTGGCGATGACGAGGTGAATGCCGGAGGAGCGGCCTTTCGCGCCGATACGGGCGATGCGCGATTCGATTTCGGGACGGGTTCTCTTTTCGGCGATGAGATCGAAGTATTCGTCGCAGAATAAAATGATGCGCGGCAGAGGTTGACGGGTGAGGGCGACGTAGGCGGTGAGATCGTCAACGCCCATTTGCTGGAACAAGAGATTGCGGTTGTTCATTTCCTCGATCAGGACGTCTAAAACTTCGGCGATGGGACGGTCGGCAGGATGGAGGAGGCCCCAATGCCGGTAGACATAGGGGGAACTTTCGAGGCCGTTGAAGGCGCTGCGCTTGGGGTCGATGAGAACGAGCTGCAGCGTTTGCGGCGTGTTCATGAGTAGGAGGCCGGCGAGGGCGCTACGCAGCCATTCGCTCTTCCCCGCTCCGGCAGTGCCGGCAACGAGGAGATGAGGACAGGAATTTTGCGAGAGGTCTGCGCCGTGGAGGCCGCCAATGAGATCGACGCCGAGGGGGATGCGGGCGGAGCCGTGAAGTGAGTCGCGTTTGGGAAGCTGGCCGACGATGGAGGAGAAAAGAACTGGTTCGGGATTTTCGCGCTGGACGTCGATAACGAGGCGGCCACGGTCGGTGTGAATCATGGGAGGAGTTGCGAGATTCAGGTGGACTTGGAGTTCGTCTTGGAGACGGCGGATCTCACCGACTCGGACGCCTTTGGCGGGCATGATGCCATAACGGATGAAAGAAGGGCCGAGGATCGGTTCGCCGATGAGAATGATGTGGACGCCGTATTGAGCGTAGGTTTGGACGAGGCGTTGGGCGGTGAGGGAGGATTCCGCCGGCTCCCTTACGGTCGCGGTTCTGTTAGGGGGCACGACTCCATTGGTAACGCCGGCGAGGCGGCCGATGAGTTGCCGAAGTCCGGCTTTGACAACGTGCAGTTCGGAGCTGGAGAAAAAGACTTCTTCGCGTTCGGGTTTGAAGGCGATGAGGGCGACAGCGCCGTTCTCATCGGCCAAGCCGGAGGCGATGAGCATTTCGTGATAGAGGCAAACCTGAGCGAGATCGACTTCGCGAGCGCCGCGGCCGAGCTTGTATTCGACGACGCACCAGCGGCCGGTGGCGGGATTTTTCCAAAGGGAATCGGCGATGCCGGAGACGCGGACGGGAGCTTGCCAGCCGGGTTCGAAAACATCCCAGGTTAAGACTTGCTCGGGGAGGCAAAGAGGATCGCCGGTCCACTGCCGGGTGACTTTATCGAATTGAATGCGGCCGGCGTGGAAGGCAGCGTTGAGGAGAGTGGCGATCCACTGACTGAACTCGGAGGTAGCCTTCCACAGGCCGAGCACTTGCTCGCCGGCTTCGTTCAAAGAGGCTTGGCGCGAGGTGAGGCGAGGGCCGAGGAGTTTTTCGTAGATGTGCTCGTTGAGAGAGTGCGCATCGGCGATGGTTTCCTGATCGAGGGCGGCCTGCCACTGGTTGGATTTGTCGTCGCCGAGCAGTTCAGCGGCGGTTTCGTGAAACATTTGGCCCAAGAGCGGACTGGAGGTTTCACCGGACGCTTCGGAGGATGGTTGGGCGCGCCACAGTTCACGGCGGATATCGGAGATGGATAGCTCGACCATATTCGAGTAATCGATGTCAGTCGCGGAGTTGCCCCGGCGGCTGCCCTTCAACAATACGGAAAAGAACGCGCTTGCTCCCGCCAGCAAACCCAACGAGCGACGCATTACGCCGTGCACACTGTTCCACCTCCTCCGGTGTTGAAGCTAATTGTAAGGCCGCGTCTTCGAGAGCGATGACTTTTGATTTGGCTAGTAGATCGGTAAGCATGAGGGCCAGATCGTCGGGCGTAATGGAGCGTTGGCCGGCGATTTCATCGAGCAGTTCATCGACGGCGCGCGGCATGTTAGCGCGCAGCCAGGATTCGACGGTGGCGGCGGGGACTGAGTCGCCACGGTGAGTGAGATCACCGCTGCGGGCATTGGCGAGGAGGCGGCTGATGGCTTCAAGGACGGAGAGAGCTTCAGCGGCGACGGGGACGATGCGGGCGCCGGCTTGTTCGAGATGGGCGACGGTTTCGCGGGATCTCCTGGCAGTGACACTGATGCCGTGGCGGGCGTCGCGCAGGATTAACAAGCCGGGAGCGCCGCTCAGTTGCCAGTCGGTTTGGATGCGTTCGAGACGCCGGATGAGTGGGATGCCGGGTTGTTGATTGGCAATGGCGAGGGCGGAAGGTTTTTTTCCGGGGATGACGCCTTCGAGAGAGGAGTTGGGACGGGCGGAGGGAGCTGGTTTGATGTTGCGGAGATAGAGCACCGTGGGCAAGGCTGTGCGGAGGATGCCTTCGGCGTCTTCGATGCGGGGGGTGCGTTGGAGGTTTTGGAGCTTGCGGGCAAGGGCGTCGTCGATGGGCTCGGGCGGTTGGGGCGGGGTTTCGAGCCAGGCATCGAAGAGTTCGCGGCAGCGCACGATGATCTTGCGGGCGACGCATTTATCGTCCTCCCTGAAGAGATCTTTGATATCGCTATCACGGAAGGGCCGCTCCTTAACGTCGGGTACGAGCGCGAGGCGGGCGTCGATTAGCTTGTTGGCTTGATGCCAGTCGAGAGCAGTCAGTGCAGCGCGGCGGCCGAGCATGCGGTCGCGGTCGGCGCCAATCACGACTTCCTCGACTTGCTGAATCATCGATGTTTGTAAACAAGAAAAAATCGCCACATTCCGCGTGCCGTCGTGCAGGTCTGAAATGACTTGCCCCAGCCTGAAAAAGCCCGCCTTGTCGCCCGGAAAGCTGCTGAGGGCTTCTAGTTGATCGAGGCAAATGACGAAAGGAACGGGTTCTCCGAGGCCGCAGATCATCATAACGATCCGGCGGCTGGTGGCCTCCATCTCTTCCTCGTCACCGAGCGCGGAGATGCGGAGCGTTCTCAGTGTCTCTTCGGGGAGATCGTCGCCGCGCAGCCAGGCGGCTGAGTCTCCGAAATGAATGCCCTCGGCGAGATTGCTTAGAACGATGGCGAGGTTGCGGTCTTGATCCTCGATTTCTTCGCGACTGACGCGGATGACACGGTTCAGGGCGCGCGTTTTGTCATTGCGCTGGCGTAAGAGCGCGGCGGCGAGATGGCGGCGGAGAAAGCGCCAAAGCATATTGGCGCTAGTAACCATGCGGATAGGGATGAAGAGAGATTCGTGTCCGGCGAGTGAGTCTTTCTCCAAGGTTTGGCGGAGGCGGCTCAGCAAGTGGGTTTTGCCGCTGCCGGGTTCACCGAATAGCAATAGCGCTTGGGTCAGATTGTGGTGACGGACGTCGGCGATGAGATGGCGGCATTTTTCAAAGGCGGCGGCGTTGATTTCGCTGACGTCGGTGGGGTTCTGATCGAGCGGGCTACCGAAGACCGCACTCAGGAAGGGATTCGGCAGGCGCTTAAGCATGTCAGGACTCACGGCGGGTGATGGCGACATAGTACCTCCCGTCTTTGCCGTCGATGAGCCAATCGCGCTCTTCCGGGCTTAAGCCGAGTGGGTGGTCGTGCTGGCTGAGGTAGACGCGGCGTTGTTCGCGCAGTTTGAGGGCAGCTTCGTCGAATTGCGCTTTGTGGTTTTCGGTGAGGCCGAGAGCGCGCCGCACGCGGGCGGTGGAAACGGGGACATCCTTTTCGGGTTCGAGTTTGGGGAGGATCTCCCAGATTTTTTCCTGGAGGTTGCCCTCCGGAGGGTTGGCTTCAACGATGCCGGCTTTCTTCAATTTTTCGGTGACGAAGGATTCGACGTAGGTCCAGTAGGCTTTGGGAGAAGCGGCAGGGACGAGGAGTTTGGAAGTGCCGGCGAGGGCGGGATATTCGAGTAGCTTTTTTTCGGCGACGAGTTGTTTGAGGGCGGCGGCAAGGTCCTTCTTAGGGGCTTTGATTTCGCTTGCTTTGCGGGCTTTGGCGGCGCATTGCATGAGGATCTGGTTTTGGAGGTGGGTGGCGGGGTCAGTATGCCAATAGGAGTTTTTGGGCCAGGCGAAGATGCTGTGGGCGGCGAGAGCGGAGTCGAGGGCGGCGCGGAGAGCGGGTTCG
>Ga0182012_10000685_pt1 | contig 37225 bp, 28 predicted proteins | sample 612S2SmetaG_FD_120486 | JGI IMG/M metagenome (GOLD analysis project Ga0182012, IMG submission 120486) | Permafrost microbial communities from Stordalen Mire, Sweden - 612S2S metaG | ecosystem: Environmental > Terrestrial > Soil > Wetlands > Permafrost | place: Sweden: Stordalen | collected...
CCGCGCTCATCGCCGCTTGCAAGTCGCTAGGGGAGCTGTTGTGACCCACTCCGGGGCGCAGGTGCCTCCGTCCCGGGAGCGTTGATGGACTTCGACCTCCTGGTAAGGAACGCTTCGCTCGTGGACGGCACGGGCGAGCCGGCGAGGCTGGCTGACATAGCCGTGCGCGACGGTGTGATCGTCGCCGTGGGGGAGCTGTCAGACGACAACGGGGCTCGGACCGAGGTAGACGCCAGCGGGCTCACGATCGCTCCGGGCTTTATCGACGTACACACCCACTCGGACGTCACCTTGCTCGGCCGCGCCGCCGGCGTCAACAAGATCTGCCAGGGCGTGACCACGGAAATGACTGGTAACTGCGGTTTCTCGGCCTTCCCGATAGCGCCGGAGCACCGGGCGCTCCATGATGACCACATCGCCTATCTCGGCTCCGGGCTGCCGGACGTCAAGTGGAGCGACTTCGATGGCTATGCCAAAGCGGTCGAGGCCGCGCACCCCATACAAAACGTCGCCTGCCTCGTCGGCCACGGTACCCTGCGCATTGCCGTCGCGGGGAACGACGCCCGGCCGCTCGATGACGAGCAGAGCCGCCAAATCTGCGTCCTGCTCGATAGTGCCCTCGAAGAGGGGGTGTACGGCTTCACCACCGGGCTCACATATGTTCCCTCCATGTTCGGGTCCCTATCCGAGATAACCATGTTGGCCAAGGTCGCCGCGCGTCACGATGCCGTGTACGCGACGCACGCCCGAGGCACCGCCGGTAAGGAGCGGGACGCCATCGAGGAGGCAATCGAGATCGGCCGCGGTTCGGGCGCCCGCGTCGAATTCTCGCACCTGGCGCTCAACGACCCTCGCTCCTGGGGGTCGGCGAGCGCGTCGCTCAGCCTTTTCGACGCCGCCCGACGTGAGGGCACCGATGTGCAGTTTGACGTATACCCCTATGACGCCTCTGCGTCGTCCCTGGCGCAGTACCTGCCGGCGTGGCTGACAGCTGGCGGCCCCGCCGCGGCTCAAGGTTTGCTCCGCGACCGCGCCACCCGCCAGCGGGCCTTGTCGGAGATATCTCAGGGCTGGTACGGGGGTATTCCCTGGATGTGGGACAGGGTCTTGGTCACCCAGTCAGTGCCCGGCGACCGTGAATCGCCGGGCAAGACGATCGAACAGCTCTCGGCCGTGTGGGGTTGTGACCCCTGCGAGACACTTCTTCGGCTCTTTGAGGCCTATGGCAACACACTCCAGGTGGCGATGTTCTACCGGACCGAGGAGGACATGGTCGAGTTCCTCCGTCACCCCGCCTCAATTGTCGGCTCGGACGGGGTGGCGATGGCATGGGACGCGTTGTCCGAGCGTCCCCATCCCCGCTTCTACGGGACCTTCCCGCGGGTGCTGGGCCGCTACGTCAGGGACAAAGGCGTCCTCAGTCTCGAGGACGCGGTGCGCAAGATGTCCGGTGAGCCTGCGGACCGCTTCCATATCGCCCGTCGCGGCTACATCAAACCGGATTACGCAGCCGATCTGGTCCTTTTTGGCGCCGACGCGATTGCGGACACGGCTACGTTCGCCGACCCCAATAGGTTGCCCATCGGGATCGGCCAGGTATACGTCAACGGGGAACTCGTCGTTGACCAGGGCACTTGGAACGGGACCAGTGCCGGGCAGCTCTTGCGTCGTGGAGGCGGCTGAGCGCGCCGTCCGGTCAGCCCCGTGCCTGTCCGGGCGCCTCAAGCGGGAGCTGAGGAGAATGAACGGAGAACCAGCGCGTCGCCCTGGCCACCGCCACCACAGAGACTAACGACTGCCCGCCCGCCTCCGCGACGCCTGAGCTCGTACAGGGCCGTGAGCGCGAGACGGGTCCCCGACATCCCGACCGGGTGGCCGAGCGCAATCGCTCCGCCATTGACGTTCACCCTATCTCCGGGCACCTTCAACGCGTCCATCGATGCGAGCGCGACTGCGGCAAATGCCTCACTGATCTCGAAGAGGTCGACATCGGCAATGTCCGTGCCGGCTTTGGCTAGGGCCTTCTTGACGGCGTTTGCGGGCTGGTGAAGAAGTGAAGGGCTGGGGCCGGCCACTTGTCCGTAACTGACGAACTCTCCGAGCGGCTGTACGCCGATCCTTTCGGCCACAGGCCGCGAGGTCAGGATGACAGCGGCCCCCCCGTCGGATAGTTGGGAAGAGTTGCCGGCCGTGATGCTGCCTACGTCGCTGAAGGCAGGTTTCAACCGGCTCAGCGATTCGGGTGTAGTCCCGGCGCGAATGCCCTCATCGGTGTCAACGGTGATCGGGTCGCCGCGTCGCTGAGGGACCGTGATAGCAACGATCTCTTCGTCCATCCGGCCGTCCTTGACAGCCTTGGCAGCCTTTTCGTGTGAGGCGGCGGCAAAGGTGTCCTGGCGCTGACGCGAGATGACGTTGTCGTTGTACTGGTCTGTCGCCAGACCCATGGGTGCGTGATCGAACGAGCAAGTCAGGGCATCGAGCAGCATCGAATCCACGAGCACGCCGTCCCCGTACCGGTAGCCGGAGCGAGCGTTCAGAAGGAGGTAGGGCGCCCGGGTCATAGACTCCATGCCTCCGGCGACGACGATATCGGCCTCGCCGGAAGAGATCATTTGGTCGGCAAGGTAGATCGCGTTGAGACCCGACAAGCACAGCTTGTTGACCACGGTCGCTGGTGTCGTTAGGGGAATGCCGGCTTTGACCGCCGCCTGGCGTGCGGTGAGCTGGCCCTGCCCCGCTTGGAGGATCTGCCCCATATAGACGTAGTCGACCTGGTCGGGCCGAAGCGTCGCTCGCTCCAAGGCAGACGCGATGGCAGCAGCGCCAAGTTCTGCCGCGCTCAGACCACTGAGGGCGCCCGACAGCTTCCCAATGGGTGTGCGCGCACCTGAGACGATCACCGATCCAGGCATTTCAGTTACCGTAGTGGAGCGCCTGGAGGAGCCGCTCGTAGGCGATATCCCTTTTTTCGAGGGACTCTTGCGTGACCTCCTGGCTGTACTGGCGGAACCCCCGTCCGCTCTTCACCCCTAAGGCACCTGTTGTTACCAGTGCCCTCAACGTGGGACCAGCAGCGAAGCGGCCACCGAAGCGCTGCTCCAACGAGTCGAGGATGCTGGCGTAGACATCCAGTCCCGCCATATCCGCTATCGTAAACGGTCCAAACACGGGAAGCCGGAACCCAAAAGTCGAGGATACAACTGCGTCGATCTCGTCCGGGGTGGCCAACCCTTCTTCGACGCAACGAAGGCACTCGGCGAAAAGGGCGAGCTGCAAGCGGTTGGCTAGGAAACCCGGGCTGCTTTGCACAAGCACAGGGACCTTGTGCCAGGTCCTCAGGACATCTAAAACCCGCGCTATTACATCAAGACGCGTGGCTGGCCCGGGCACGACCTCGACACCAGGGATCCACTCCGCCGGATTGAAGAAATGCACGCCGAGAAAGGAGCTTGGGTCGGACACGCGCCCGGCCAGCCTTTCTATGGGGAACGAGGACGTGTTCGTTGCAATGATGTTGGGTTGGGCGGCAGAAATGGCAGCCAGCACATCGCCCTTTATCGTCCAATCCTCCGGCACTGCCTCTATCACCAGGTCGATGCCGTAACAGGCACCTGTAATGTTGCTCCCATGGTGAATGTTATCGACCGCGTCAAGAAGATCGGCTGGCGCGAGGTCGGCCCTCACTTTCCTGGCTATTTGCTCCCTGATGCGCAGTATGCCTTCAGCCGTCCTGTCATCGGTACAATCGACGACACTGAGGCTGCAGCCATGTGAGAGCGCAGTCTCCGCAATCCCACATCCCATCGTGCCCAGGCCGACGATTGCTATTCGTGCCGCGCCCCGTTCGTCGCCGTTCATGGCATCACTGCCATCGTGGTTGGAGGCCGGGGTATTAAGAGCTCGGGCTCGGTGGCGCGGCAGACATCCTCGATGCTCACACCGGGCGCCAGCTCTCGCAGTACTGGTCTTTCTGGGCCGAGGTCAATGACGGCCATGTCGGTGATGACCCGGTTGACGACGGCTCGACCGGTGAGGGGCAAGCTGCACTCGTTGACGATCTTCAACATGCCGTCCTTGGTGCGGTGTTCCATCATCACGATGACCCGTTTCGCCCCGTGGACCAGGTCCATGGCACCCCCCATTCCCTTGACCAGTTTTCCTGGTACCAACCAGCTGGCCAGGTCGCCGGCTGCCGAGACCTGCATAGCTCCGAGGACGGCCACGTCAATGTGCCCACCTCTGACCATGGCGAAGGAAAGCGACGAGTCGAAGAAGCTGGCACCCGGAAGGACCGTTACCGTCTCCTTTCCAGCGTTTATGACGTCGGGATCCTCCGACCCGGTTATTGGATAGGGCCCTACGCCGAGTAGACCGTTTTCACTATGGAGCACTACCTGCGCTGATAAGGGCAGGTGGCCGGCTACTAGGGTAGGTAGCCCGATCCCTAGGTTGACGTACGAGCCCGGCGGGAGCTCCAGCGCGACTCTGGCCGCGAGTTGGTCTTTGTCGAGCGTCATAAACCTTCCCCCTCCGCGACCCGGACCGTGCGGCGCTCGATGGGTTTGTCCTTGTCGGGAAGGGCCAAGACGACGCGTTGGACAAAGATGCCGGGGAGATGTACGTCGTCCGGTCCGAGCTCGCCCGCATCTACCAGCTTTTCAACCTCAGCTACCGTGGTCCGTCCGGCCATGGCACAGAGCGGGTTGAAGTTGCGGGCCGAGGCGTTGAAAATGAGGTTGCCGGCCCGGTCGCCCACGGCCGCCCGGACCAGGGCGAAATCGGTCACGATAGCGTGCTCCAGGACGTAAGTTTGGCCGGCGAATTCCCTTGTCTCTTTGGGCGCCGAAGCCTGGGCGACGCTCCCGTCGCTGTTGTACCTGCGGACAAGGCCGCCTTCGGCCACGACTGTGCCCACTCCCGCAGGCGTGTAGAAGGCGGGGATACCGGCCCCCCCGGCCCGCAAGCGTTCGGCCAGGGTACCTTGGGGCACCAACTCCACTTCGACTTCTCCGGAAAGGTATTGGCGGGCAAACTCGCGGTTCTCGCCTACATAGGAGCTTGTCATCTTGGCGATGCGCCGTTCCTTAAGTAAGAGCCCGAGGCCCCAGTCATCGATGCCGCAGTTGTTGGACACTACGCCCAGCCCCTGCGCACCCGTTTCGAGCAACGCCCGGACCAGGTTTATGGGCACTCCGCATAACCCGAAACCCCCGACACAAATGGTTGCCCCGTCCCCTATATCCGAGACGGCCTCCAACGGGCTCCCGAACACTTTGTCAGGCGGCACCGACGAGGCTCCGTTGGCGGCCCAGGCCGTCTATCCCGAGCTCTACAACGTCGCCTCGAGTGAGGAACGGCGCGTCGTCGTGTCCGAGGGACACGCCAGCGGGCGTCCCGGTGTTGATGATGTCTCCCGGCTCGAGCACCATGAACTGGCTTGGGAACCAGATGAAGTGGCGAACACCGAAGACCGGGTCTTTCGGGGTCGCGTACTGGCAAGGTATACTCAAGCCAAGCCCTTGGACGTGCACGACCTCGTCTGGAGTCACCACGGACCCATGGGGTTGAACGTCCCACACCACTTGCCCACTCGCCGGCGCCCAGATTTCAGTGTTGGGCACCGGGTCGAGGACAACAGATCGAATGTAGCGATCAGTCCTGAAACGTTGCGCGTCTCCCGGTAAACGACTTGGTCTCGTACGGATATGGTCGACCGCCATCTCGTAAGCCATAGGGATCAGTATGACAATAGACGACGCGGCGGGATCATTGCGTCTCTGTTGTCCAGACCGATTATGGCCCGCTCCGATTGGAAGAGGCCGCGCTTGTGGAGATCTTTCACAAACCCAACGTCCTCGGCGGCGAAGAGGCGAGGGTTGCCCGCTCCAGCATGGACCAGCGGGTAAGGGCTTGGAGGAAGGGCGGTTTCGAGGCGCTCAAGCCCAAGGCTCGGGAGGCATCGCCCAAGGTCTCGGGAGGCATCGCCCAAGGTCTCGGCCGAGGTGCTCGCTATGGCCGAGCCACTGCGGCGCGGCACCCGGAGCGCACCGCTGCCCATATGTGCGCCGTGATAGCCGCCGCTAAGGGTGAGCGTCGGACGAACGCCCTATCGAGCGCCATTTCCGTCCCGCCGAGCTCAAGTGGATGGCACCGGCGACCGGGGCCGTCTTCGGCCGTTTCGAGGCTACTCGGCCGAACGAGCCGTGGTTGTGCGACGCCCTTCACGGCCCCGGTCCTCGGCTGCCACAAGGCCATCGGCTGAGGACATGGTCTCACCGCTTGGCACTCTGCCCTCGGCGGGGGGTACCATGTGCGCCAGACCAGTGGGACGCTAAAGGCTCTGCGGCCAGACAGCGCGCTGACAGATCTTCGCGACGCCCCCACCGGAGTGACGGTGCATGGTGAGCTGGGCGTGCAACAACGGGCGTGAGCGAGGTGAAGACGCGCTCGGGCTTGACCGGCGCGGGTTTTACTGTCACGGGCTCCGGCAGGGGGTGGGCTAACAGCATGCGTATCCGCCTCGTCGAGCCGCGCCCGCCCGGGCGCACCGTCTACGACTATGCCATGCTGCCTCGCCTCGGCCTGCCCCTGATCGCCACCCTCCTGGCTCGGGCAGGCCACGATGTCAAGGTCTACTGCGAGCTACTCGCTCCCGTCGACCTGGAGGAGTGCCTGACCGCCGACATCGTCGGCATATCCACCACCACTTCGACGGCCCCGGCGGCGTACCGTCTGGCCGACCTGCTGGCCTCGGCTGGCGTCCCTGTCGTCCTCGGAGGCCCTCACGCCAGTTTCCGCACCGAGGAAGGCCTCGACCACGCGCCGTTCGTGGTGCGGGGCGAGGGCCAGGCAACCATGCTCGAGCTTCTCGAGTGCCTCTCGGTAGGCGGCGATCTCGGCTCCGTGCCAGGTCTTTCTCTTCTGAGGGCAGACGGCGAGCGGTGCCACAACCCGGCGAGACCAATGACGAGCCAAGCCGACTTCGTGGCTTTGCCGGCACCGGACCTCAGCTTCCTGGTCGGGCACGAGAAGATGGTCACCAAACCCGTCATGACCCAGTGGGGGTGCCCCTTTGACTGCGAGTTCTGCTCGGTCACGGCCATGTTCTCGCGCTCGGTCCGTCACCGCAGCACGGAACACGTAGTCCAGGAGATCGCCGCCATGGGAGCGGAGCGGGTGTTTTTCTACGACGACAATTTCGTCGTCAAGAAGGCCCGCACGGCGGAGCTGCTCGAGGCCATGGTGGCCACCGGGCTGACCCCACCCTGGTTCGCCCAGCTCCGAGCCGACGCGGTCCTGTCGGCGCAGGGCCGGCCGGAGCTCGACCACAGTTTCCTCGACCTCATGCGCCGAGCGGGGGCGCAGATGGTCATGATCGGCTTCGAGGCCATAACCGACGAAGCCCTGGCCAGCTTGGGCAAGCGGCTTTCGGTGGCGACCGAGGAACGAGCGGTGGCCGCCCTGCACAAGCATGGGATCGCGGTGCACGGCATGTTCGTGGCCGGGCTCGACACCGACGACGTCTCCAGCGCGGTGGCCACGGCCCGCTTCGCCCGTCGCCTGGGGATCGACACCTTCCAGCTGATGGCCGAAACACCGCTGCCCGGTACCAAACTGTGGGACCGGGCCAGCGCCGAGGGCCGGCTGCTCTCGGAGGACTGGTCGCTCTTCGACGGCCACCAAGTGGTCATGCGGCCCGCCCTCATGTCCCCCCTTGACCTCCAGCTCGGGATCCTGGAGGCGACCCGTAGGTTTTACTCGTGGCCGGGGATCATCCGCTCCGGGTTAGCCGGAGCGCTCTCTCATCTCCCGACCCTGGTGGGGACGACCGGTCCGGCTGTTGTGCGCCAGCTCCCTGCCCTGGCCAAGATGGCGGTGGCCCGCCGCTGGGACGAGGTCACGCCCTTTTTGGAGGAGAAGCTGCCTTCGCCGTCCTTCTCCGGGCTAGTCCAGGCCTTCTGGCTCCCCGCCACCCGGATGTACGCCAGACGCCAGCTGAGCGCATGGTGGGCGGCCGGACGGTCCCGCGCCCACCTGGAGCTCCTGCGCTCGTTGGCTTGAGGCGTTAGGCCACCAGGCCGTCGCGGTCGAGCGCTACCATTTCTCCCGGCGTGAGCACCAGGGTCGCTCTATATGCCATGCCTACGGCTTGCGAGGGACCGCTGCTCATGGGCTTTACGTGGCAGGCTTCTCCTGTGTACGCGGCAGGTAGGCGGGCCCGGCAAGCCGGCTTCGGTCGCAGGAGGCGGTCGACATGACGGCAGGGCAATGCGTGCACGCAGGTGGCTGGGCCGCCAGCCCGGTGTACCAAGCCTTTTGCCGGTCCGAGCTGGCCGACCCGTACCAGGTCCTCGACGCGCTCAGGAGCGCCGAGCCCGTGCACTGGAGCCCTGTCCTGGACGCCTGGCTCGTGACCAGCTACCAGGAGGTGACTGCCGGCCTGCGCGATCCTGGGCTGCGCAGCGACAGGGTATCGATCAACGCCCGGGCGGTACCGGGGACGCTGAGGCCCAAATATGCCTCGCTCCTCAGTCACGTCTCCAATTGGCTGGGTTTCACCGACCCCCCTAAGCACACCCAGATGCGCGAAGTCGCCCGCAAAGTGGTGAACCCGGCGGTGGCGGCCAAGTCGCGCCCGATGATCGAGGCGTCGGCCCAGGAGATCGTCGCCGGGCTGCACCTGCGTGACAACTTCGACCTGGTCGAGGAGCTCGCTTTGCGCCTCCCGTTGACGGTGGTCTGCCGGTTGCTCGGCGTACCGGACGAGAACGTGACGGACTTCCACCAGTGGGCGACAGAAGTCGGGGCGTTCGCCGGTCAGGTCGACCCGACCTGGGATGCCAGCGCCCAAAGTGTGATCGAACAGGCGAACGAGGGCTGGCTCAAGCTCGAGGCTCTTTTTGGTCGCCTTGTTGCCCAAAAGCGCCACGATCCGGGGGACGATATCCTCAGCGAGCTGGTGCGGGCTTTCGACGCCGGGGCCATCTCCGAAGACGAGCTGATCGGGCTGTGCGTGTTCATCCTCGCCGCCGGCCACACCACCACCCGTGACCTGCTCGGCAACGGGCTCTACCTGCTTTTGGCCCGACCGGGGGAGGCGGACAAGCTGCTCGGCCAGCCGGCCAATGTGGTCTCGGCCATCGAAGAGGTCCTCCGGTTCGAGAGCCCGATACCAATGGCGTCCCGGTTGGCGGGCGACACGGTGACCTTGGGAGGAAAGACGCTGGGGCCCGGCTCGACGGTGATCCTCCATCTCGGGGCGGCGAACCGGGACCCGGACAGGTTCCCGGGCGCCGAGACGTTTGACGTCCTGCGCAAGCAGAACCGCCAGATCGCCTTCGGCTTTGGCGCCCATTTCTGCCTGGGCGCCCCATTGGCTCGGGAGCAAGCGGCCGCGGTACTGGAGGCGATGCTCCCCGACCTACCCCGGCTCCAGCTCAAATCACAAGTCCCGGCCTGGTCCACGGGCAACATGAGCTTGAGGGCCCTGACCAGGCTCGACGTCTCCTGGTCGACGTGAACGACGCCAGCCACCCTGTCCACCACCCTGGCCATGGCCGCCTCCCGAGGGCCCCATATATAAGTAGCCGACCGTCATCTCCGGCCGGGTGGGCGCCCGCAGCTTGTTAACTCCGTATTACGGCTTCCCCGCCCGGGGCGGGGGCCCGGTGCCCGGCTCCTGGCGTACACGCGGGATGCCAACGGCTCCGCGCGCGCCCTTTTCGGCCTGGTGGGAGAGGTGGGCGCTCAACCGGCCTCCCGCAGCTGGGAGGGTTGTCGCCTTTTACCGAGCGGCAGAACGCCGTCCGCAGGCGGTCATGTCCAAGTGGCTTTGGCCCGACGCCATCGAGGCTGTAATGGGCTTCTCCCAGTCCTCGTGCGCGGCTGACAGCGGCGGCAACTGGCAGGGGGCACTCCTGCCCAAGGTCGACGCCGCCTTCGCGGCCTTCCTGCGGGCCGGTTCGCTCGCCGAGCTACAGGAAGAAAGCCGCAACGTCCAGGAGGTGTTCATGTCCGAGCTGGCGTACATCCCGCTTTGCGCGCCTATGGAGACCTACGCGGTGGCCCCGGGCGTCGACGGCTTCTCCCCGCTGGAGGGGACGCTTTACCCCTATTACGGACCGGTAGGGGTGCGCCATGGCTGAGGGTCGCGTTTACTGCGTGCTGTTGTCGCGCCGGGCCGAGCTGTCCCGGGACCAGTTCCTCGAGATCTGGCTCGGTGAGCACCGTCGGCTTATGGCCGAACTGCCGCACCTGGTCGAAGCCCGCCAGTTCCCATCGGTAGATCCCGAGGCGGCTGGGTGCGACGGGCTCGGCCTGCTCGTCTTCGCCAGCGCCGAGGGCATGGCCGAAGCTCTCGCCTCGGACGCGGCCAAACGGCTACGCGCCCATACGGCCACCTTCGCCCGCTCCGACGAGGCGCGCCGCATGCCGCTCGACGAGCCGTGAGCACTCTGGGCGCAGCGCCCGGGGCCAGTACCCTAAAGTCCGCTCTCGCCTTTGCCTATCTTGACCGCTGGACGGCTCGGCCCGGCGAGAGAACCTCGCTGCACGTAAGCAGCGAGTCTGACTTCGAGGCTCGGGTTGTGCGCATCGTCCAAGCCGACGATGGCGCCCTCGGCCCGGGCCGGAAAGAGGAGCAGCAGGACTGGTACGCCCCGAGCGCTCACGAGGCGCTGGTACAACCGGTCCGGCCCGGGTCCCGGGCGGTATCAGGGCCGCTCGCCCGGTTGGCCGGGGCCACCAGCGTTGCTCTCGAGGTCATCTTCCGCCCCAGCCTGATCGACGACCACGGGGACCGGTTGGTGGCTGGGCTGGCGGCCCGGGACGGCCGGTGCGCTTTGGCCATCGGTGTCGGTCCCGGCGGTCACCCCGAGCTGCTGGTGGGCACGGAGCTGGTCGGCGGGGGAGAAGCGCACCACGAGGCTCCGGCACCAACTTCACAGCCGCTGCGGGCGGGGCGTTGGTACCGCGCCCGGGCGGTAATGGACCTCGAGGAGGCGGCCGCTTCACTAACCGTTACCAGCGCCGAGCCGGACCCCAGCGGTGACTACCGCGTCGAGCTGGGCGTTGAGCTGTCCGCCGCCGCGCTGGTCCATTTGCACGGCACGGGTGCCCCTCACCACCTAGTCCTGGCCGCCTGGGAGGGCGCGGGGGAGCGGGCCGGGCCTTTCAACGGCAAGCTCGAAGCACCGGTCGTCTCGGTCGGGGCGGCGACAGCCGACGTGGGACGTGTCTTTATTTATGCCTGGCGGCTCGGAGAGGGGGCGAGGGCCTCGGAGCTGTACGACGCGAGCATCGCACGGGCCCCGCTCCGGCCTGTGTACCGCAATGAAGAGCGAGACTTCTATGCCGTGGCCCGCTTCCAGGACGTCGCCGCCAACCTGCGCGACTGGCAGTGCTTTTCGAGCTCGGCCGGTGTCCGCCCCGACGACCTGCTCGAGTTGCAGGGGCCGTCGATCATCGCCATGGGCCCTCCTCGCCACCACGAGCTGCGACAAATCGTCCAGCCGGCGTTCTTTCCCAAGGAGGTCGCCCGGCTCGAGCCGCTGGTCGAGAAGAAGGCCAACGCCCTGCTGGCGGACCTGGCCGGGGGTGATGAGATAGGCATCGTCCCGGCGTTCGTGAAGCGGCTCCCGGTGCTCGTCGTTTGCGAGCTGATGGGCCTGCCCGAGGCAGACGCCGAGATGCTGAAGGACTGGGCGGACGAGACCGCTTCAACCAGTGCGGCAGACGGCAGCACGTCGGTCTCAGCCCGAGGAGCGGCGAAAAACCTGCGCGACTACTTCGCCGGTCAATTGGCGGACCGGCGCCGCCGCCCGGGCGATGACCTGATCAGCCGCCTGGCCGCCGCCGGGCCCGGCCCGCAGGACGAAGTGGTCGGGATGTGCAACTTGCTTTTCGAGGCGGGCAACTCGACGACGAGCGGCCTCATCGGCAACAGCCTGGTCGCTTTGGCCGAGCACCCGGGCCAGCGAGCCTGGGCCATCGAGCACCCGGCGGCGTGGCCGGGCGCCATCGAGGAACTGCTCCGCTACGACGCCCCGGTCCAAAACCTCTCCCGGGTGCTCACCGAACCGGTTAGCGTCCAGGGCATACCCATCCCGGCCGGAGCCACCGTAGTGTTGGTGCTCGGTGCCGCCGACCGGGACCCCCGCGAATGGGACGCCCCCAACGATCTGCGGCCCATGCGCGAGCCGCGACGGAACCTGGCCTTCGGTGCCGGGATCCATCACTGCATCGGGGCTCCCTTGGCCCGCCTGGAGGGCCGCATTGGCCTGCGCCTCCTGCTCGCCCAAATGCCGGAGTACAAGATCGTGACGGCCGAGCGCGCGCACGACATCAACCTTCACATGTACAAATCAGTGGTGCTGGAGCCAACCCCATTGGCACTCACGAAATAGGAGCGAAGTCGCCTTGCCAGTATTGCCTCTTATGGACATCCTCGACCGGGCGTTCCGGGAACGTTACGGCGTGGCTGCCTTCAACGTCGTCAACGACCTGACCCTCGAGGCCGTGGTCGCCGCCGCCGCCGAGCTCAGTTCCCCCGTGATCGTCCAGACCTCGGTGAAAACCGTGCGCTCCATCGGCTCAAAACTGCTGTTCGCCATGTGGCGCGAGATCACCGCAGGCGTGGACGTCCCCGTGTCCCTCCACCTCGACCACTGCCCGGACCGGTCGGTGATCACCGAATGCCTAAAAAGGGGGTGGAACTCCGTCCTGTTCGATGGCTCGCGTCTACCGGTCGAGGAAAACCTGCGCCAGACGGCCGAGGTCGTCATCGAGGCGCGCCACTACGGAGCCCACGTCGAGGGTGAGATCGAGCCCATAACCGGGGTCGAGGACGGTATCGGCTCGGACGAGGACACCGGCCGGGAGTCCCTGGACGTGGCCCTCCGGTTCATCCGGGCCACCGGGATCGACGTCTTCGCTCCTGCCATAGGCAACGCCCACGGCATGTACAAACAGACGCCCCACCTCGACATGCAGCGCGTCTCCGACATCGTCGCGGTCGAGCCGGTACCTATCGCCTTGCACGGTGGCACGGGCATGACCGATGCCCAGTTCGTGGACCTCATCAGCCGGGGGTGCGCCAAGATAAATATCTCTACGGCGTTGAAAATGACCTTTATGCAGTCGAGCCTCGCCCACCTTGAATCGGCTCGGGCGAAGGACAAATGGGACCCACCGTCGTTGTTCACCGACGTCCGGGCGGCCGTCATGGAGATGGCTCGCGCGCACATCCGCCGCTTTGGGAGCGAGGGCAAGGCGTGGTGAAGACGCTCATATTCGATTGTGACGGTGTTCTCTCCGACACCGAGCGCTACGGCCACCTCGTGGCCTTCAACCAGACGTTCGGCGAGTTTGGTCTGCCTGTCCGCTGGAGCGACGAGGACTACAGAGCGAAGTCCCGCATTGCCGGCGGCAAGGAGCGGATGATGAGCCTGCTCACGCCCGAGTTCGTCGCCGCGGCCGGCCTCCCTTCCGATGTCAGGGCCCAGGAGGAGGCAGTCCGCCGCTGGCACCAGCGCAAGACCGAGATCTATACCAACCTGGTCGTCGAGGGCCACCTCCCAGCCCGTCCCGGCATCGCTCGCACCATCGCCGCCGCCCTTGGTGCCGGATGGACGCTCGCCGTGGCCTCGACCTCGGCCGAGCCGTCCGTGCTGGCCATCCTTGACCATGTCGCCGGCCGGGCGCAGGCGTCGCGTTTCGCGCTCGTGCTGGCCGGGGACGTAGTCAGGCGCAAAAAGCCCGCTCCCGACATCTACGAGCTGGCGGTGGCGCGTCTTGGTGCCGACCAGAGGACGACCCTGGTCATAGAGGACTCGCGCAACGGCCTACTCGCCGCTACCGGGGCCGGGCTGCCCTGCGTGGTCACGGTCAGCGAGTACACCGCCGGGGAAGACTTCGGCGAAGCGGCGCTCGTCGTGAGCTCCCTGGGCGAGGTCGGAGGCGAGACCACCACGGTCGTCCAGGACCGGACGAGCGCGCCGCCCGGCGACTGGGTCACCTTGGCGGACCTGGAAGCGTGCATGCTCAGCGGGACCACGTCCCTCGCCGGCACCGGGCCGAAGCCGTGACGGCCGACCTGGCCGACGTGAGCTACGTCGTGAAGTCGATGGCGCTCACGGCGGTCGAGAACGAGAGTTATTTCGGCGACCTCGATGCCGTTGTTGGTGACGGCGATTTCGGCTACTCGATGGCTCGGGGCTTCGAAGTGGTCCTGGCGAACTGGGACGACCTTGACCGGGCCAACATCGGCAAGTTGCTCAAGGCGGTGGCCATGACGATCACCGGCCGGATGGGGGGCACGTCCGGACCTCTTTGGGGCACGGCGTTCCTGCGGGCCGCCGCCGTCGCCGGGGACCGTTCCGAGCTCGTTGCTGACGACGTTATCGCCATGCTCAGGGCGGCGATCGAAGGTATCAAGCACCGGGGCAAGGCTGAGATCGGGGACAAGACCCTGCTTGACGCCCTCGTCCCCGCCGTCGACAAGATGGCCGCCGACCTGGCCGGGGGGACCAGCGCGGCAGAGGTCTTGCGAGGCGCGGCCACGGTGGCCGAGAGCTCAGCCGAGTCGACACGCGACCTGATAGCCATGCGGGGCCGCGCTTCTTATACCGGTGAGCGCAGTATCGGGACGTTGGACGCCGGCGCCGTGGCGGTGGCGCTGATGTTCAAAAGGATCGCAGAACAATGGGAAACCCGCCATGGAGGTATGGGATGAAGAAGTTCGTCAACGACCCCAAGCAGTTCGTCCCCGAGATGTTGCGAGGGATCGCCCTGGCCAACCCGGGGTCTCTGCGCTATGTCCCTGCGTACAACCTGATAATGCGCGCCGACGCGCCACGCGACGATAAGGTATCGGTCCTCCAGGGCTCGGGCTCGGGGCACGAGCCGGCCCACGTCATGATCGTTGGCAAGGGCATGCTGGACGCTGCCTGCCCGGGCGACGTGTTCGCCGCCCCGCCTGTGGACTACGTCCTGGAGACGACCAAGTTGCTCCGCTCCGAAAAAGGTGTGCTGCACATCGTCAATAACTACACCGGCGACGGCATGGCGTTCGAAATGGGCCGGGAACTGGCCGAGGCGGAGGGCATCAACGTGGCCACCGTCGTGGTCAACGACGATGTCGCCGTCCAGGACTCCACCTACACCGTCGGTCGGCGGGGCGTCGCCGGCAACTTCTTCGTCATCAAGGCGGTCGGTGCCGCCGCCGAAGCCGGCGCCGGCCTTGACGATCTTGTGGCTTTGGGCGAGCGGGTCAATGCCGTCACCCGGACCATGGGCATGGCCCTCACCTCATGCACGCCACCGGCCAAGGGGTCGCCCCTGTTTGAGCTGGGCGACGACGAGATGGAAATGGGCGTCGGGATCCACGGCGAACCGGGGCGCAGTCGGGAGAGACTGGCCAGCGCCAACGAGATCGTCGACGCTCTCGTCGAGGCGGTCGTCACCGACCTGCCGTTCCAAAGAGGCGACGCCGTGGCCCTCATGATAAACGGCCTCGGCGCCACGCCCATCAGTGAGCTGTACCTGCTCTACGGCCGCGCCCACGAGCAACTCGAGGGGCGAGGTATCCAGGTGGGCAAAAGCTATGTCGGTGAGTACTGCACTTCGCTCGACATGGCGGGCTGTTCGGTGACTCTCGTGCGGCTCGACGACCAGCTGGTCTCGTTGCTGGACGAGCCCGCCGAGGTGGCCATCCGCACGTTCTAGTTTTATTTCACCGTGTAGTTGGCGTACTTGGGCAGTAACCGGGTCGGTTTGCGCAGAGCGTCGCGCCGGAACGGATCTCCCAGTTGCTGGTTGACCATGACCTCCAAGACGGTGGGCCGCCCTGAGGCGCTGGCCGCTCGCAGGGCATCGCCGATCTCGCCGGGCTCAGATACCGTCGTCCCGTCGGCTCCCATGGCTCGGGCGATACCGGCGAAACTGGGGTTCTTCAGGTCCGTCCCCGGGAAGCGGCTGTCGTAGTAGTCGATCTGGTTCTTTTTCTCCGCGCCCCACTGGCTATTGTTGAACACCACCGCCACGACTGGGATCTGTTCTCTCACGACGGTCAGTACCTCGGCCAGGCTCATGCCCCAGGCCCCGTCGCCCACATAGGCGAACGCCGGCCGGTCGGGACGGGCGACCTTGGCCCCTATCGCCGCCGGGAAGGCATACCCGCAGTTGCCGAAGCTCATCGGGGCCAAGAAGCTCGGGCTCTGGTCGAAATTAAGGTAGCTGTTGGCCACCGAACAGATGTTGCCGATGTCGGTGCTGACCATTGAGCCGGCAGGCAGCGCTTTTTCCAGTTCGGCCAACGCTCGCCGGGGGCTTATAGGAGACCCGTCGGCGTCGGACTGACCGGCCAGTTCGGCCCGCCACGCTTGCTTTTGGCGCGCCACCTCGGCGAGGCGCCCGTCCCGGGTGGCCAGGGCGGAGAGGGCGCGTTTTTGCAAGCGGTCGTAAAGCGCTTCGGCGGCCAGGCGGGCGTCGGCCTGGATGCCGACGGCAACCTGCTTGACCAGCCCTATGGCACGCAGGTCGGTGTCCACCTGGATGACGCGGGCGCCCGCCGGCCAATAATCGATCCCGTACTGGGGAAGGGTCCCGAACGGCCCCAGCCGGCTGCCCAGCGCCAGGACCACGTCCGCCTGGGCGATGATGGCCATGGCCGCCTTGGATCCCTGGTAGCCCAGAGGCCCCAGGCTCAAGTGGTGGCTGGCAGGGAAGGCGTCGTTGTGGAGATAGCTGGTGACGACGGGGGCAGCGAGCAGTTCGGCCAGCTGGACAAGGGCCTCGTCGGCCTTGGCCACCACGACCCCCCCGCCGGCCACTATGACCGGGAACTTGGCTGCCGCGAGCAGGTCGGCGGCGTCGTCCAGGCTGTGGGGGGCACCGGCGGGCCCGGCGAAGCGCCGCGGTGGGGGTAAGTTGGCGTCGAACTCGGCGTAGAAGTAGTCACGAGGGATGTTGACCTGGACGGGACCGTGCTCGGCGAGGGCAATGTCAAAGGCGTGGCTTGTCAGTTCGGCGATGCGGTCCGGCCTGTTGACGTGGACCTGGAACTTGGTGATCTTGGAGAAGATAGGCATCTGGTCGGTCTCTTGGAACCCGCCGAGGCCGGTCCCGGCCGAACCCGACTCCGGCGTGATAGCCACCACCGGCGAGTGCGCCCAGTAGGCGGCGGCAATACCGGTCACGAAGTTGGTGACGCCGGGGCCGTTCTGAGCTATGCACACACCATGGCGGCCGGAGACCCGCGAATAGCCATCGGCCATGTGGGCGGCGTTTTGTTCATGGGCTACGGAAATAAAGCGGATTCCCGCCGGTTCGAACAGGTCCAGGGCGTCCATATAGGCAGATCCCACGATCCCGAACACGTCCGTCACCCCCTGCGCGACGAGGGTCTCGACGAAGGCTTCGCTTGAGCTGATCCGGTCCATGGTGTACCCCGTTTCTGTTTATGTACGGCATTGCTTGTTGTTTGCCAGCTCACAGAGCGGCGACGACGGAGCGCACGATGTCCACGATCTCGCGTACGTCGGTTTCAGTGGCGACGAAGGGTGGCGCCAGGATGACCGTGTCGTTGGTCACGCGAGCGACCAAGCCGGCTTTGAACAGTTCCTTGAGCACCGCAAAACCACGCCGCCCGGGGGCGCCGTCGGTCTCCAGGTCGATCCCGGCCAAGAGCCCAAACCCCCTTATATCGGTTATCGGGCCGGCCCCTTTCAAGTCGAGCACCGCCTGTTGGAAGGTGGGGGCCAACTTGGCGCTCCGCTCGAAGAGGCCTTCGTCCCGGTAGATTTTTAGCGAGGCCAGGGCCGCGGCGCAGGCCGACGGGTGGGCGGACCAGGTGTAGCCGTGGAAGAACTCGATCCCACCGGGCGCCGCGGCCTCGATGACGGCGTCGTGGACACCGCGCCGGAAGGCCACCGCGCCCATGGGGATGGTCCCATTGGTGAGCGCCTTCGCCATGGTGATGATGTCGGGGGTCACACCGAACGACTGCGAGGCAAAAGCGTGCCCGGTGCGGCCGAAGCCGGTTATCACCTCATCGAAGATCAACAGGATCCCGTTGGCCGCGGCGATCTCGGCCAAGCGTTCGAGGTACCCCTCGGGCGGGACGAGCACCCCTGTGGAACCCGAGATGGGTTCGACGATCACGGCGGCGATATTGCTCCCGCCGTAGAGGTCGACCGCTCGCTGCAGGTCATCGGCGAGGTCCGCCCCGGTGCTGGGCTGGCCCCAGCCGAACACCTGGTCCGGGGACCAGGTGGCGCGCATGTGGCTCACCCCTGGCAGCCCTGTGCCGAACGCCTCGCGGTTGCGCACTATCCCGCTGACCGAGAGCCCCCCGAAATTGACCCCGTGATAGGCACGCTCCCGGCCGACGAAGCGCGTCCGCCCGGCATCGCCACGGGCGCGGTGATAGGCGAGCGCTCCCTTGAGCGCAGTTTCGACTGCTTCGGAGCCGGAGTTCACAAAGAACACCCGGTCCAGCCCGGGCGGCAGGATACCGGCAAGCTCGCCCGCCAGGGCGAAGCCATCGGGGTGAGCGAACTGGAACGGGGGGGCGAAGTCAAGGTGGCGCAATTGGTCTGATACGGCCGAGGCGATCTCGGGCCGCCCGTGGCCCGCGGGCACGCAGAAGAGCCCGGAGACGCCATCGAGCAACCGGCGTCCGCCGGCGTCGACGTAGTGCACCCCCTCGGCGCTCACCAATAGGCGGGGGTCGGCGGCGAAGGCCCGGTTGGCAGTGAAGGGGAGCCAGTGATGAGAAAGATCGGGGTTGTCCATGGGTGCTCCGTTCGGTTCGTCGAGGTCGTTGGGGGCTCAGTCTCTCCCTGAGGCGCCCGTTAACGGCGGGCCGGGTCGGCCCAGCGCAGCAGTAGCCGCAAGCAGGCGTCGAGCAATAGGCCCATTATCCCGATGGAGATGATCCCGCAGAAGACCAGGCTGGTGCGCAAGTAGTTGCCGGCCTGAAGGATGAGGTAGCCCACCCCCGAGGTGGCGGCGATCATCTCGGCGGCAACGATGCTCGTCCACGAGCCAGCCATGGCGATGCGCATGCCGGTCACGATCCCGGGGATGGCCGCCCGCACCTGAACGTGGGACAGCGTGTAGCGCCGGGAGGCCCCCAGGGTCCGGGCGCACAGTTCGAGTTCCATGGGCACGCTGTCCAAAGCGGCCAGGGTGGCGATGACCATGATGGGCAGGACGCCGACGAAGATGAGCACGACCTTGGGCATCTCGCCGATGCCGAACCATTCGATGAACAACGGGATGAAGGCCAATGGCGGCAGCGGCCGGGTCACCTCGATGATGGGGTCGACCAAGTAGCGCACCGGGCGCACGGCGTGCATGAGCGAGCCGATGGCCACCCCCGCCGCCGAGCCGATGGAAAAGCCGATCAGGATGCGTTCCGTGCTTACCAGGACGTCCTGCCACAACGGGTCGCTCTCGGTGGGGTAGGGCTGGCCGATGTACTGGAAAAAGGTGCTCACCGTGGCCTGGACGGTAGGCAGGAAGGTGGCGTCGTTGATGATGAGGGCGGCGATCTCCCACAGCGCCGCCGCCAGGGCCAGGCCGGCCGCGCTCATGGCCAGGTGCCGGGCCCGGCGCCGGCGCCGGGCGCGCCGCTCGGCGGTGAAGTCGAGCTGGTCCTCGGCGTCGTCTATGTCGCCGGAGCGGTCCTCGACCAAAACGCTGAGCACTTCGTCTCCTAAGTTGTCTTGTCGGCCCGGGCGGGCTTTTCTGTCCTGGGCCCGGTGTGGGTGCGCCTCAGCGCCCGTGCAGCACGGCGCGCACGGTGCGTTTGGTGGCCAGGAAGGTCTCGGTCTCCAGGTCTTCGTAGTGGCGAGGCCGGCCCAGAGGGACGTCGATCTCGGCTACGACCGACGCCGGCCGGTTGCCCATCACGCACACCCGGTCGCCCAGCAGCACGGCCTCGTCTATGTCGTGGGTCACGAAGATGATGGTCATGCGGTGCGCCCCCCACAGCTCGAGGAGGAACTCGTGCATGCGCGACCGGGTAAGCGAGTCCAAGGCGCCGAAGGGCTCGTCCATCAGCAGTACGGCGGGGTGGTTGATGAGCGCCCGGGCGAAGGCGGCCCGGTGGCGCATACCTCCCGACAGTTCGTGGGGGTAGGCATCGGCGAAGCCGGCCAGGCCCACGGTCTCGATAATGACATCGGCCTGCTGGCGCAGTTGCGCCCGGGACAGGTCGCGCTGGTGGCGCGCCCTCGGTCCGAACAGGACGTTGTCCCTGGTGGTCAGCCAGCTGAACAGCATGGGGCTTTGGAACAGCATGCCCCGGTCGGGGCCGGGGCCGCGTACCGGGGCGCCGTTGACCACGACCCGGCCGTCTTCGTAGGGCAGGATCCCGGCGATGATGTTGAGCAGGGTCGACTTGCCGCAACCCGACGGGCCGAGCAGGCACACGAACTCGCCCTCGTTGACCGACAGGTTGACGTCGGCCAGGGCCTTTATGGCCCGGCCATGGCGACGGAAGACCTTGGCCACGCCCTGCACGCTCACCAGGGGGGCCCCCGGGCCTAGCTCCGGCCCGGGGCGCACCTCGACGCCCGCCTCGGGACCGGGCCCGCTAGGACCGGGGCCGCTAGGACCGGGGCCGCTAGGACCGGGGCCGCTAGGACCGGGCCCGCTAGGAGCAGTGACCAGCGACTGCATTTAGGGCAAAGGTCGGGTCGACGTGGCTGGCCAAGGTGGCGGCCGAGGGCACCGAGGTGATCCGTCCTTGGGCCTTGTCGAAGGTGGCCGTCTTTATGTAGGCCTGCACCGTGGGGCTGGACAGCGTAGAGCCGTTGGCCCCCTCCAGCTCGGCCTTTTCCTGGTTGGGCAGGAAGTAATAGGACAGGTACTGCTTGGTGGCGGCCACGGCCTGGCCCGGGGCCACGCCTAGCAGGCCGGCGCTGGAGCGGAAGTAGGCGTCCTGGTCCGGCCCGAACAGGTCGTTGGTGGCCGTCAGCTCCGTGCACACGTAGGCCTGCACCAGGGCCGGGTCGGACACGATCAGTTTGTGGGTCACGGCCAAGACGTCAAGGCCCGGGTAACCGAGGTCGGCGATCTTCTTGGCATTGGTGAGCGGTACCCCTCCGTGGGCCACCAGGTTGAGCTCCAGTGCCCCTTCCACGTAGGCGGCGGTGACCTTGCCAGCCAGCCAGGCCGCCGCCGCCGCTTGTTCGGACTGGAACCCGACCACGGTCACCTTGCCCGCCAGGTGCTCGGCGCTGAGCCAGCCGTGGACCTCGTAGTCCTCCGATGAGCCCTCCAGGTCCCCGATGGTCTTACCTATGAGCTGGTCGGGCGAGGTTATCGACTTGGCCACGATGAGGCTGTCGGAGTCCAGGCTCTGGTCCCAGATGACGTCGACGTTGGTGCCGTTGGCGATGGCGGCGACGGTGGGGGGGTTGCCCACCCCGGCCACGATGTCGAGCGCCCCCGCGCTGACCTCGGCCAACGCCGTGACCCCGGCCGTTATGGGCACCCATTTGATGTGGGCGGGCACGTCGGCGGCCAGGCTCGGGGTGCTGCCGATGACCGTCTCGGGCTCGGCGATGAGGCCGGTGAAATAGCCGACGGTAAGAGTGGGCTCGGCGCTGGCCGGGCCGGCCAGCGCCCCCATCGTCATGGCTATGCCCGCCACCGCGGCCAAGACGGCGCCGGCGCAGCGGCCCGGGCGCGAGGGCGCCAGGCGCCGGGCCCGGGTGCTGGGGGCGTCGGGACTAGTAGTGGGCCGAGTCATTGTTCGATGGTCTCCTTGTCGGTTGAAAGTGGCGAGGGTGGCGGAGCACGGCAAACCTGCGGCGGCTCGCCTAGTTAGCTAGTTTTTCCGTAGAACAGCTAGCTTCAATGGAAAGACTGTAACAAACAAAGCCGATGGGTTCAATCAAGTACTATGACAGCGCCCCCACGTCCCGCTGTCAAATCGAAAGGCGCACGCCATAGCCGACCAGGTCCCCGACATCCTCATCGTCATGGCCGACCAGATGACCCCGTCGGCGCTCCCCTTCCACGGCAACCCGGTGACCTACGCCCCCAACATGGCCCGGCTGGCAGACGGTGGGGTCGTCTTCGACGCGGCCTACGCGCCGAGCCCGCTGTGCTCGCCGGCGCGCGCCTCTTTCATGACCGGGTTGCTGCCATCGCACACCGGCACATACGACAACGCGGCCGAGTTCGCCTCGGACATCCCGACGTTCGCCCACTACCTGCGCCGGGCCGGGTACCGCACGGTCTTGTCCGGCAAGATGCACTTCTGCGGTGCCGACCAGCTACACGGCTTCGAAGAGCGGCTGACGACGGACATCTACCCCGCTGATTACGGGTGGACGCCCGACTGGGACCGTCCCCACGAGCGACCATCGTGGTACCACGACATGTACTCGGTGCTCGACGCCGGCCCGTGCCTGCGCTCCAATCAGCTCGACTTCGATGACGAGGTCTCTTTTACGGCCCAGCGTGCCCTGTTCGACCATGTCCGCTCGGGTGATGGCCGGCCGTTGTGCCTGGTGGTGTCGTTCACCCACCCCCATGACCCTTTTGCCATATCTCCGCCGTACTGGGACCTGTACCGAGACGTCGAGATCCCGTTGCCCGCAGTGGCTTTTGGGGACGCGCTTGCCCAGCCTCACGAGCTGAGGTTGCGCGAGGTCTGCGCCATGGAAGGCGTCAATATCACCCCCGACCACGTCCGAGCGGCGCGACGGGCCTACTACGGGTCCATCTCCTATCTCGACGAGCAGGTGGGAAGGCTGCTCGACATCCTGAAGGCGGCGGAGCGCTTCGACAGCACCGTCGTGGTACTGACCAGCGACCATGGCGAGATGTTGGGCGAGCGCGGCGCATGGTACAAGATGAGCTTCTTCGAGGGTTCGGCGCGCGTCCCGCTGGTGGTGCACGCGCCGACCTTGTTCGAGCCGCGCCGAGTGAGCTCACCGGTGTCGACCATGGACCTGGTGCCTACGCTCGTGGACCTCACGGGGGGCGCCGAGCCGGCCCCGCTGGTCGGCCCGGTGGACGGGGCCAGCCTGCTGGAGCGCCTCCGGGGGACGGCCGGCCCGGAGGAGCTGCGCACGACGGAAGTGGCCGGTGAGTACCTCGCCGAAGGGGCCATCGCCCCCATCGTGATGCTCCGCCGGGGCCAGTGGAAGTTCGTCCATTCCCCGGCTGACCCGGACCAGCTCTACGACCTGAGCGGGGGCCCGGCAGAGCTGGTGAACCTGGCCCGCGATCAGGCCTTTTCGGCGTTGTTGGCGAGTTTCCGGGCCCAGGTCGCGGCGAGGTGGGACCTGGCCGACTTGGACGCGGCGGTAAGGACAAGCCAGCGACGCCGCCGGGCGGTGGACAGGGCCTTGAGCCTGGGCCGGCGCACCGAGTGGGACTTCACCCCGTCCTATGGGGCCTCCCAGCGGTATGTCCGCAGCCACATGGACCTGAACGACCTGGAGGCCCGGGCGCGCTTCCCAGCTGTCGCCCGCGCCGCCAACGAGACGGGAAGCTAGGTGCCGGCCACGCCCGTGGGGCCCACCGACCCAATGGCGGTGCCGCGTTTTGCCGGACTGGCAACTTTCGCCCGGTTACCTCAGCTGGACCAGGTCGACGGGGCCGATGTCGTCGTCGTCGGGGTGCCGTTCGACAGCGGGACGACCTACCGGCCCGGAGCTCGTTTCGGGCCTGCTCACGTCCGGGAGTCCTCGAGGCTCCTGCGTCCCTATAACCCCGAGCTCGAGGTGGGGCCGTTCTCGAGCCAGCAGGTCGCCGACGCCGGCGATATCGCCTGCAACCCTTTCGACATCAAGGAGGCCGTGGACCAGATCGAGGCCGGCGCCCGTTTGCTGGCCCGGGGCGGCACCCGGCTCGTCAGCGTAGGCGGCGACCACACCATCGCCTTGCCGTTGCTGAGGGTCATGGCCGAGCTGCACGGGCCCGTAGCCGTTCTGCACTTTGACGCCCATCTCGACACCTGGGACACGTATTTCGGTGCCCCTTATACCCACGGGACACCCTTTCGGCGAGCCTCGGAGGAGGGCCTCATCGATCCCCGTCGTTCTGTCCACGTAGGCACCCGAGGACCGCTGTACGCCGCCTCGGACCTCAGCGAGACCGAGGAGCTCGGCTATGGCGTCATCAGCTGCAGCGCCATTGACCGACTGGGGCCCGTCGGTACGGCCGCGGCCGTCCGGGACCGATTGGGCCGGGGCCCCGTCTACGTTTCGGTCGATATCGACGTCCTCGACCCCGCCCACGCACCGGGGACAGGCACCCCCGAAGCCGGTGGGATGACGTCGCGCGAACTGTTCGGTTTGGTCCGGTCCCTCAAGGGATCCGAGATCGTCTCGGCCGACGTGGTCGAAGTGGCTCCGGCGTACGACCATGCCCAGATAACTGGGATCGCCGCCGCCCACATAACCTATGAGCTCATCTCGCTGATGGCATTGGACAACGGGAGGACAAATGCTGAGCAGCGGTAGGCTGGCGGCGGAAGTGCTGGCAGAATTGGACGAGCGCCGCCAAAATGACCCCGACGTGCATGGCCATCGGCTCTTCGGGCTCGTGTACCCCACGGGGCGAAAAGACATTGAGGCCCTTATCGGTGAAGTTTACGAGCGCTTCCTTTTCTCGAACGCCCTCAACCCCCGCCGCTTCACGGAGCTGGCGAAGATCGAGCAAGAAGTCATCTCCACGGCCGCCGATCTAGTGCACCGGGCCCCCGGCGACAAGCCGGCCGGGACAATGACGTCAGGGGGTACGGAGTCCATCTTGATGTCAATGCTCACCAACCGCGAGCGCGCCCGCTCGCGGGGCATTGAGCACCCTCAAGTCCTCGCCCCCGAGTCCGCTCATCCGGCGTACGCCAAGGCGGCCCATTATTTCGGCATGGACTACGCCAGCATCCCTCTGGACGACGACTACCGGGCCGATGTCGGCGCCGCCCGTTCCTTGGTCAACGAGCGGACCTGTGTAATCGTGGCGTCCGCCTATTCCTACCCTCACGGGATAGTTGACCCCGTTGTCGACCTGGCCGGGTTGGCGGCCGGCCATGGTGCCGGCTGTCACGTCGACGCCTGCATCGGTGGGTTCGTGCTCCCCTTCCTGGAGATGCTTGGCCGGCCCGTCCCGCCCTGGGACTTTCGCGTTGACGGGGTAACCGAGATCTCGATGGACCTCCACAAGTACGGTTACGTCCCCAAGGGTGCGTCGGTGATCTTGCACCGCGATGACGACTGGTTTTCTCACCAGGTGTTCTTCTACGACCAATGGGGCTCTGGTCTGTATGGCACACCGGCCATCGCCGGGGCGCGGACCGCCGCGCCCATAGTTGCCGCCTGGGCCGTCGGCCAGTACCTCGGCGTCGAGGGTTACCTGGAGATCGTCGCTGACCTTTGCGCCACTACGGACCGCGTCCGCCAGGGGATCGAAGCGATCGACGGGCTCCAGATCGTCGGTGACCCGATAGGTCCCTTACTGGCCCTGAAAAGCGACCAAGTGGACCTCTACTCCGTGGCTGATGTCATGGACGATCGAGGGTGGTACCTGAACCGCAACACCAAACCGTACGGGCTCCACTTCATGCTCTCGCCCATCCACGGCCAGGTCGTCGGTCAGTTCTTGGACGACTTGGCTTACGCGGTCGCCCACCACGGGCCGAGTAAAGGCAAGCAAGCTCGGTATTCATGACGCGGGGCGAAAACCGCCGCGCCCACGAGCAGGTGGGGACGAGTGAGACTTCTTGAGGTCGAGCGGCTGCGCGTGTCGTTCGAGACCCCCGACGGCACTTTGGAAGCCGTAGGGCTGGCGTTCCATGTCGACCAGGGTGAGACACTGGGCGTGCCATGCCCCAACGCAGGCGGCAAGGCATCCTCGGGAGCCAGATCGCCATGGTCTTTCAGGACCCATCGTCCAGCCTCCATCCTCTGTACCGCGTCGGCTGGCAGATCGTTGAAGCGATCCGAGCGCACAGCCCCATGTCCCGCGGTCCCTACCTCTCAGGAACGCCTCGAAGTCCTCGGCCGCTCGGTGGACGAAAGTACGGGATTGGTCAGAGAATTAGTTCGGTCACCCTCAGCATTAGGCTTCGGCTGCCCTTGTTACTGAGCGCGTAGGCGGGTGCTAAAGATGTATACACTTCCGCGACACACACCTTCGGAGTTCCCATGCCCAGCGTTTGCATTGTTGGCCTCGGTCCCTGGGGGCTCTGCGCCCTCGAGCGGTTGACCGCCGCGGCCAGGCGTTTTCCCGAGACCCACATCGACGTTCATGTCGTCGAGCCCGGCCGCCCGGGCGGTGGCATCTACTCAGCACCTCTCCCCGACCACATGATCCTCAACACTCCGTGTGGCCAACACTCGCTCTACCCGTTCCCGGCCGAGGACGGCGAGCAGAGGTATGGGTTGGGCTTCTATGAATGGCTGCGGGCCGAGGGCTACCACTGGGAGGGCCTTGAGTGCCGGACAGGGGAGCCCGGGCCCGGGAGCACTCCCATCACCCCCCATGATTTCCTCCCCAGGCGGGTGATGGGGGAGTACCTGGCGTGGTTTTACGACGTCCTGCAGTCGGAAGCACCGGTCAACGTCGAGATCACCCACCACCGGGCGTGTGCCGTGGACGTCCAGCCGCTGGCCGGCGGCGGCGAGAGCGTCCTGCTCGACGACGGGGCAGTGGTCGTTGTCGACCATGTGATCATGACGACCGGCCACGTCAGGGGGCACCACATCAAGGGCCGGCTTGGGCCTTGGGTGACTGAGGCTTACCCGGTCAAGGCGTACCGCGACCAGGTCCGCCCGGGAGAAAAGGTAGCCGTTGAGGGTATGGCCCTGACGGCTGCCGACGTCATTACCGGCCTTACGATCGGCCTCGGAGGGAGCTATGTCGACCTCGGCGAGGGTCAGTTACGTTATGTCCCCAGCGGTCGTGAGCCCACGCTCTACCTCTTCTCACGCAACGGTTTTCCCTACTGTGCGAAGCCGTTCGGGGCCAAAGACCCCGTAGGCGACTACGTACCCGCCATTTGCACCGTCGATGCCATCAAAGCCCTGAAGGGGGTGCCGGGGCCCAATCGCCAGATGGACGCCCGGGCTGAGCTTCTACCCCTGATATTCGCAGAAATGGAGTTGTGCTACTACACGCGCCGGGCTGAACTGACGGGTGGGCGGGCCGCCCGTGAGCACACTAAGCGGGCGCTGCTCGAAGCCTGGTCGGCGGGCACCTTCGTCCAGGAGCGCGCCCGGCTGGCCGAGGACTACGGGGAGTTCATCGCCCGGGACCACCTCTTCCTCGGTGAAGGGTGGACTTACCGGGACAGCGAGGACTACGAGGCGCGCGTCCGCGCCGATGTCGCCGCCGACGTACGAGAGGCCTTAGTGGAAGAGGGCAGCCCGGTAAAGATGGCCCTCGAGACGTTGCGGGCCCTGCGGGACATACAACGGCTGGCTGTCGAGTTCAAGGGGCTCACCTACGAGTCGCACCTCGATTTCACTGCCAATATTCGCGGCCGCTTCGCACGTTTGGTGGCGGGGCCGCCCGTTTCCCGCTCGCAGGAGCTCCTTGCCCTCATGGAGGCGGGGATAGTGAAGGCGCCGTTCGGGCCGCGGCCCCAAGTTGTGGTGGACGACGACGGCACGATAACGGTCCGCTCGATGCACTTGCACGAGCCGTTCGAGATGGTGGTCGACAGATTGGTACGAGCCCACCTCGACTTCCCGTCCTTGGTCGGCTCAGGTTCCCCGCTGATCAACAACCTGGTCTCCGGGGGACGCCTCCGCCAGGTCGACTACGACGGCCTGCCAGCGGGCAGCGTGGACCTCACCGAGGACTTTCACCCGGTCAGTACGGACGGGGAGCCTGAGCGTCGCCTGTGGCTCTTCGGCATCCTCACCGAAGGGACCCGTTACTTCACCCTCTACATCCCCTCGCCCAAGAGCCGTGTGCGGGCTTTCATGGACGTCGGGGTCGCAGTGGACGAGATAATGGCCGGCGCCGGCGCCTCCTAGCGAGACCCTCACCACGTCAATCTGTCTGGGTGCCCACCTCGACGCCCTTTCCGTTAGATCTCATCATTGGGGCCCGCCGTCCCCAGTGGGCTGTACCCTTACTACATCGAGAAAGTAAGGGGGCCTCAATGGACGCTGCCGCACGGGTCACCTCGAAGGGCCAGGTGACGATCCCGAAGGTTGTGCGTGACGCTCTGGGGATAAGGCAGGGTGACGAAGTTGTGTTCCGCGTCGAGGGACGCCGAGCCATCTTGGCCCGCACGCCCGACTTCCTCGCCTTGGCGGGCACGGTGGCGGTCCCTGCCGCCAAGCGCAATGCCGCCTGGGACGAGGTCATCGGTAAGGCTCGGTCATCGCGAGCCGGTTCCGAACTTCCGTGAGCGCCTTCGTCGACACGAACGTCCTCGTCCGCCATCTCACGGGCGACCCCGCGGACATGGCTACCTGGGCAACGTCGTACCTGCAGAGCGAGCCCCAGTTGTTCCTCACCGACCTGGTGGTCACTGAGACGGTGTACATCCTCGAGTCCTTCTACGAGGCGCCCCGTGTTCAGGTGGCTGAAGCGGCCCGGTCGCTCCTGGCCATGCGGTCGGTGGTGAGCGTTGACGCGGCGTTACTGCTCCGGGCTATCGAGGTCTACGAAACAGACAGATTGGACTTCGCAGAGGCGTACCTGGTCGCCTGCGCCGAGTCCACCGGGGTCAACCGGGTCGCGTCGTTCGACAGGTCGATCGATCGGGTCCCAACTGTCGAGCGAGTCGAGCCCCGAGCTACTTGAGAACCGTCACCCCGATCCCCATCCAGCGCAATGTGGCGCAGTGACAGCCGTTACTCTCGTGCTCGCAGTCTTCCGCCTCTGGGCCCGCCGTCACCCCGAGGAGAGTGTCGGTTGACCACGGCCAGGCTGATGATCGCCGTGGCGCTCGCGCTCGCGGCGACAACGCTCACGAGCGTGGCGTACCTTCGCGAGCACGATGCCGCGGCAGCGCTGCCAGTGTTGTCGATGCGACGTCCACTGCACTCGGCCCAAACCTTGCTCGGCGACCGGAGTTGGGTGCTGGGGTTCGGCATGGAAGCGGGCGGCTTCGCCCTCTACACCTCGGCCCTCGCCCTCGCGCCGCTGGCACTCGTTCAGAGCATCGGCGCCGCGGGTATAGGCATCCTCGCGTTCGTCTCGGCTCGACTGTCAGGTCGTCGGCTCGGCAATCGCGAGTTGGCGGGCGTCGTGATCTCCTTCGTCGGCCTCGTTGCCCTGGGAGTGTCGCTGTTTGGCGGAGCCGGCGCTGACCCCAGTGGCCGGACCACGCTGCTGCTCGTCTGGTTGGGGGCGACGGTCCTGATCGCTCTAATCGTGCTCGGCATCGGGCATAGGATCGCCGGCTTGGCCGTGGCCGAGGGTATCGCAGGAGGGCTCTTCTTCTCCGTTGGCGACATCTCGACCAAGCTCGCGACCGACGGCGGCTTGCGGCTCGGTTTCATCGTGGGCCTCATCGCCGGCTATACGACGGGCACGTCCTTGTTGCAGCTCGGCTACCAGCGCAGCAACGCCCTCACCGTTGCCGGTTTGGCGACGCTGTTCACATATGCACTGCCAATCGCCGCCGGGATGATCGTGCTTGGTGAACCGGTCCCCCATGGGGCGCTTGGTGAGGTGCGCCTGGTCGCCTTTGGCGCGGTGACGGTCGGCGCCTTCCTGCTGGCTCAGCAAGACCGGGCCTTGTCGGCCCAACTTGACCCTCACGGTCTCTGAGGTGGAGAGAACACGAGTTTCAAGGACCGCCCGCCTATGACCTCTCTCCGTGGCTCGTCTACAACGTTTGCCCCTTGACAAGCACGCCAGAGGTGGGACACTTGTCTTGGTCGGCTCGCCCTAGTTCTCACGCACGCCCGCAAGAGGGGGAGTGCCAGGAGCTCGATGTCTTATTCCTCGGAACGCCCTGGTCCAAGGAGAACCGCATGAGTAAGCCTACAGGTCCAACCCACCTCTCCCTATTTCGCGCCGGCCGAGCCGTCCTTGCCTCGGTGGCATTCGTGGCCGTGGCCCTTGTCCCCCTCAGCGGTGCGGCCGCCTCCGCGGGCCCCCTCGCCCCCGCCACGCCGCGTTCCGCTGCCATCCAGCCGGCGAGGCCCATGGGCACTCGAGGGCGCCAGCCCTCTGATAACCCGGCCAACCCCAACTGCAACATGCCGGGTTCCTCACCTTTCAATGGCGGTACGGGGCCGTTCACCACCAACCAGTTTGAGAGCAGTTACGTGAGCGAGCCCTTCACGGGCGCGGCTGATTCGCCGAATGCCGACTTTACCAATATCTTCCTGTACCTGCCCTCCACGTCCGGCCAAACCTGGGACCAGCACGTGGCGTCCTTGGGCGCCCCCACCAGCGAACAGATCGATGACATGACCGAGGCCCTGGTGTGCAGTTCCTATTTCGACGCGCTCACTCAATACGCCATCAACCCGCCGATCTTTTCGGGGGCCGAGGGCACGGTCGCCAGCTGCGTGCAAAAGGCCCTCCACGACGCCATGTCCAACATGGGCGTCATCTCCTTCGCGACCATGCGTAGCTTTGCCGCGTGCGAACAGTCAAATAATGGGGACGCCTCCACCCAGGTCAACATCTTCGTGAGCCCGGACATCAAGGCCTCGAACTACAACCAAGACGGGACCGACATGTGCTCGCCGGGCACCGACGGCAGTGGTTCTACGGGCGGGTACCACGGTTTTGGTCTGAATGTCCCCAACTTTGTAGTCATCCCGACCGGGCCGATGTGCAATTCCGACCCCTCCCAGGTCCTGCACAGCCTCTCGCACGAGATGGTGGAGACCATCTCCGACCCCGCCGGCCTGGGCTGGATCCACGGGAGCGGCCCGTTCCAGTTCAGCGAAAATTATGACCAGGGCGAGCTGGCGGACATATGCAGCGGCCTGGGCCAGTACTCGGCGCCGGCCGTCCCCTTCCCCAATGTGGACGGGCTGACCGGGTTAGCCGTGGCCGCCTACTGGTCGGACCAGGACAACAGTTGTGAGCCCAAAGCCATCATGAACGACACCCTCATTCCCTTGGCGGGCAGCCCGTCGGTCCGCTTCACGGGTAGCGTCCACAATCTCACCATCCCGGTACCAAGCCAATCGTCCCCTCCCTCGGGCGTACTGGGCTCTTTGGAGCTGGACGTGGTCACTGGGGACGACAACCTCAACGGGGGCTCGGCGGCCAATGTCATCGTCCAGGTCGACCAGCCGGGTACATCGACGCCGTTCGAGTTTGAGGACACGGACATAAACGAGGGTACGTCGTGGAACAACGACACTTTGCACTCGGTCTTTTTGAACGTGCCCGCCGGGATCAAAGTGAGCGAGATAACCCAGGTCACCCTCAACACCCAATTTACCGGGGGTTTGTCCGGCGATAACTGGGACGTCGCCGGCTTGGAGCTCCAAGCCGCTGTGTACCCTCCACCTGCGGGCTCGTGTGCCACAACCCTGGCCCAGCTGCTGGACGCCGTCGGGACGGGTACCCTAAGCGACGGGAGCACGGGCCTGGTCCGGATCAAAGGCGGGGCGCCCGTGACCTTCGCCGAGCCGCTGGCGGCCGTCCCCGCCTCTGACGACGACCTCGTCGTGACCGGGCTCCAACTGCAGGTGGGCACGGGGGGCGATGACCTGCGCGGGGGCAACGAGCCCCAAGACAATGCCAACGCCGTACTCGACCTGGCCTCAGGGTCGTCGGTCGAGTTCCGGAACATAAATATGAACAACAACTGGCCAAGTGGCATCGGTTGGGGCCCGACGGTCCAGCTCCTCAGCCTCAACTCGCTCCCAGCGGGCACACCGGCAGAAGATCTCGGCTCGATTGTTTTGGAGACCGATCTGCCGGGAGGGCTGTCCGGCGACAACTGGGATGTCAGTTCCATGAAACTAACGGCATCGTTAGGTTGTGCCGCCACGGCTCCTGCCACCACCAAGACAGTGACGTTGTTGGACGACGTTGGCACCACGGACCTGCCCGACGGCCATATAGGCCTGTGCCGGCTGACGGGATCGGTCCATACCTGTGGTCCCCTTTCCACCACTGTGCCGTCCGGGGACGGGCCCGATACCGTCGATTCGCTGGAGATGACGATCGAGACCGGGCACGACAACCTCAACGGAGGCGGGCTCCAGGGCGACAACGCCACCGTGACCGTGGCCGGCCTGGCCCCGTTCGTCAACGTCAACCAATCGGATACTTGGGACAACTACTCGGTGGCCGACTTCCCATTGGTCCCCCTGCCGTCGGCGCCAGTGGACCTGTCCACGCTGAGCTCGGTCAAAGTGAGCACGGATTTCACCGGCGTCTTTCCTGACAACTGGGATATCTTCTCGGTCAAGTTGACGGCGACGGTGACGGTGAGCGGCGCTTCGTTGGTCGTCGCGGGCACGCTTCGGCGCCCCGAAATAGCCACGCCGGCGTTGTCGGTGACCCCCAGCGCCGACCAGGGGACCAATGACAACGTGCTGAACGGCGTCACTTGCCTAAGAGCCACCCAATGCATCGCCGTGGGTTACGACGACAACGGAGCCGGGCAACCTCAGGCCCTTATCGAGACCTGGGACGGGACTTCGTGGAAGGTTGTCCCGAGCCCCAGCACGGGGAGCGACCCCAGCGTCCTCAATAGCGTGGCGTGCGCCGTCAACTCGGACTATTGCGCTGCCGTCGGCTTCGAGGATTCGGGAGGAGTTAACCAGACGCTGATCGAGAAGGGGTTTGGCACTACCTGGTCGGTCGTACCGAGCCCCGGTGGCCCGGGCAGCACGCTCAAGAGTGTGTCGTGCGCCCGCGACACCATTTTTTGTGCTGCGGTGGGCTGGCGCTTAGCCGGGGGGACGGCACGGGCCCTGGTCGTGACCTCGATGGACGAAGGGCCCTGGCAGCTCGTGTCGAGCCCCAACGTGGGCACCGGCGACAACGTCCTGAACGGCGTGTCGTGCACGAGCGCGTCCAGTTGTTACGCGGTAGGGTTCGACGACGGGCCCAGCGCCACCAAATCCCTGGTCGAGACCTCGTTCGAAGGGACCTGGTCGGCCGAGGCGAGTAGTAACAAAGGCGCCGGCCACAACCTCTTCGCCGGTATCGGCGACAACGTCCTCGAGGCGGTGTCCTGCACCTCGCCGATCTACTGCGTGGCGGTGGGTTACTACTACAACGCGGCGCACATACCCCAGACCCTCGTGGCCGTCCCGACGGGCACACCTGGCAATAAGCAGAGCTGGTCCATCCCCCCGAGCGCCAACCCTGGCGCCGGCGGCAGCTTTTTGAACGGCATCTCCTGCACCACCATGACAGACTGCCTGGCCGTCGGCTCCGAGTACAACGGGTCGGTAACCCAGACCCTGGTCGAGGACACCAACGGCCATAAGTGGTCCGCCGTCCTGAGCCCCAACCCCGGGACCGTCTCCAACTTCCTCAACAGCGCTTCGTGTCCCGACGCCACCATCTGCAAGGCGGTAGGTGGCTCAGGCGCCGCGCCCACGCTCAACCAAACGCTCGTCCTGACGGGTTCGCCGTTGCTGCCCGGCCCGCCCACCCATGTCAAGCTGGCAGCCGGTGACGCTTCGGTCACGGTGTCGTTCGTCCCCCCGTCGTTCCATGGGGTTTCGGCCATTTCCGGCTATACCGTGACGGCCACCGACGCCACGGCGGCGGCCAATGGGGGGCAGACGGCCACCGGGCCGGCCAGCCCTCTGCACCTGACCGGTCTCACCAACGGTGACCGCTATACCTTCACGGTCACAGCCACCAATTCGGCCGGCGCCGGGCCCCCGTCGGCGCCCTCCAAGGCGGTGATCCCCCACGGTCTCACGTGGTCCAGTCCCGTCAGCATTGACCCGGGCACAGTCCTCGAATCGGTTTCTTGCGCCTCCAAATCGTTCTGCGCCGCTGTCGACGACCTCGGCGAGGCATTGACGTACAACGGGACGAGCTGGACCGCCCCGGCGGAGATCGAGCCGGGTTCGTTCCTCACCGGCGTCTCTTGTCCCTCGAAGTTGTTCTGCCTGGCGGTGGACAAGGCCGGTAACGCTCTCTTCTATAACGGGACCTCGTGGGCCGCACCAGCCCCAGTGGACACCGGGCACGCTTTCAGATCGGTGTCGTGCCGCTCGAAGAGCTTCTGCGCCGCCGTCGACGGTGACGGTGGGGCCTTCACCTGGGACGGTACGGCCTGGTCTTCTCGCACCGTGCTCGGCTCTCCTCCTGCAGATCTCGTCTCGGTGTCATGCACATCGAAGTTCTTCTGTGTGGCCGTAGATAACGCCGGTGGCGCCTTTACCTACACGGGCACCTGGGGTACCACGGCCACGGACGTGACGGGGGCCTCGGTCCTTTACTCCGTGTCGTGCGTCTCCAAGAAGTTCTGTGTGACGACCGACGACGGGAGCGCCTCTGTCTATAACGGGACAGGATGGTCAAGCGCCACCGACTTCGATGCCACGACAGCCCTGGTCTCGGTGTCGTGCCCGTTGGCGACGGGTTGTGTCGCCCTCGACAAGGACGGGGGTTCCTTCGTCTACAACGGCTCCGCGTGGAGCAGTTCTGCGCCTCTGAGCGACGGCACCAATGTCCCGGTCGCGCTGTCATGCCGGCCGTTGCTCTGCGTGGCCGTCGACGACCACGGCCACGCCATCATGGGCTTCTCCACATGAGCGATCTGCGCGCGTTTCACAAGAGGATGACTGCGGGTTGGGTCACCGCCCGGTGACTTCGTAACTACAGTCGGCGGCGAGACCCACCAAAACTGTAAAGGTAGTGACTTGAGCACTGCCGCAGCTAGGACGGAGAACGTCGAGGTGATTGACCTGATCGGAGGACTGGACGTGACCGAGCGACCAGCCGTCGTCCTTTTGAGCGGCGGTCTTGGTTCGACCACTGTCCTCGCTATTGAAAGCGCAGCAAAGGCATACGGTGCAACCGCCACCGCGGCACGGGCCGCGCTCAACCAGCTCCAGTCCGCTGGCCTTCTCCAGCCGACGCGGGTTGGTAGGCGGCGCGATCGGGAGTGGACTAGCGACGAGTTGTTCCAACTGCTGGACGCTTTCGAGTACAACCTCGGCGAGCCCGAGGTTGTAGGACGATGCCGACCGGCAGCTTCGCCAACTCGCCGGCAGGTGACCGAGCCGGGCTGTTCGACTTTCCTTTGAGGGACAGTTGCGCCGCAGTCGTCAGTTCGATGCCGACGTCCTGCTCAAGGCCGATCTGTACCGTCTCCTGAAGTAGCGTCAACAACAGCGATCAACCCGTTGACCGCGCGCAGTTGATCGGGCGTGCTTACCGCGGCATCGAGAAGCGCCGGCGAGCCGATAACAATGGCGACACAGCGGGCCCGGGAAATGGCGACGTTGAGCCGGTGGAGGTCATAAAGGAAGTTCACGCCCCGCGGCGCGTCCTCGACCGATGACGATGCCATGGAGTACAGCGCCACCGGCGCCTCTTGGCCTTGGAACTTGTCGACCGTGCCGACCCTGGCTCCCCCGGGCAGGGCGGCACGAAGTCGGCCCACGTGAGCGTTGTAGGGCGCGACGATCAAGATGTCGCCGAGCGCAATCGGGTGCGCCACACCATCAGAGTCGGCCCAGGTAGAGCCGACCAGCTCACCGACTATCCGCGCGACGACAGCGGCCTCTTCAGAGGAGGCGGCCTCGTTGCCGGTGTGCTCGACCGGGGCCCAACGAACGCCCGCACCCGCCCAGGGCTCGGGCGCCTGAAGGGCCTGGCGCTCCCGGCCCGGGGCCGACTCGAGTCGCCCCTCGTACATGAGGTCCGAGACAACCTTGGCCAGGGACGGGTGCATCCGCCAGGTACGGTCCAAGAAGACACCCCGGCCGGGTGGCACAGTGGCTTCGCCGTCGAGCATGTGCTCGAGCACCGAGGCGCCGGCGCCATCGGGATGGTGGGCTTGAGAAGGCTGGGCGAGTTGCTGGGGGTCGCCCAGCAGGACCAGGCCCCCGGCGCAACGGGAAACGGCGACGGCGTTGGCCAATGAGAACTGCCCGGCCTCGTCGATGACCAGCACGTCGACCAGCCCTGTGAGCTCTTTCCGGGACCAGAGCCAGGCCGAGCCTCCGACCAGGCGGTAGCTACCACCCGCCAATGCCGCGACCACCTCGGAGTTGGTCGCGGCACGGTCGACGCCGGGTGCGCCGCAGTGGTCGTCCTCGTCGCACTTCTGCAGCGCCGGCCGGCCGACCGAGCCGACAAGGTGGCCAATTACAGCGTGCGACTGAGCAGTGACCCCAACCCGCAGCCCGTCATCGAGCAAGGCACCGATGAGCTCTGCACCAACGGTGGTCTTTCCCGACCCAGGTGGGCCCTGTACGGCCAGGACCGTGCCCGGCAACTGCGACCGCACCCGCATTATCACGTCCCGCGGTCTTTCACCTGGGCGCAGCAAGAGCGGAGCCGGGACGGCTCGGTCGAGCAAACGTTGCCCGAGCGGCGACCCGCCGGCCAGGACCTCGAGCGCGGTGCGTTGCAGAGAATGCTGCAGTTCGGCGACCGGGATGGGCATAGCGGGGCCGAGCCCGCGCGGGCGCGGGGGCTGGTTGGCCGTCACCACCTTGAGGTCGAGCCATCCGGCCGTGGCGTCCAGAGCCACGATCTCGCCCAGCTCGGCGTGGCTGTCGACGTCGAAGGCCTTACCGTGCACCTTGGTGTCCTGGGGCGGGAAGGGATAGCGCCACAGCGTCGAGCGGGCCGGTTTGGGCATAGTGCCCCGTGACGCGGGGGTGCCCAGTTCGCCGAGCGCAGCGCCGTCCCTGACCAGTTCGTCGTCGGTGAGGTTGCCGACCCGGTAGAAATCCCACCACTGGGGCCGAGCTTCCCGGCGGTGCCAGCCGATAAGCCCCGCCAGCAGCGGGCGCTCGGCCAGGCGTAGCTCCTCGACCAAGGCCGCCTCGGTTGCCTCCGCCGTGCTCAGGCTCTCCGACGGCGTTCCCTGGGCGAGCACTGGGCGCGGCTGGGGGCCATGTAAGCGCTCCAGCTCCGCCCGGCGCTCTTCCAACCAGGCGTGGAGGTCATGGGCCGAGCGGACGTCGTCGCGGTTGTAGGCGGCGATCCGCTCCAGGATGTCGTCGTCGCTCTCGACCAGCCAGCGTTCGTAGGCGACGACCGACGCCAAGGCATCGGCGACGTCGTCGGGCTGGTCCCCCGAACCCCGGGTTCCTCCCCAGTAGAAGGCCTC
>Ga0182012_10000686_pt1 | contig 37217 bp, 28 predicted proteins | sample 612S2SmetaG_FD_120486 | JGI IMG/M metagenome (GOLD analysis project Ga0182012, IMG submission 120486) | Permafrost microbial communities from Stordalen Mire, Sweden - 612S2S metaG | ecosystem: Environmental > Terrestrial > Soil > Wetlands > Permafrost | place: Sweden: Stordalen | collected...
AAGCGCGTTTTGCTTTTTTCCATGCCCCACAGCGTAAAAACTTTTCAAGGGCTTGTCCCGCACAAAATGCTAACCCAACCAATGGCAATTACTTACCAAGCAGAAAAGCTGCGCCCTGGGCTGAAGCAGAAGGCTAAAGGCTAAAGGCTAAAGGCTAAAAGGCGGGAAGGGCGGGAGCATGCGAAATTTGAGATTTCTGGATTTGAAAGGGGCAAAGGGGAATTATGAATTATGAGGGATGAATTATGAAGGTCGGGCGGAAAAGGCGGGCGGAAAAGGTTTGCACCGGCCGAGCGACGGGCCTAACGTCTCTGCGTGTCCGTCAAATTTACCATCTTGGGCAGCGGTTCGAGCGGCAATTGCGCGTATATTGAGACCGCCGAAGCCCGGGTGCTCGTGGACGCGGGGTTCAATCCGCGCCAGCTCCGCCGGCGGCTGGCCGCCATCGGGCGCGCGCCGGAAAACCTGACCGCCATCCTAATCACCCACGAGCACAGTGACCACATTTCCGGCCTGCCGGGCCTGGCAGACAAACTGCAAATCCCGATCTATTGCAACCGCGGCACGCAGGACGGCACCCTGTGGGCGTTCAAGGCCCGTTGGACCAGCAAAAAGGCCCCCGCCCTGGAGGGGTTGGACGGGGTGGAGTCGTTGAAAGCAAAAATGAACTGGCGGCTGTTCGAGACGGGCGCCAGCTTTGAAATCGCCGATCTCCAGGTGGACACGTTCTCGATCCCCCACGACGCCCAGGATCCCGTGGGTTTTCTGGTGCGCACCACCGCCGGCAATTTCGGCTTCGCGACGGATCTGGGCCACATGACGAAACTGGTCATCGAACGCACGCGCGCGGCCAACGTCCTGGTGCTGGAATCGAATCACGATGTCAAACTGCTGCAAGAGTGCCCGCACCGGCCCTGGAGCCTGAAGCAACGCATCCTGGGGCGGCACGGCCATCTCTCCAATGAAGCCGCCGCCGAGGCCGCCGAACAAATTGTTTCGCCGGAATTAAAGCATCTGTACCTCGCGCATTTGAGTTCGCAGTGCAACAAGCCGGAAATCGCCCGGCGCGTGGTGAGCGCGCGGCTCCAGCAGATCGGGGCCACGCACCTCCAACTGTTCATCGCCGCGCAGGACGAACCGGCCGCCACGCTGGAACTTTGACGCCGGGAAATCCGCCGATGTTCCAGGTCCAGCCCATCACCGCCCTCGACACCCCCGAACTCCAGCCCTACGCCACGTTGCGCCGGTCGCTGGAGCACGCCCGCCAGGGCATTTTTGTGGCGGAAGGCGAGAAGGTCGTGCGGCGGCTGCTGCACAGCCGGTTCACGGTCGTCTCCCTGCTGGTGGATGACCGTTGGCTGGCGGAATTCCACCCGTTGCTGGAAGCCCGCCCGGAACCGATCGTCGTCCATCTGGCCAAAAAGGAACTGCTCGAGGCGCTCGTCGGTTTTGAGCTGTTTCAAGGGGCATTGGCCGTCGGCAAAATCCCGCCGGCGGCGGATCTGGACGCCGTGCTGGCCGGCGCGCCCCGGCCGCGGCTGCTGGTGGCGGTGGACAAGATCGGCAACGCGGAGAATCTGGGCACGTTGGTGCGCAACTGTGTGGCCTTTGGCACCCAGGCGCTGCTGGTGGGCGAGACCAGCGGCAGTCCGTTCCTGCGCCGCGCGGTCCGCAATTCCATGGGCGCGATTTTCGACCTGCCGGTGGTGGAATCGGCGAACCTGGCGCACTCCCTGCGCGACCTGCGCGCGCGCGGCATCCGCTGTCTGGCCGCGCATCCCTCGGCCACGGGCAAAACGCTGGCACAGGCCGATTTTTCCGGCGATTGCTGCGTGATCTTTGGCAACGAAGGCTACGGCATCTCCCCCGAAGTGCTCGCCGCCTGCGATGAGGCGGTGGCAATCCCCATGCCGCCGACCGTGGATTCCCTGAACGTGGCGGCGGCGGCGGCGGTGTTTTTGTATGAGGCGAGCCGGCAGCGCGGGCGGGGGTGAGGCAAAGACTGGAAATGGGAGTTATGGGAATTATGGGAATTATGAGTTTTTGGCTGCGATTTGAGCCTCCTCACGGGCGGGTTGCCCAAAGCCAAAAACGGAATAAACAGCGCGCATTCCATCAGTCGGGCATACGAAATACCCTGCAATTGTATTGGTTTCAACGTTGCTGTGCCCGAGGACGGGCACTCTCCGGGGCTTGGGCAATACGCCCTCACGTCGGCGGCTACGAGGCTTTCAGATTATTTTAGTTGGTGCCACTGCGGTTGCGGGACCGTGGCGCGATGGCAATGGTTGATGCGAATGGTTCCGCCGTCCCTTCAGGACGGGATGCCTTGGGGATGACACACCCGGCAGCTTGTGCCGGGCTGCTTTCCGTCGTCCCTGCGGGACAGACCGAGATTTAAGTTTCCCCCTTTTGCATTTTTCATGCGTTTGTGTTAAATATGCTTCTATGTTTAACGCCAAAGCATACTCCGCCCAGTCCGCCACGGCGCCGCTTGCGCCGGCCAACATCCTGCGCCGGGAGCCCGGCCCGCACGATGTCCACATCCAAATCCTCTACTGCGGCATCTGCCACACGGACGTCCATATCGTCCGCAACGAGTGGCACGGCACGACCTATCCCTGCGTGCCTGGACATGAGATTCTGGGGCGGGTGGTCAAGGTCGGCGCGCAGGTCAAGAAATTCCGGGCCGGCGACCTGGCCGCGGTGGGCTGCCTGGTGGATTCCTGCCGCACCTGTGAAAACTGCCGGGACGGCTACGAACAATTTTGCACCGCCGGCCCCACTTTCACGTACAATTCCCCGGACCCACACACCGACGGCCTGACCTACGGCGGCTATTCCGAAAGCGTGGTCATGGATGAAGCCTTCGTGCTGCGGGTGCCCGCGAATCTCGACCCCGCCGCCGCCGCCCCCCTCTTGTGCGCGGGCATCACCACCTATTCGCCATTGCGCCGGCATCAGGCCGGCCCGGGCCAGAAGGTCGGCGTGGTCGGACTGGGCGGGCTGGGCCATATGGCGGTGAAACTGGCCCGGGCCTTCGGCGCACACGTCGTGGTCTTCACCACGTCCCCGGGCAAGACGGCCGACGCCCTGCGCCTGGGCGCGCATGAAGTGGTGCTGTCCAAAAACGCGGAGGATCTGCAGAAACACGTCAACAGCTTCCACTTCATCCTGGACACGGTGGCGGCCAAGCACGACATCAACCCCTTTCTCACCCTGCTCCGGCGCGACGCCACGCTGACGCAGGTCGGCGTGCCGGCCGAACCGCTGGAGGTGCAGGTGTTCAACCTGATCACCAACCGCCGTTCGTTCTCGGGCTCGCTCATTGGCGGCATCGCCGAAACGCAGGAGATGCTGGACTTCTGCGGCCGGCACAACCTCACCTGCGGCATCGAGCTCATCCCGGTTCAAAAAATCAATGAAGCCTACGACCGCCTGGTGAAGAACGATGTGAAATACCGCTTTGTGATTGACATGGCCACGTTGAAGTAGCGGACGGGGTGAGGGAAAACCCGCCGCAAGCGTTGTAAATGGTCCGATCGGTTGGCCATCGTCCGACGGCGCGCATCCCGCAGTCGCGGGACGCCCCACCCGTTGGAGACCGACGCGGATTACACCACCTTCAGGACATCAAACTGCCGGCCCAGGATGGGCGCGCTGGGCGTCTTGAGCCAGTCCTCCAGCACGCCGGCATAGACGCCGCGAAAATCCACGTTGTACCGGAGGTCGCCCTGGAACAGATCGGCCGGCGCCAGGCTGGGATACCGGCCCAGCAGGCCCGCCCGCACCCGCCCGCCCGCCACGAAGATCGGGGCGGCCGCGCCGTGGTCCGTGCCGCCGTTGGCGTTCTCCGCCACCCGCCGGCCGAATTCGCTGAAGGTCATCACCAACACCCGCCCCAGGTTGCCCTGCGCCTGGAGGTCGGTCAGCAGGGATTTCAGGGAATCACCCAGATCCTTCAACAGCCGCTGCTGGGTGGCGAGCTGGTTCGTATGCGTGTCATATCCTCCCTGCGACACATAATACACCCGGGTGGCGAGGCCACCGCCGATCAGTTTGGCCACCAGCCGCAGGGAATTGCCCAGGGGCGACACCGGATACTCCGCCTGGTTCTGGACCCGCGCCGCGAGGCCGCGCACCTGGTCCGAACTCACCTGCGCATCCAGCGCCGTGCGCGTGATGAAATCCACGGCCCGGCCCCCCGGCATCGGCATCCCCGCCGGCAGCGAGGCGATGCTGCCGCCGGAATTGTCGTCCGACATTGGCGCGGACATTTCCAGCTCGTTCAATTTTTCGTAGGACTCCTCGGTCAGGTCCGGCTGGCCCGGTTTGGCATGGTCGCCGGAGACGAAGCGGTAACTTTGCGGGTTGTTGAACACGATGCCCCGGGGCCGGGCGGCGAAGAACGCCTCCGGCAACTGGTTGCCGATGGTCACGCCCACGGTGGGTTCGGCGCCGGCGCAGGCGTTGTCAAAGTAGCGGCCCAGCCAGCCGTATTTTTCGATTTTATCCTCGTCGGAGGCCGTCTGCCAGATTTCCGTCGAGCGGAAATGCGAACGGTTGGGGTTCGGATAGCCCACGCCCTGGATCACAGACAAATGGCCGGCATCATACAAATCCTTGAGCCCGGTGAGGACGGGGTGGAAGCCGACGTCGCCGTTGATTTTTAACACCTGATCGGCGGGCTGGCCCAGGTGCGGGCGGGCCCGGTGGTAATGGTCGCTGGCATACGGCACCAGGGTGTTAAGCCCGTCGTTCCCGCCGGCCATTTGCAACACCACCAGGATGGTGGCGTCCTTGCCGGTGGCGGTTTGCGTGGCAGCATCGGCGGCACCGGCCTGGAGCGCGGCAAAGGTGTCCGCCAGGAACGCGGGCACGGTCCACGAGAGGGCGCCGCCGAGCACGGTGGAGCGCAGAAATTGCCGGCGGGTTTGGAGGGTGATTTCGTTTTTCATAAGGCCAAGGTTCTGGGGCGGCTCAGGCCACCTGATATTCCGGCGTACACATGACCAGCCGGATCACGGTGAGCAGGTCGCCATGATTCAACTGCTTTTTCGATTCGAGAAATTCGTTGAGGGTCTGTTCCTGCCCGCCGGAGAGCGGCGCCTGCAACAGTCGGTGTTCAAGGGCGGCGACCAGCGCCTGCTTGTCCGCGCGCTCGGCCGGGGTGAGGATCTTCTCCGGATCCACCCCGCCCAGGCGCAGGTTTTGCACGACGCGCGCGGCCGCCTGCCCGCCCTGGCCACCGGCCTGGCGGGCCAGGTCGGCGGCGGTGAGAGTGGGCGCCGTGCCGGCCACCAAGGATTGGGCGTCGTTGTACCGCGTCAGCAACGTGTTCGTGGTGATCCAGGTGACGCCGCCGTCCCAGCCTTTGACATTCGGTGGCGCAAACAAGTCCTGGCCCAATTGCCGGAGCATGCCCAAGCAGACCAGCGGGGGCGGCAGCTCGCATTCCAGCATCCGCACGCTGCCCACCAGCCATTGCACCGGACTTTTCACCTGGTTGCGGATCAGGTCGGGATCATAAAACTCCCCGCTGCGGAACAGCACGCGCAGGAACGGCTTGAAGTTGTTCCCGTGTTCGTGAAACGCCGCGGCCAGTGCGTCATTCAGTTCTTCCGAGGGCATCTGTCCCGCGAAAAAACTCCACAGCTTGGCCGTGATGAACCGCGCCGCCTGCGGCTGCGCCACAATCCGGGCGATGACGTCGTTGCCGTTCAAATTCCCCGTGCGGCCCAGAAACTCCTTCACGCCGTTGTCATGGATGAGCGGACGGTAAAGGTACTGTTGATTCAGCCGGTCCAGCGACCAGCCGGTGAAGGCACGGGCGGCCTCGGTGACATCCTTTTCCGTGTAATGCCCTTCGCCGAGGGCAAACAGCTCCATCACTTCGCGGGCGAAGTTTTCATTGGGATGCGCCTTGCGGCTCTGCGCCTGATCCAGCCAGATCAGCATGGCGGGATCCTGCCCTGCTTCCAGCAGCAACTGCTCCCAGTTGCCTGTCGCCAGCCGGCGGAACAGGTCGTTCTGCCGCCACATGTAACAGGGGTCGCGCACCTTCTCCACGCTGGTGGCAAAATGGCCGTGCCAGAACAGCACCATTTTTTCCTGGAACGGCCGGGGGCCGAAGGCCATGCGGTGCAGCCACCAACCGCGCAGCTCCACCATGCACTGCTGCAAGAACTGCCCCTGCTCCCGCTGTGCCTGCTGGCGCGCCTCCGTCGTGCCCGCCAGCCGCAATGCCTGCAACCGCTGCATCCGGTCCGGGTCGGGGTGCGCCCAGGCGGGATCAGGGGTGGGATCGGGCACGGCCTCGTAATCCAGCAACGAGGCCACCGCCTGGTCGGGCCCGAGGCCGGCCAGCCGGCTGATCTCCGCCGGCGGACCGCCAAAGCCCGCGCGGTTCAGCAGGTGCGCCGCCGTGGAATCATCCCAGCGCGCAGGTGCAAGCGGCTGAAGCATATATCAGAACAGACGCGCCCCGTTACAAAAAGGTTTCATAATGACCTATATTTTCTTTGATAATGGGCGGCCGGGGGAATTTGAAGCGCAGATGGACACAGAATGATGAAGGGTGCATCCGTCACTCTCTGCCGCCGCGACGGGCGGCAATTCTCCTTTCAAACGGGCTTCACGTCGGCGGCAAAATCGCTGTCGTATGTGACGCGTGGGTCTGGCGCCCGGTTCGGCTGCTTCACTTCGACAGTCGCTGACGACGCTCAGCGATAGCTGCATTGAGCAACGCGGTTACCGCCGGGCTTCCCGCAAAATCCAGCGATCTAATCTTCACGTGCCGCAATTTCTTGCCTGTGCCTTCGAGCAGCCCATCAGCATCTGGCAGACTCGCGCCATAATAAAACCCAAGATTAACGTGCGACTTCTGAACACCGATGTAAGCGTAATGCTCCGTCATCTTTTTCGGTCCGACGCCGTAACTCGCGATCCTGTGCTTTGGCCAAACGATTTCGCATGCTTCCTTGTGCAACGACACGACCAACGCGCGAAGCCTAAGACAAATCGGTCGGATGGCGTCGTCCGCCAGCGCCACTATGTCGGCGAAACTTCCGCGCTTTGCCAAGTCTTTCATATTTTGCCTCTTCGCGAATTTCGGGCATTTGGTGGGAAAACTCCCTTTTTGCCCAAAACACACACACCTCTTTTCACCCTTGGGCGGAGGATTTGGCGGCTTCGATGAGCTCCCAGAACTTGGGGTTTTCCTGCAGGGTTTCATCCTCGCCGGTTTTCAGGCCGGAGCGGAACAAGAAGTCCTTGAGGGTGTGGCGGCTGAGGATGCGGTGGACCAGCACCCCGAGGTCGTGCCGCTCAAAATACACGCGGTAATCCCCCACGCGGAACCGGTGCAGGATGCGGCCGGACTGCTCCAATTTGCCGAATTCATCGAGCTCCGTGCCCAGCACCTGGTGGGGCAGGCCGCGGAACTCGCCGAGGATCTGCAACTGGAGTTCTTTGGGCATTTTGGCCAGCTCCGCCGCGCTGAGAGGGGTGAAAATAATTTGAAACGCGTTGATCATAAATATCCGCCGGCCGGGGCACCGCCCCGCGCCGGAGGGCAAACTTAGCATCCGGCAGGGGCGCTGGCAATGTCAAAGGCAGGCTTTGGGTTTTGGGCTCTGGTCTCTGGGGGGAGGAGTCGAAGGTCATGCGGCAAGGACCGGAAAAAAAGTCCAAGGTTCCGCTTTCGTCCCGCAGTTGCGGGACCGGGGCTCCGTTTCGGGGGCGGCCGGCAGAGGCGCATCGGAAAACGGGCTGCAGCGTTGAGACCCGGCGGGGCCCGGCTTTCCACGTCAGGTGGCGTGACGCGCCTGACTCTGCATTGTCTAAACCGGCATGAAGAACAATTTCAAAGGGCCAGATGGATTCACCCTGGTTGAGCTGTTGGTGGTGATGGCCATCATCGCCCTGCTCGGCGCGTTGTTGTTGCCGGCAATCAGCGCCGCGAAAAAACGGGCCCAGCGCGCCACCTGTCTGAACAATCTGCGGCAGATCAATCTGGGCATCCGCATGTATGCCGATGATTCACATGATGCGCCGCCTTCCCCGGGTTCGGCGGCGGCGGCCGCGGCCAACATGATGCTCCTCTATTCCGGTTACAAGGAGCTCATGAAGAATTACGTCGGCTTGAACGGCGCGTCGTCACCGCAGGACAAATTGTTTACCTGCCCGGCGGATGCGTTTTTCCCGAGCTTTTTTTTAACCAACGCCCAGGGGCCGCGGCACTATGTTTCCATGAGTTTTCATGACCAGCCGTTTTCGGATTTTTCAAGCTACGTGTTTAACGGTGGAAACAATGTTATCCAAACCAACAAAGCCAAGACCATGGCCATACCCCGTCCCGGCCTCACGGGGGTCAAGTTGAGTTCGGTGAAACATCCCAGCCGAACGGCATTGAGCGTGGAAGGCCCGGCTCCGGGCCCCTGGTCGTGGCATGATCCCACGCCTTACGTGTTGTTTAATGACGCTAAAAACCTGGTTGGCTTTGTGGACGGCCACGTCAGCTACATCAAGATTTATTGGGACAGCACATTTAATGGCGGCGCATCCGAAGCGTTCATGTATGACCCGCCGGCGAGCCACGATTATCAATGGAGTCCGAACTGATTGCCCAAAGCCTTAATCCAGCGTCTGGCGGTAGCGTTTGATGCCCACCACGAGCATGACCACCAGGAAGACCACCATGGGCCACAAGTCGGGCAGGACTTCGGTGAACCCGTTGCCTTTCAGCAGGATGCCCCGTACGACCCGGAGAAAATGAGTGAGGGGCAAGACTTCGCCAATGTCCTGCGCCCAAACGGGCATCCCCCGGAAGGGAAACATGTAGCCGGAGAGCAGCAGGGAGGGCAGGAAGAAGAAGAAGGTCATCTGCACGGCCTGCAACTGGTTCTTGGCCACGGTGGAGAAGGTGATGCCCACCGCCAGGTTGGCCACGATGAACACCAGCACGAGCACCACCAGCAACGCAATGCTGCCGATCATTGGCACGTCAAACAAATACCGGGCCGCCACCAAAATCAGCGCCACCTGCACATAGCCCACCCCGATGTAGGGCATGATTTTGCCGATGAGCACCTCGCCCGGCCGCACGGGGGTGGAGAGGAGGTTTTCCATCGTGCCGCGCTCCCGCTCCCGCGTGATGGCCAGGGCGGTGATCATGGTCATGGTCATGGTGAGCATCACGCCCATCAAGCCGGGCACGATGTTGTACTGGGTGATGTTCTCCGGATTGTAATGCTGGTGGACCACCAGATTGAACGGCGGCGGCGAGCCTTGCAACCGGGTCAGCGGCCCCGTGAGGTCGCGGTTCAGAATGGTCGCGGTCAGGCCGTTGACGGCGGCGATGGCATAACCTACGGCGGTGGGATCGGTGGCGTCCGCTTCAAGCAACAGATCGGGCCGTTCGCCCCGCAGCAATTTCCGGGAAAAATCCACCGGAATGGTCACCGCAAACTGCACGGTGTTTTCCGCCAACAATTGGTTGATTTCCGCCGTGTTTTTCGGCTCGGAGACGATGTCGAAGTAGCTGCTGTTTTTCAGCCCGGCCACCAGGGTCCGCGCAAAGACGCTGTTGTCCGCGGAATACACCGCGGTGGGCAGGTGCTTGGGGTTGGAATTGATGGCGTAGCCGAACAGGATCAATTGGATCATGGGGACGCCCACCATCATGCCGAAGGTCAGCCGGTCGCGCCGCATCTGGATGAACTCTTTCATCACGACGGCGAAAAACCGCCGGAAGTTGAAGCGGGCCAGGTTCATGAATAGTTGTCCTTCGCCGTGTCCATGAGGCTGATGAACACATCCTCCAGGCCGGAGGCAATGGGATTCCAATGGTATTCTGCCGTCATCCAAGGCGCGAGGCTGGCGCGCAGGCGGACGGCGTCGCGGCCGCTCACATGGAGGGTGGTCCCAAACACGACGACCTGCTCCACGCCGGGCCGGCCCCGGAGTTGTTCGGCCATGGGGTGCAGATTCTTGCCCGTCACCTCCCAAGTGGTCAGCCCGCCGCGGCGCACCACTTCGGCCACCGTCCCGCTGGCCAGCAGGTTGCCGTAGGCGATGTAGGCCAGCTTGTCGCACCGTTCCGCCTCGTCCATGTAATGCGTGGTGACGAGCACGGTGAGGCCTTCGGCGGCCAGTTGATGGATTTCCTCCCAGAACTCCCGGCGCGCCTTGGGGTCCACCCCGGCGGTCGGCTCATCCAGCAGCAACAGTTGCGGCTGATGAATGAGGCAGGCGGCGAGGGCCAGGCGCTGCTTCCAGCCGCCGGAGAGGGTGCCGGCCAGTTGGCGGCGGCGGGCGGTCATGGTCAGGCGCTCGAGGCTGCGGGCCACGGCGGCCTGGCGCTCCGGCATTTCATAAAGCCGGGCGATAAAATCCAGATTTTCCTCGATGGTCAGGTCCTCGTAGAAGCTGAACCGCTGGGTCATGTAGCCGGCGTGCTTTTTGATCTCGGCCGATTGCCGGAGGATGTCGTACCCGAGGCACTGGCCGCTGCCGGCGTCGGGTTTGAGCAGGCCGCAGAGCATCCGCAGGAAGGTGGTCTTGCCGCTGCCGTTGGGGCCGAGAAACCCGTGGATTTCGCCGGGCCGCACCTGCATGGCGATGTCATTGACCACCGCGCGGCCGCCAAATTTCTTGGTGACCCCGCGGACGTCAATGACCAGTTCGCCGGTGCTCATGGCCAGGGCGTCAATTGCACGTCCACAGGCTGGCCCGGCCGCAGGTCGGGCGCGTCGGCCACCGGAAATTTGGCTTCAATCATATACACCAAGCTGGCCCGGTTCTCGCGGTTGTAAATCACCGGCGGCGTGTATTCGGCCTGGGTGGAAAGGTAGTTCACGGTGGCCGTATAGGGGTGCCCGGCACCGTCAAAAGTCACCCGCACCGGCCCGCCGACTTTCACGCGGGCCAGCCAGGTTTCCGGCACGAAGAAGCGGACCTTGACGTGGTCCGAGGGCAGCAGCGCCACCACGGGAGTGCCGGCCGCCACATATTCGCCCTGGCGGTACAACGTGTCCTGCACCGGCCCGGCCGCGGGCGCGAACTGCTGTTTCTGGTCAAACGACCAGCGCGCCCGGACCAGCGCGTTGGATTGGGCAGCCACGAAGTCCTGGGCCGCAGCCACCACATCCTCGCGGCCGCCCAGCCGGCCGGTCGCCAGATCCGCCGCCAGTTGATCCACCTGCGCCTGATCGGCGTCGCGCTGCGACCGGGCCTGATCCAGTTCCTCGGCGGACACCACGTTGCGGGCCAGCAAGTCCTGCCGCCGGACCAGTTCGGCATCGGACAGTTTCAAGTCCGCGCGGGCGCGCTCCAATTGGGCCTGCAGCGACGTGATTTCCGAGGGCCGCCGGCCCTTGGTCAAATCCGCCCACTGCGCCCGGGCCTGGCTGAGGTTGTGCTCCGCCTCCCGGACCGCCGCCGCCTCGGATTCGCGTTCGAGCGCAAAGAGCAATTGCCCGACCTGGACGGCGTCGCCCCGGGCCACGGCGAGGTTGGTGAGCGTCCCGCCGAGGGGCGACGCCACATAGACATATTCCCCCTCGATGTAGCCCTGGAACCGGCCCTCGGTCTCGCGGGAACAACCGCAGAAACCGACCGCCCCCAAGAGCAAGGACAAAAGGAACAAATTGAAGTGCATAGTGGTTCGGGTGCAACGAACGCGGTAATCTGTACAAAAAACAGGTTGACATGTCAAACACATGTTTTAATCATGTGTTTGAAACGTGAATTTAAAGCCGTCAACCAGCTTGGATGATCCGACGCATCCCGCGACCCGCCAGCAGATCCTGGAGGCGGCGGGGGAGGTCTTTGCCGAAGCCGGTTTTCGCAATGCCACGGTCCGGGAAATCTGCCACCGGGCGAAGGTGAATGTGGCCGCCATCAACTATCATTTTGGCGACAAGGAGGCCCTGTACGCGGAAGTGCTCCGGTATTCCCAGGAAAAGGCCTTTGAGAAATATCCTCCGCTGCTGGCGGTGGCCGCGACCGCGCCACCGGAGGAAAAACTGAGGGCCTTCATCCACTCCTTGCTGCTGCGCATTTTCGAAACCGGCCCGATTGCCTGGCACGGGAAACTCATGTCGCGCGAGATGGTGGACCCGACCGCCGCGCTGGATTCCATCATCACGGACAAGATCCGCCCGATGGCCGAACAACTCCGCGGCCTGGTGGCGGAAATATTGCGGCGGCCGCCCGGGGATGAAACGGTGCGCCTGTGCAGTTTCAGCATTGTGAGCCAGTGCGTTTTTTACCATCATTGCCGTCCGGTGTTGACCCGTTTATATCCGCAACAACCGCCGCTGGACGGCCTGGGGGCCGCGCGGCTGGCGGAGCACATCACCCGTTTTTCGCTGGCGGCCCTGCGACATTTGCCCGCCACCCCGTGAATTTAACCATGAAAAAGCTGAAATTGATTGTCCTGCTGGCCCTGCTGGGCGCCGCTCCCGCCGAGGCTCCCGCGCAAAGCACCAACGCCCCCCTGCCCGGCTGGGTCACCGAACCGTTGTCGCTGACCGACTCCCTGAACATCGCCCTGCGCCAGAACGCCACCATCCGCAAGGCCGCGAACGATCTGGAAGCCTCGCATGGCCTGGTCGTGCAAACCCGCGCCGTGGTCCTGCCCCAGGTGCAGGCCACCGGGCAATTCAAGGCCAGCGATCCGAATTCCCTCGAGAACTTCCCGGGCACCATGGTGCCCGACAACAACTGGAACGCCGGCATTCGGATCGTGCAAAACATCTATGAAGGCGGGCAGTTGCGCGCCGCCCTCAAGGCAGCCCGCGCCACGAAAGAGCAGGCTCTGGCCCAATATGCCACGGTCCTGGCCGACACGCTGCTCAGCGTGCAGGTGGCGTATTATGACGTGCTGCTCGCCGCCCAGCAAATAACCGTCAACGAGGCTTCCGTGAAACTGTTGCAACGGGAACTGGAGGATCAGCAGAACCGCATGAACGCCGGCACCGTGCCCCGGTTCAACGTGCTCCGCGCCGAGGTCGCGGTGGCCAATGAACGGCCCGCGTTAATTCAGGCCAAAAACGCCTACCGCAACAACAAGAACAACCTGGCCAACCTGCTGGGCTACAACCTGCCCCGCGAAGTCATGGAGGATGTGCCGCTGAACCTCACCGACACCCTCACCGCCGAGCCCTACCAGGTGAACCTGCCCGACGCAATCCAAACAGCCCTCGGCCAGCGGAGCGAACTCCGGGCGCTGCGCAAAACCACCGAACTGCAAAAACTCAACATCATCAGCGCCAAAGCCGGCTACAAACCCACCGTCTCCCTCTTCGCCGGTTATAACTGGTATAACGCCCAATTCACGCCCCCGGTTGACCTGGATCATGACATCGCCGGCTGGAACGCCGGGGCGCAGGTGACCTGGAACATTTTTGACGGCGCGCTGACCTACGGTAAAATCATCCAGGCCCGGGCGCTGTCGGACAAGGCGCAAACCGATCTGGAGGATCAGGCCCGGCAGATCGAACTCCAGGTGCGCACCGCCTATTCGGATTTTGTGGAGGCCAAGGAAACGCTCGACTCCCAGGAGAAAGTGCAGGAGCAGGCCGAGGAGGCCCTGCGCGAAGCCCGCGCCCGGGCCGAGGCCGGCACCGGCACGCAATTGGATGTGCTGGATGCGGAAACCTCGCTGACGCAGTCGCGCACCACCCAAATCCAGGCGTTGCATGATTACGCCACCGCCCGGGCCCGGTTGGAACGCGCCATCGGCAATCAAGTGGTGACCGCCGGGGCCGGCAGAAATTGAGGCGTCAAGCCGGTCCGGTTGCCGTATCAAACCGGCGATGCGGGCTGGCACGCAGACGTGAAATTTTCACGCGGGACGAGTGATTTTCACACAATTATAGCCTCCCCATGATGGCAAAGCGTCGAATTACAGTGGATTCGACCGGGCGCAAATTATGCTCTAACATATTGAGCCGGGCGGTTTTCGGTTGGATTGAGCTTTCCCTGCGGGACTAACAGCGCGATACTGTGGGGAAAAGCATGAAGCGTTCGATTGCTTTGGGGGCGGTTGTGTTCGGCGTTTTCACGCTCAGTGGATGGCTGTTATCCCGCACCGGCTCCCACCTGTCATCTGACCTGCCCCCGCCGGTGGCAAGCCATTTGCCGTCGGGCCAACCGCCGGCCGCGAGATCCCCTTCATCCACCACCTCCGTACCGCCCACCGCTGCGGTTGGGGTCACAAACCAGTTTACGGCACCGATCGGGCGGTTTGTGCCGGGCCCGGTTGATCCGGCCCGGGCCGGCATCGCGTTGGCGGCCTTCGCCGGGTGGGCGGCGCAGTATGTTACCAATCGCTCAGCCACCGCGGTCATGCAGGGTGAAGCCCTGGCTTGGAGACGGCGCGAAGCCATGGGGCAATTGATCCAGACCGATCCCGCGCAGGCGCTGGCCCAGGCGGCGCCTTATGAATGGCGCCAAAAGATGCCCCGGGAGATTACGCGGTTCTTTGAGGAACAGGTGGATGGCCGGGGCGATTACATGGTGGCGGTGGGGGAGGATTTCAGCACCGCGCTGCGCACGGTGCGGCTGGGGGGCCGAACCTTCCGGGCTTTTGTTTATGGCCGGCGGCTGGCCGAGGTCTCGCGGACGGGCATCCCCTTGCATGGCATTGCGCTGGAGGGAAACATGGCGGTTTCGAGCGAGCCCTTGCGGCGACTGACCGCCGCCGAAGCGGCCGCGTTGCAGCGAAATGCGCCCCATCCGGCCGGCGACATTTGCTCAGTGTCGGGCCGGCCGGCGGCCGCGCGCGGCCCGCCGGTCCTTGCCGAAAGCGGGGGCGGCGTGCTTTGTTTCGCGGGGGAGGGTCTGTATCAATTGGTGGACCGACAATGGACTTTGGCCGAGGACGGAGGGGCAACGGACACGTTGGGGGGCGGGGTCAACCTGGACTGGAGCGCCACCGCCACGAACGACGCCTGGACCCATGGCAACAAGACCGTCCTCTACATGCGGGTGAACTTTCCAGACGACCTCACCGAGCCGGTTTCGGCGGGAGACGCCCAGGCCTCCATGGAGGGCGTGAACTCGTACTATACGGAGAACTCGTACAACCTCGCCTCGCTGACGGCCACGGTCACCCCGTTGATCACGCTGCCGCAAGTCAAAGCCTATTATGGCGCCGACCCGGACTGGCTGTTGACCGACGCCCGCTCGGCGGCGTTTGCCGCCGGGTATGACACCACCAATTACGACCGGGACCTGGTCGCGTTCACCCCCATTCCAGGTTATAATTGGTCCGGTCTGGCTTATGTGCATGGCAAAGGGGGGTGGCTGCAAACCGCGGATGTCGGGGTGACCGCGCACGAACTGGGACACAACTACGGCCTGTGGCACGCCAACTTTTGGAACACATTGGCCAACGACAGCGGCAGCGGACCGGGGACCAATCTGGAATACGGCAACCCCTACGACACGATGGGATCGGGGGGCGTCGCGGAGTTCAATGTGGTCCATAAGAACATCCTCGACTGGCTGAAAGCCGACGCCGTCCAGACGATCACCAGCAATGGACTCTACCGCCTCTATCCGTTTGATGTGCCGGGTTCGGACCGGGTGGCCGGGCGGAGGTACGCGGCGGCCCTGCACAAGGACGCGCTGCGGAATTACTGGCTCGAATTCCGCACGCAATACCCCGCGAATCCCTGGTTGGAAAACGGCCTGCTGGTGTACTGGTCGCCCTGGCTGAACAGCGATGGGGGTGCGCAACTGCTGGACACCACGCCGGGTTCGCCCAACGTCGAGGACGCGTTCAGCCGCGAGGACGCCGCCGTGGTGATCGGCCGCACCTTCAATGATCCGGCGGCGGGCGTGCATATCACGCCCTGGCAACGGGGCCAGACCGGCACGGATCCGTATATTGATTGTCAGGTCTATCTCGGGGCCTTTCCCGGCAGCCCCTCGCCGACGCTGGCCGTGGCGGTGGATCTGACCAATGTGCCGGTGAACACCGTGGTGCATTTTCAGGCGACCGCCTCCGACCCGGACGGTTCCCCCCTGGCTTACGCCTGGACGTTTGATGATTTGACATTCTCCACGGACAACCGGCCCTGGACTTCGAAGAGTTTTGCCACCCCCGGCGATCACTTGGTGCGCTGTGTGGTAAGCAACCTGAAAGGTGGCGAGGCCAGCGCGAACGCCATCGTCACGGTCGGCGCCGCCGGGGGGCCGCAGATCACCGGCCAAGTCACCGATCCGAACGGCGTCCCGCTGGAGGGGGTGCTGGTGGGGACCGGCGACTTGAACGCCGCCACCTACATCGGGGGTTATACGGACAGCAACGGCCGCTACGTCCTCGTCAACATGAGCAACCCCGTCAATTTGAACGCCTTTGAATTTGGCTACACCTTCGCAAACACGGCGAATTGGGACGATCCCGTCGCGGCCACGAACAACCTGGCGGGCATTGATTTCGTGGGCAGCCCCCTGCCGGCGGTGAGCCTCAGCGTAGACACCAACCTGGCGCCCGAGACCGATGACACCGTCCATTATTTCACGGTCACCTGCACCGGCAACCTGACCCAGGATCTGACGGTGCAATTTAATTTGTCCGGGACGGCCACGCCGGAAACGGATTACACCTTGAACCCGGATTTAAGCACCGCGGGCGTCATCACCATTCCCGCCGGCACGAACAGCGTGAGTTTTGCCTTCCAGGCCGTTGTCGACCCGCTGGTCCAGGGCCCGCAAACCGTCACGGTGACCCTGCTGGACGATGTGAACCCGGACAACCCAGCCTATGTCCTCGCGCCCCTGGCGGAGTCCACCCTGACCATTGTGGATCCGGATATGCCGGCCTTGGCCACGGTGACCCTCTCCACCCCCACCCCGGTCATCTCTGAAAACGGCATGGACGAGGGCCAACTGGTTTTCACCCGCAACGGCGCCTTGCAAAATAATTTGCTGGTTGATTACACGGTCGGCGGCACGGCGGCGGCCGGCGTGAATTACTCCCCGCTACCCGGCGTCGTGCTGATCCCCGCCGGACAAAGCAGCACCACCATCCCGTTGATCCCCATTGACAATGGCCCGGCGGGGCCGCAGGTGAGCGTGAATGTCACCCTCACCGCCAATGCGGTTTACAATGCGGGGAGCCACGCCGCAGCCCAGATTTTGATTCTGAATGACGGGTACACGACCGTAACGGTGACGCCCACCAGCGACGCGGCGTCCCAACCTTCGACCCCGGGCACTTTCACCGTTCAACGTAACGGCGACCTCACCCCCGCGCTGGTGGTTAATTACAATGTCGGTGGGACGGCCAGCCCGGGGCTGGACTATGTCGAATTGAGCGGTTCGGTGACCATTCCGGCGGGGTCGGCTTCGGCCAACATCACCCTCACGCCGGTCGCCGGCACGCTTCTGGGAGGCAACCAAACGGTGACGGTCGTCCTGACCAACAGCCCCAATTATGATGTGGGCCAGCCAGGCACCGCCACCTTGAATCTGCTGGACGGCACCCTCCCCGTGGTGTCCGTTCAAACAACGGTGGATGACGTTTCCGAGCAGGGCAACCAGTTTGGGGTATTCACCATTTCCCGCAACGGCGCCAGCGGCAACCTGGCGGTTTATTTTGCGGTCAGCGGCACGGCGGAGAGCGGTTTCAACTATGTGCCGCTGGACAGTCCGGCGATGATTCCCGACGGCTCCAGCTCGGTCACGGTCAATGTGATCCCCTTCCAAGACTATGTCATGGAAGACACGCAGACCGTCATCCTCACGCTGCAATCCAATGCCAGTTACAATGTCGGTTCGCCGGCCGCGGCGCAGATGAACATCCTGGATGACGGTCTGAGCTCCGAGCCCGGGGTGGGGTTTTGTTTCGCCTCCTCGGCCTTCCCGGAGAGTGAATCCCCCGGCATCGCAGTGGTATTGAGCATCACCAACCAGGTGCCGGTGTCGGTGGATTACATTGTGATTGGAGGCACCGCGCCCGCCAGCCGCTACTCCCTGCCGCAAGGCACGCTGACCATTCCACCCGGTGCCTGGGTCGGCTTTATCCCGCTCCAAATCGATCCGGACACGGCGGTGGAACCCGCCCAAACCGTCCAGGTGGTCTTGTTCAATCCCGTCAATGCCACGCTGGCGGGCATCAAAATCCACACCTACACGATTCTCAATGACAATGCGGCGGCCGTCAGCGTGTCCGCCACCGTGACCACCGCTTCGGAACCCGGGCCGGTGGACGGCAATTTCCGCATCACCCGGGCGGGGCCGACCAATGCGAGCGAAGCGGTCTATTTCCAAATCACCGGGACGGCCGCTGATCCCGATGATTATGCCCCCTTGGGCAATTCCGCGCTCATTCCGGCCGGTTCAACCTACGTGGATTTGCCGGTCATCCCCGTCAACAACCACCTGTTGGAGCCCACCCAGACCGTGGTGCTGACGTTGACCAGCGCCACCAATGGCAGAATCGTCCTCCCCAATGCCGCCACGGTGTTCATCGTTGACAACATCACCAACACACCGCCGGAAGTCACCGTGACCTCCACCAACGCCCCCTATGCGTACACCGGGGGCGGCAACGGGCAGTTTCTATTCACCCGCACGGGCCCGACCAACGCGGCGCTGACGATTTCATTCGGGATCAGCGGCACCGCCGCCAATGGGGTCAATTACCAGACCCTCACCAACGTCGTCACGATTCCCGCCGGTCAGTCCAACGCCGTGGTGACCGTGGTGCCGCTGGACAACCATCAGGTGGAAGGCGAACTGACGGTGATCGTGACCCTGCTGGAGGCTGCCACCTATCAGACGGTTTATCCCTCCGCCGCCACCGTGACGGTCCAAGACAACGATCAGAGGGTGTGGATTGACGCCAGTGAGTTTGCGGCCGCCAAACCGGACACGGCCGGCCAGTTCACGTTCTCGCGCTTTGGCACCACCAACCACGCCGTCACCGTCTGGTATGCCATCGGCGGCACGGCCACCAATGGCGCGGAGTACGTCTTCATCACCAATTCAATTGTCATTCCGGCCGGCAACTCCACCACGACGCTGACCATCCAGCCCATTGAGGACCACGTGGTGGAAGGCCCGCGGACGGTGCTCCTCACCCTGCTGACCAACGCCGGCTATGCCTTGGGCACACCCACAAACGCCACGGTGACCATCAATGACGACGAGCCCATGCTCACCATTACCGCCCTGACCCCCAATGTCCTGGCGGACAGCGGCTCCAACGGGGTGTTCCAGCTTACGCGTACGGGTGATCCCAGGTTTGACTTCACCGCATACCTGGTGGTGGGTGGTACGGCCGGCTACGGCGTGGATTATTCCGCGTTTCCCACCAACGTTTATTTCACGTGCGGGGTCATGTCCATTGATCTGTACTTTACCGCGACCAATGGGGTGGCGTTGGCAGGGGATGAAACCGTCACCGCCGACCTCGTTGCCAACCCCGCGTACACCATTCTCCCGCCGAGCAACGCCCTCATCACCATCACCGATCCGGGCGCCGGTCAGACGCCACAGGTCGCCATCACCAACCCGTCCACCCCCGTTGCCTTCCTGGTGGGCACCAATGACGGTCTGGTCCTCCAAGGCGTCGTATTGGCGGGCGGGCCGTCCAGCACCGTGACTTGGTCGGAGGTCAGCGGGCCGGAGACCTTGGCGTTTGCAAACACCAGCACGACCAATACGACGGTCACATTTGCCGGCCCGGGTGTTTATGACCTGCATCTCATGGCGGCCAATGGAACCTTGCAAAGCTCCGCGGACGTGACCGTCGTGGTGGCGGCGGATCAACTGGATGTCACCAACTCCCTTCACTGGCCGTTGGATGAGGGGACGGGCACCAATGTCCATGACATTTCGGGATCCGGTCGCAACGGTGAATTCTCCGGTTTCCCCAGTTGGACGACCAATGGTGTGATCGCCGGCGCGCTCGTTTTCCATGGCACGAACGATTATGTCCACCAGACCAGCGGACCCAACTTATTAAACGGCCTGAACGCCTTCACCGTGTCGCTGTGGATCAAGCCGGCGACCACGAATGCCACCTGCGGATTTGTGGCCGCCAGTGATGCCAACGTGAGCCCAACGTTCAGCCTTTCCATCCAAGCGACGGCCCATTGCGGCGATGACACCAACGTGGTGGAAGCGGTCATTCCGACCACCCAGGGGGTGGTGTATCGCGACAGCTCCAGCAATGTGCTGCTGCCCGGTCAATGGCAGCATATCGCCCTGACCTGGACGAACGGCGCGGCTCCCCAGCTCTACCTTAATGGCCATTTGGACCAGCCGTCCGCAGGTTTTGTGACGGCGTCCGGGGTGTTGACGAATTGTCCGCGGTTCATGGTTGGACGGGGCGACACCAACAGCCCGGCCTCTTGGAACGGGGCGGTGGATGACGTGCGCGTTTATCCCTATGCCCTGACCCCGCAGGAGGTCGCCACCCTCGCCGGTTTCCAAGTCTCCAATCATGGGCCGGTGGTGTCCGCAGGGTCCAATGTGGAAGTGCAAATCGGCATCCCAGTCACCCTGACCGGCACGGTGTCGGATGACGGACGACCCAATCCGCCGGGCCAGGTGACCACGGAATGGACCTATCTGGGCACCAACGATGTCGTCATTCCCGACCCGGCCGGCCTGGCCAACACGCTGGCCTTTGCCACGCCGGGCGATTATACGTTCCAGCTCTCGGCGAATGACGGCCAGATCACCACGTTCTCCGACGTCACCGTGACGGTTCTGGAACCGTCCGAGGTGAGCATCGCCGCCAGCATGAGCGTGGCGGCGGAGCTGGGTCCGGAACTTGGACAATATACGGTTACCCGCACCGGGGCCACGAATGAGCTGACCGTTCATCTCGGCTTTTCGGGCACCGCCAGCAATGGCGTGAACTATGTCGAGATCACCAATACGGCGACCATTCCGGCGGGCGGCAATTCCGTGAACATCCCATTGACCCCCATTCTGGATTACAACATCAAAGGCGATCAGACGGCCACCATCACCTTGCTCACCAACCTCGCCTACACGGTGGCCGGCGGCCCGGCCAGCGTGCTCATTCAAGATTCGCCTTATGGCTATTGGAGCATCGCCAATTTCACCTTGGAGGAACTGACCATTCCCAGCCTCAGCAGCGCGGGGGCGGTGTTCGCCGGGGATGGCCTGGCGAATTTCGTCAAATACGCCTTCAACCTGGATCCCCGCATCCCTGCCCCCAATCCCTGCTTCCAATATGCCTTCGAGGCCGGCACCAATGACGGCCTGGACCATTTCACCCTCACCTACACGCGCCTGCTGCCGCCCCGGGTGGTGGCCTATGCCGTGTTCGTTTCCTACGACCTGATGACATGGTACACCGGCACGAATTACGTCCAGGAACTTTCCTCGACCGATGACGGCAACGGCCTGACGGAGACCGTGACCGCCCAGGTGGTGGCCCCCGTCTCAACCTCGACCAACTTATTCGCCACAATCCGGGTCTGGCTTGCGCAAGTTCCCATGGATTCACCTTGAACGCGGCGGGGAGCGGTTGGCGGTTGCGGGTTTCAGCCGGGGAAAGCGTTTTTTTAACCCGAAGCATTTTTGGTTTTGAAGATTGACGGCGACGCCTCCTCCGGGGATTTTGTGGGTTCATGAAAATTCAACGGGCTTTGCTTTCTGTTTCGGACAAAACCGGGCTGGTACCTTTCGCGCAAGTTCTGGCGGGGGCCGGGGCTCAACTTCTTTCCACCGGCGGCACCGCCAAAGCCCTGCGCGAAGCGGGCCTGGCGGTCACGGACATCAGCGAATACACGGGGTTTCCCGAGATGCTGGACGGCCGGGTGAAAACCCTGCACCCCAAAGTTCACGGCGGGCTGCTCTATATTCGCGGCAATGCGGCCCACGAAGCGGCCGTCCAGGCGCATCAGATCCAGCCGATCGATCTGGTGGTGGTCAATCTTTATCCGTTTGAACAAACCGTGGCCCGGCCGGGCGTCAGCCTGCACGATGCCATTGAAAACATTGACATCGGCGGCCCCTCGATGCTGCGCAGCGCGGCCAAAAACCACGACAGCGTCACCGTGGTGGTGGACCCGGCGGATTACGCCGAAGTGGCCGCGCAAATCAGGGAAACCGGCCACACCACCCCGGTCCTGCGGCAGCAACTGGCGGCGAAGGTGTTCGCGCGCACGGCGGCCTACGACGCGGCCATCGCCGCGCATTTGCAAACGGCGTTTGCGACGGAGCCGGCCGCGCTGCCGGCCGCGCTGACGATCTCCGCACCCCTGGCCCAACCGTTGCGTTACGGCGAAAATCCACACCAGACGGCCGCGCTCTACGGCAAATTCCATGATTACTTCAAGCAGCTCCACGGCAAGGAGCTTTCCTACAACAACATCCTTGATCTGACCGCCGCCGCCGCCCTGATCAGCGAGTTCGGGGAGGACGCCCCCACGCTGGCCATTCTCAAACACACCAACCCTTGCGGCGTGGGCCAGGGGGGCAGTCTGCGGGAGGCCTGGGACAAGGCGTTCGCCACCGACCGACAGGCCCCCTTCGGCGGCATCATCGCGGTGAACCAACCTCTGGACGCCGCGTGCGCCGGAGCCATCGCGGAAATTTTCAGCGAGGTCATTGTCGCGCCGGAATTCTCCGCCGCCGCGCTGGCGATTTTACAACAGAAGAAGAACTTGCGGCTGCTGCAGATCCTCCGCCCGCCCCAGGCCGCCGGACCGTGGGATGTCCGTAGCGTGGGCGCGGATTCCTATCTGCTCCAGCAACGCGATCTCAAAATCACCACCGCCGCTGATCTGAAAATCGTGACCAAACGTCGCCCGACGGAAACGGAACTGCAGGGCATGCTCTTCGGCTGGCGGACGGTGAAGCACCTCAAGTCAAATGCCATTGTCTATGTCGGTCCGGATCGCACGCTGGGCGTGGGGGCGGGCCAGATGAGCCGGGTGGATGCCAGCCGCATCGCCGTGTGGAAGGCCGGCGAAGCCAAACTGCCGCTGGCCGGCAGCGTGGTGTGCAGCGATGCGTTCTTCCCCTTTCCGGACGGCTTGCTGGCCGCGGCCGATGCCGGAGCCACCGCCGCCATTCAACCCGGCGGTTCGGTGCGGGATCCGGAAGTGATTGCCGCCGCGGATGCGCGCGGTTTGGCCATGGCCTTCACCGGAGTCCGGCATTTCCGGCATTAACGATTCAGCCGGTAAATCAAGCCCAGTTGGACGAGGGTCACCGCCGCGAGCAGAGCCCAGACCAAGGCCTCCCGCAACCGCAGGCCGCGCTGGCGCGTGGCGGCCAGCCAAAATTGCAATTTGACGGAGCCCAGCCCAAGAAGATCGCCATTGCGGAGCGTGGCCGTCTGGAGCGGTTGGTGGTTGATGACAGCCATCGCGCCGGGCGCGGTCCGCATCACGAATTTTTCCGCGCCGGGAAACTCCAGCACCAGGTGTTCATCCCAGATGCCGTCGTCCTCCAGTTGCAAATCACTCCCGGCCGCCCGCCCCACGCGAAAAGGAAAACGGCGGACCAACATTTGCCGGCCCGCCTTTTTGCCCGAGAGAATGTTCAGTTGCACCATCAGAATATGCGGCGCTTGACCGTAATCCGGTCGCCGGGATAAACGAGCGGATCCTTGCCAGGGTTTTTGAATATTTCGTCGGCATCAATCTTGAGCCGCCGTCCGCCGCGGACCAGCCAAATGTTGTGGCGGTTTGCAAAATCCGTGAAATCACCCGCCGTGGCGATGGCCTGCATCACCGTGGTTTCGCCGACATATACATAACGGTAGGCGGTTTTCACCTCGCCGTCCACGTAGTAGACCCGGTCGCCTGCGCTCACCGTCACCGTCAGGTGGGTGCGCCACTTGGGCACATAATTGGTGAGAATGTCGTTTTGCAATTCCCCCGGCGTTTTGCCCGCCGCTCGCACCTGGCCGATGTCCGGCATGGTGATCGTGCCGTCATCCTTGATGGGTTCCACATGTGGAGGCGGATTATCATCCGACGGTCCACCGGACAGATTGACGGTCACGGTGTCGCCCACCACAAGATGGGCCACCGGCTCGGGCCCGGGGTTATCCTTGGTGGGCCAATTGGCCGAGGAGGAATCCCCCCCCGTGGTCCCGCAACCGCTGAAGCACAAGGCCGCCGTCAGCAATCCGCCCGCAAAAACCGATCGTGAAAACAAAGTCATGGCAGTCATTTTTCCAATCTTGGCACCCGTGATCAATATTTCTTTTTGAGGCCGGTGGACTCAGTGTCGCCCGGTTCGCCCGGCTGAGGGGCCGTCTTCTCTTTTTCCTGTTCCTTTTCAGTGCGCGAATAATAGTAATCGTGATAATAGCCGCTGTAGTAATAGTAGCTTTCATCCTGCGACATGTTGATGTTGTTCAACACAATGCCCACGAAGTTGCCCCCGACTTTTTCGATCATCTGCTTGGCGCGGATGTTCATCGGCTGGGGATAACGGCGGTATTGGATGACCTGCACCACCAAATCCATCTCGCTGGCCAGGATCGAGGCGTCGCTCACCCCGAGGATGGGCGGGGAATCGAAGAAGATGTAATCGTAACGCTGCTTTAATTCACCGACCATTTCCCGCATCTGGCCGGAACCCAAAATGCCCATCGAGCTGTTGGGCAGTTTGCCACTGGCCATGAAATCCAGCATCGGAACGTTCGTGGTTTGAATCACTTCCGGGACGGTGTTTTGTTTGAGCAACAAATTGGTCAGCCCGATGTTGTTGCCCACCCGCAGGAGCTTGTGGAGCGTGGGGCGGCGCAAATCGGAGTCCACAATCAAAACGCGCTGACCGGTCTGGGCAAACACGGTGGCCAGATTCAGCGTGGTGGTGGACTTGCCTTCCCCGGCCCCGGCGCTGACCACCACGATGGTGTTCATCTTTTCATCCTTGCGGGAGAAGAGAATGTTGGTGCGCAACACCCGGTACGCCTCCGCATGTTTGCTCTCCGGACCCTCATCCGCCAGAATGCCCACGTTCTGCGGAATCACCCCCAGCACCGGAGCCTGGAAGGCGCGTTCCACATCGTCAATGGTCTTGACGCTGGTGTCCAAGTATTCAATGAAAAAGGCCAGGCCCACCCCCATGATCAAACCAAAAATCAATCCCAAGGTGATGTTCAGCGGCTTGTTGGGCTTGACCGGATCGTCCTGCGGTTGGGCATAATCGGTGATCTGCACCAAGGTGCTGGCGGGCATGGTGGTAAAATTCACTTTCTCCGCCTCAATTTTAGCCATGAGGATCTTTTGAAAGTCCACCAATTGCCCCAAATTCCGCTTCTCATCCCAATATGGCTGCCCGCGCTCCTGTTCCGCCTGGTCGTCCAATTGGGCTGTTTTCACTGATTCGACCAGCGCTTCCAAGGCGGCCCGCTCGGAATGCGCCTTGGTTTCCAAGGCCTGCATGATGCCGCCCACCCTGTCGTCTATTTGGCCGTTGAGGGTGTCAATCGTGGAAAGCACCCGGGTGACGTGCAAATCCACCTTCGTGTAGTCATTGGTCAGCCTGACGTAGTCCTGCTGGGCGGTGGTCAATTTCTGCAGCAGATCCGCCAGTTGGCCATCCTGCGTGGTGGTTGGCAACACTTGCCGCAACTTGTTCGTGTCCAAGCCCTTTAATTCGCTCAACTGGGTTTCCAACGCCGTGCACGTCCGTTCTTGCTCGATCCGCTGCTCAGCAAGGGAACGAATCATCTCCTGCGTCAGCGTCGCAGACGGAAACATGGCATTGGGATCATTATCCGATATTTTCAAGGTGCGCCGGAGATATTCCATGTTGGTGGAGGCAATTTTGATTCGGGCTTCGTTTGCCGCCGCATCTGCCTGCAGGGGCTTCAAGCCCCCGGAGGCCCTCTCCACGCGCGAGTTCTCCCGGTACTGTTTATAGGCCTCGGCCACCGCATTGGCCAAATCCGCACATTCCTTCTTATCGTCACTGTAAGCGGTTATGGATATGATTCTCGTGCTGCGGACGGGCTTGAGGTCCATGCGCCGCTTCAGCAACTCCATGGTTTCGGTGGTCTTGAGCGTCTGGCCGTAACGCTGGCTCCATTTCACGTTCAGGTTGAGTTGGCTGACCACGTTGCTGAGCACCGCCTGAGATTGCATGATCTCAAAGGTGGTCTGCATGAAAAAGGGATCGTAGGTCCACGGTTGGTTGTTCGGCGTGGTAATGCCGGATTCCTGAGCGTCCTGCGAGACCTCGATCCGGGTGGTGGCGGCGTAGGATTCCGGCAAAATGAAGGTGACCGCCGTGGCGATGATGGCCGTGATCAGGAAGACGGTGATGATGATGGCCTTGCGAATGCGGATAATTCGCCAGTAGTCCAGGAAATGCAGTTTGGCTTCCTGCTGCGGGGCCGGCTGATTTTTAAACGAATCCATAGTTTAAATAAAAATGGGAGCCACAGTATGAAACTTGGCTCCCATACAGATCAAAATTACATCGAAATGTGGCGGTGCAATCAATAAGCAACCGTCATTCCGATGGAGACCCGGTTCCGGTTGTAAGCAAAGCCGGGCACGTTGGAGGAGACATCGTCGTAGTTGTAATCAATTTCCCCGGAGATGTTCCGCGTAAACGAATAATTCGCGCTCAAGCCCAGCTCATAGTCATCGGTCGTTTGGTCATTAAAACCACCGCCCTTGTAGGTGCCCCCCGACCAACTGCCGATGGCGGTCACCAAGAGCTTTTGGGTGATGTGATGGTTGACGGAGGCATGCACCGTCGAACTCTCCTGGTCCTGGGTCAAGGAACCGTTGGCCTGATTAACCGACACCAAATACGTGGAGTTACGTGCCTGCGTGAAACCGATCTGCGCGTTGCAACCCGGCAGGTAGGTGTAAATAATGGAGACATCCGCATACGGGGTCGTGTCCGTGCTGTGCCCCACCGGGTTGTTATAAGCATCATTGTATTGAAAGCCCGCCTTGGCCGCCACCGTCAAGTCGGGAAGCAGGTTGTGCTGCACGCCCAAATAAGCGATGTGTGAAAGATTGTCACGGCTGTCGCTCTTAAACCAAACCGGTGCATGCGTGACTGGGTCATTCCAAACCGCGATGTCCTCATTCCCGGTATAAATTACATCAATAAATTGATACCCCACAGACAACGTGGTTTCCGGCGCGAGATGCCATTGCACCTTCAAGTCCAAGGAGTTTTGCTCCGAGTTTAGCGCACCGGCGTAACTGGGTTGGTTGGGTAGACCGCCGGAAGACACCGAATAAGAGGGCGGGGGGCCCGGATTCAGCACTTGCTGGGAACCCTCTTGGGAATAATAGGACAGGACATTCCCGTAGGTCAGCTCGGTGCTGAGCAGCCGGCTCCAATCCGTGTGGAGCAAAATGGAGGCATTGTTGTTGATATTATTGCCATTCAGGCGGGCATAAGTGGCGTTGGCCGTGCCACCGTTCAACAGCAGATCTGGTTCCTGGCCGACCACAAAAGAATCGTTCACCTTGGTGTTCCAATCCTCATTGAAGGCGTGATCCAGCCAAAAATTAAACGTATGGCTTTGGTCATAGGGGTCTTGATTCAGATGGTCGCGCTCCTGATAATATTGGAGGTCGTATGAATAATAGACGCCCAGTTGCGTTTGGGTAAACGGCACATTGGCGGAGACGGTGGGCGATAATTCCACCCCATAGCTGCCCTTCTTGTTGGGGCTGTCGGGATCCGTGCCGTAATTGCTGTCATAAAAGCCGCGCAAGGCCGCCGACACGTTCCAATCCTTGCTCGAATCCACTGGAGACGATTGGGCGAGGCAATTCATCTGAAAAGCAGCCCCCGTCGCCGCCAACCCCATTGACACAATTAATTTATTCATATTTCGTCTCGTTTGTAATAGACCACTTAATTTAGATTGCGTTCAAAACCCGTAAATTCACGATGTCGTTGACTTTACCATCAAATCCGCCCCGGCGTCAAAAAGAAAATTTGACTTTTTACACCCTGCCTGCCCGGCCAAAATAGCGCCTTTATCACCCCTTTTTGCGGGGCAAATCCGTCGTCAACGATTCCGTTTGCGCCGCAATTCCACCCGCAACTCCGCCAGCGGCAGGTGATTGATCACCTGCTGCTTCTCCAACCAGCCTTTCCGTGCCAACCCCGCCCCCAGGCGCAAATAGCCAGCCTGGTCATTCCGATGCGCATCCGGATTGATGACGCACCGCACTCCCTTGCTTTTGGCATATGGCCAGTGCCGCCAGTCCAAATCAAAGCGCCAAGGGTTGCAGTTCAATTCAATCCAAGTTCCCGTCGCGGCGCAAGCATCAATTACCGCCGGCACATTGACCGGATAGGGCTCCCGCCGCAACAATAATCGTCCCGTCAGATGCCCCAGCATATGCACCAGTGGATGTTCGGCGGCCCGGACGAGGCGTTTGGTGTTCTCCGCCTCCTGACCGGAGGGCACATGCAGGCTGGCCACCACCACCTCCAGTTCGGCCAGCAGGTCATCCTCAAAATCCAGCCGGTCCCTTAGAATATCGACTTCCGTCCCGGTCAACAGACGGAAGTCATCGCCCCGGCCGGCCAGTTCCGCATTGATCCGCCTAATTTCCCGGATTTGCTCCCGCACCCGCTCCGCTGTCAACCCATTCGCCTGCACCGAGGATTTGGAATGATCAGTGACGGCCCAGTAGGACAGGCCCAGATCGTCCATATACGCCGCGATGGCCTCCAAAGTGTCGTGGCCGTCGCTCCAATTGGAATGGTTGTGCAGAGCACCGCGCAGATCGGTCCATTCGATCAACCGCGGCAGTTCGCTTTTCTCAGCCGCCGGAAATTCCCCGTGATCCTCGCGCAATTCCGGCGGGACAAACGCCAGCCCCAATTCCCCGTAGATCTCCTCCTCCGTCTGGCACGGCACCCGCAGGGCCGGATCGCGGGTTTCCTCTTTGGACCGGAACAGCCCGTATTCATTGAGCCGCAGCCCGCGCGCAATGGCCCGCTGGCGCATCACGATGTTATGCTCCTTGCTCCCGGTGAAATAGGCCAGGGCGCTGGGGTACTCCGCGTCCGCCACCACCCGCAAATCGCACTGGATGCCCCCCGCCAGAATCACGCTCGCCTTGGTGTCCCCCTGCGCCGTCACCTTAAGGATGCCCGGCTGCGCCGTGAAAAATTCGATTACCGCCGACGCGGATTGGGACGAGGCCAGCAAATCAATGTCCCCCACCACCTCTTTGAACCGCCGCAAACTCCCCGCCGTGCTGCAACGAATCACCTCCGGGCACGCCCGCAACGCCTCCAACAACGGCTCCGCCACCGCCAGCGAATCGGAAAGCAAATGTTTCGACGCATAGGTGCGGTGCCGTTCAATCCCCTCCAGCAGGTTAGCCTGGGTCTTCTCGCCAAAGCCCTCCAGTTCCGCCACCTGGCCGGCCCGGCAGGCGGCTTCAAGTTTGGCCACGGTGTCCACCCCCAGCTTCTTTCGGAGCGCCTGAATTTTTTTCGGCCCCAGTCCGGGGATTTCCAACAGTTCGATCAATCCCGGCGGGATCGAAGCCTTCAGTTCGTCGTAATAACGCAGCCGGCCCGTTTCCACCAGCTCCGTGATCTTCTGCTCCAGCGCCTCACCGATCCCCTTGATTTCACCCAGCCGCTTCGCCGCCACCAGCTCGGCCAGCGGTTCGCCCAATGCCTCCAACGCCCGCGCCGCATTCGCATACGCCCGCGTCTTGAAGGGATTTTCCCCGCTCAATTCCAGCAATGTTCCGATCTCCACCAGAATTTCCGCCACTTTCTCTTTGTCCATGCCCCCAGCATGACCGCACCAGTTCCAAGTTTCAAGTTGTCGTTTTCTCCGGTACGCTCCCGGCATGGTGAAATTTAAAAGAACGGCCGTCGCCCTGACCATCGCCGGCGCGGACAGCGGCGGCGGGGCCGGCATCCAGGCGGACTTGAAGACCTTCGCCGACCTCGGCGTCCATGGCACCAGCGCCATCACCTGCCTGACCGCCCAAAACCCCCGGCACATTCTCGCCCTCTGCCCCTGTTCGCCCGCCTTCCTGCGGCAACAGCTCACCGCCGTTTGGGAGGAACTGCCTCCTGCCGCCGTCAAAACCGGCCTGCTGCCCGGTGCCGCCCAGGTGTGCGTCGTGGTGGACTTTTTCAAAACGCGGACCGGGACGCCTCTGGTGGTCGACCCCGTGATGGTCTCCACCAGCGGAACCAGCCTGCTTCCGCCGGCCGCCCGCTCGCTTTTGCTTCGCGAACTTCTCCCGCTCGCCACCCTGGTCACCCCCAACCTGGACGAAGCCGGCATTTTGATCGGCCGGCAGCTCAGTTCGGTGGATGATTTGCGGACGGCCGCCCGGGAAATCCACGCCCGGTACGGCTGCGCCGCCCTGGTTAAGGGCGGGCATCTCCTCCGCACCCGCACGGCAGTGGATATTTATTATGACGGGAAAACCGAATTATTCCTGAGCGCACCCTTCGTGCGCGGTCTGACCACCCACGGCACCGGCTGCACCTATTCCGCCGCTATCACGGCCGGACTGGCCAACGGCCTGTCCCTGCCCGACGCCGTCGGCCGGGCCAAACATTACGTCACCCGGGCCATCGCCGACAGCCGCCGGGCCGGCCGGCATTTTGTGCTCGGGCACGGTTGACACCCCTTCCCGGGCACGGCGGCCGAGTTCATTGCCTTTGCAATGAATCCAAATAATTGACTTGGACATACTTGGACTCAGCTTGACCCGGGCGAACCCCACCGCAGCAACGGATTTAAAATCCATCAACCCTCTTGTGCCAACCAACGGCTCAGACCACAACCAATTGTGTTTTTTTTGGCCCGCAGTCATCCGCCTCCTTTGAAATATTGGATTTGCCTGGACTCAGCCGGACTCAGCCGGACTCGCCTAGACCGAAGGTGGAGAGGATGGGACAGGTTTCCAGCCTGTCATCCGGGCATTAATTGACTATGCAATAAAGCCAACCTCTCGCCCGATTCAAAGCTTGGATTAGCTTGGATTAGCTTGGATTCGGTCGGATTCAACCGACGTTGCGCCTTGGCTTGTCCACCATCCCGTCCGACGCAACTTAAGTGCAGACGGAAGTCCGCACGGAGGGACGAAGGCGGAATCTTCGCACCTTGGACTTTTCCGCCCAAAGCCCAAAGCCTGCCGCCTCGGTTTTCCAAGGTTTCCACTTTCCCGCCTTTCCGATTTCCGCTTTTCACCATCTATGTCAAAGAACCCGGATGGCTTGAATCCATCCGGCGCCGACCTCCTGCCGCCGTTCCGCCGGCACCATCAAACAGTCACTATCATACACCACTTGGCCGGTCTGTCAATTATCCACTCCCCCGTCCTTTTTCGCGGCCGGACTGTTCGGCGGCGGGGGCCGGGAGGGAAAAGGCCGAGCGATGGCTTGCACCATCCCTCCGCCTCACGCTATGCTCCGGCCCGGCAGGAGCAAAGCCTCCAAACAGCGCCCCTGTCCGGCCTTGGGACACAACATCACCGCGGCGGAATGCGGCGCGCAGCGGCAGAGCCGGATCGCCTGCCCGGCGGATTGCCCCCACAACCCGTTTGGTCCGGCCAATTATTCCCAATTGCTGGAGCTTGAAGAGGCGTTTGACATCAAGTGTATGGACCGGCTGTTTGCCCTGGCCCCGGATCGCTCGGCGTTGCAACGCGAGTTGGCCCGGGCGACGCGCCAGCATCCCCATGCCCTCCATGTGTTCTATGTCTGGCATCTGTTTTTTGCCGGGAATTCGGAGGCGGACACCTTCGCCCGGCGCTGGGAACAAACCGGCGCGCCCGAGCTCAGGAATGACGAACGGGTGCTGTTGCGCGCCAAGCTGCAGATGCGCCTTGTGTTGCTGGAAATCCACCGGGTGCTGGCCGGCGGGCAGGTCGAGGCGGTGGATTTGCTGTCCCCCACCCCGGAACCGATGCTCATTCAGGACCGCAATCTGGCCAAGATGGCTTCGCGGTTTTCCACCCTGCTCGGCTGGGTCTCCCCGCTGCCGCATTTCTGGCGGATGAGCGGCACCGCCGCCTCCATTCCGGAGGTGGCGCAATTCACCGCGCCGGAAATTGTGCGCGAAATCGAGCAACATCTCGGCGGCCCGGTGACGGAACCAGCCCGGCGTCGCTGGCTGACGGAACATTTCCTCCGCTTCAACGAAACCCTGGAGGCGACCGTCCGGTTGCGTCACCAGCAAACGCTGTCGGGCATGGACGCCACCTGGGGCACGGCCATATACGAACTCCGGGCAGCTTTCGCCCAATGCCGCGAACGGCTGGATTCCCTGACCGATTTGGAACCTACCGAACTCAACCCCCAGGAAAGAGGGGAGGGTTTTGCCGACGCGTATGAATGGTTTGACCCGGAGCTGAAACTGCCGTCCAAACAACTGACCCCGCCAGGCGGACAGTTGACGCTGGGCCGGGTGCTGCTCGGCCAGTCCCAATGCCGGGTAGAAACCATGGGGACGGAAAAATTGACCCGGCTCCGGGCACGGCTGGAGCAACAGATGGGCGGACTGCTCCGGTTTGCCAGTGAGCGCGTGGATGACTTGGGCGCCCGCATGGCCGCCAAGGAACCCGCGGTGAAGCCAACCCTCGTCTCCCCCCCGTTTGTTGGAACAACCCAACCAATTGGTTTTCAGCACCACCCGGGTGCCGGCACCGCGGCCCGGCCTTTCCCCGGAGGAGACCCAGCGGGAACTGATGCTCGCCGCCCACCGTGCTTTTCTGGACGATCAGGTGCCCGCGCTCAACGACCGCACCCCCCGCGCGGCCACCGGCGATCCGGACCTGCGCCCGAAACTCATTCACCTGATGAAACAGCGGGTGCGCAGCCTGGACGAGCGTAATTTGGAAACCGGCGGCACGGATGACCTCAACTGGATGCTGCGCGAACTGGGCCTGACGGAAATCATTTTTGACCCGTCGCCCCCCCGCGCCGCCCTTGCCGGCCAAGCCGTTTTCAGTTGAAGAGGCGGCCGAACGCCTGGGTAACACGATGAATCTGTTTGACACTTCCGCGGAAGCGCAGGCGGAACTGGACGCCAGCGGCGCCGTTCTGCTGGAGGATGCCCGGGACATCCTGTCCGACCGGGTGACGGATGGCGAGTTTTGCTTTGCCATCCCGTTTCTGTTGCAAATTTGGTTTGCCTTGGTGCCGCCCGGTTGTCGCGCCCCGGAAGTTCCCTTTGATGACCTCGAAAAGTCCTTCACCACCCACCTGCGCCAGGCCGAGGCCGCCAACCGGGCGGGCAACCCGAAAAAGCTGGAGGCGTTTGTCAAAGACTGCCCCCAGCCCGGATTGATGCTGGCCGTCGCCAGCGCCATACTGAAATCCGCCCCCGACTTCCCCAAAGAAATTCAGCCCGGTCCCGCGCCGCAACTGGTCATCCTGGCGTTGCTCAAAACCGTTGTGCAGGAACTGGATCAGGCCCTGCGGCACCAAGGGAGCTCTTAATTTCTGCTTTCAATCCATCGCGGCCAGCAACTCGTTCACTTTGGCCATCACCGCAAACGCGTCGGCCACATACAGCACGTCCGCCTTGCCGCGCGCCCAGCCGCAATTCGGGTCCAGGCTGATCGCCCGGCGTTCACCGATGAACCGCCAGCCGACGGTATGAGGCTCCTCGCCGTGGCAGCAGGTGCTCAAACCCTTGGCGTGCCGCGGCGTCGCGCCCGTCTGACCGATCTGGTTCAGATGCGACAGAAACGGCAGCACCACCTGCCCTTCGCCGCCCAAATCCACCAGCGACTTGCTGCTGCCCAGCGAGGCGCGCGACTGTTTCAGAAAATCGAGGATCAATTTCTCCGCCACCGGCACATGCGTCTGCCCGTCCGCCTGTTTCTTCGTCCAACCCGCGCCGGTGACAAACAGCAGCGCCGCATCCGGCCGGATGGTTTGGGCGTCCGCCTTCGGCTCGCGCAGACCGGTCACCGTGGTGCGTTTGGCGGAATCGGACAGATTGACCGCCACCATTTCCACCGCCGCCGTGCCCGCGCCGCAGTCGCATGCCGGCTGGCTGCCCGGATCAATGCCGATGACCCAGGGCCGCTGCGTCCGCGTCAGCACGCCCTCCATCCGCTGCCGGTAATACCAGCGGTTGACGGAAATTTTCCCGTCGGGCGCCGCGACGCCGGTGACATGCGTGTCCGCCCGGCCGCCCAACCGCTGCGCCACGCCCGGCAGCACACGCGCCCAGCGCGAAGTCGCCGCCGCCACCACCACCGTGGCTCCAGCCGCCTGAACGATGGCCGCCGCCGCCGCCGCATCCGTGGCGTAACGCGGCTGTGTGAACTCCGCGCCGGTGACGCCGAAATATTTTGTGACAGGGCTGGCGGCGATGGAATTGGCCGCCGCCTGGACATTCTCCCCGATCAAACCCGCGACCAGCCTTGAACCCGCCAGGGCCTGGTGCAAGGCCGCCGCCGCGTGCAACGCCTCCCGCGCCGTTTTGCCGAGCGAACCGTCCGCCTCCGTGTGTGCCAGTATTAAAATGGTCTCCATAAATTTATTGCTTAATCCAACCGACAATTTCCCGGGCAATGGCCTCCGGGGCCTGGTCCTTCACGATCTTCGTTTCGCGCAGTTGTTTCGGCAGCGCCACGCCGGCAAACGCCAGCCCTTCCCCGGCCAGCTTGGTCGGCCTGGCCTTTTGCAACGCCGGCATCACCGTCCGCATGTTGAGCATGCCCACCTGCGGATTGTTTTTCGGCTCGGGCAGATTGCCCGTCGCCCAGCCCAGCAACGCCGGCGCGCCCGCGCACCGGGACACCTGATGCCGGCCGCCCTCGATGCGTTCCAAAATCTCGAGCGAACCGTCGGCCTGAACCTTGAGTTGATCCACGCCCTGAAATTGATCCACAATGCCCAAGTGTTCCCCGACCATCTGCAACGTCGCGCCCGCGCCCCGCGAGGCGGATTCCCAGCCCCCGAACACCAGCAGCTTCGCCTGGTCCAGCCCCGGTATCGCCGCGATGGCCCCGGCCAGCGCCGCCGCCGTCTCCGCCGCGTCGGTGAACCCCCCGGCGGGACCGTCCAGCGCCACCAGTTCAAACGGCACCTTCTGCGCCACGGTCATCATCACCTGTTGCAGCTTCGCCTTCGGCCCCAGGCTCACCAGCCACACCTTGCTGCCCGGCTGGTTTTTGGCCAGGTTCGCCGCCTCGTACAACGCGTGGCCCGCCCACGGGTCGAGGATGGCCGGGAGCATCATTTCATTCTTCAGCGCCGGCCCGGCGGGCGACGCGATGGGTTCCAGCGTCTGCAACGGATCGGGCACGATGCCGCCGCAGACGACAATTTGATAGGCAGTCATGTCCGGGCAAGTTACAAAACCAGCCGCCCAAGGTAAAGCATCCTGATATGCGCCTCACCGGGACAACGCGCCCGCTTATGGATGAAACGGCCGCTGCCGGGGTGACGTGGCCAGGGTAAAAAACTGAAACTGTTATTTTGGCTATTTTTGGTTATTTTTGGTTATTTTCGCCAGCAACTTGCTGATTGTAAACAATTTGCGAATAACATGATTTTGCCCCGTTGTCAGGCCGGCCGGAAGCCTTGAGAATAGCGTTAACTTGGCTGCTGGGAACAACTTATGTAAATTCACAACATTCCGCCCCGTCTTGTCCCGCCAGTAGCGTGCCGGGAGGCCCGGGAACCGCGCCTACAACTGCTCCAAGACCAAATGCTCCCAGAGCAGCCCCAGATCGTCCGACCGCAACGGATCCCAACCGCGCGCGTAACTCACAAACCCCGTGTCGAAGGCATACACCTAAGGCTGCTTCACCAGTCCATGCCGGCCGCCGCTCTGGCGCCGCACATACTCGAACATGTCAAAGCCGAATTCGAGAGTCACCCCCAGTGAAAACGTGGTGAACACAACGGTCTGAAAGATGAGAAATACCCACCGCCACAGCTTGAGCGTATGTGGGCTCATGACACCCAAAAACTGATTGACGGCCAGCTTAGCAGCCTGCCCGGTTTCGTCCAGCAACCATAAACCATGCGGCATGTGCTGGCCAGGAAAAAGATGGGGTGCATATGGCCAACTTGAATGCAAACAATCCTCGTGGCGGTCCCGCGGCTGCGGGAGCAGAGCGCCACCTGATTGAAGTGGTTGCGCAAGGCTGTCGACAAAGTCGGAACGTGAGCAAACGCTGCGCCGGGTGGGGCCCCAGCCTGCAAGCCGGGCACAGGAGGGAGATCGCCGGACGGCAAACCCGAAGGGCCGGTGGGACGAGGCGGTGGCCAGATGTGGGGACGAGCCGTCCCCACCCCGACTTTGTCGGCAGCCTTGGCGGTTGCGGTGTTCCGTTCCAATGTCCTTGCCTGCACCCGAATCGGATGGTATTTTACAACTGATATGCTGACGGAATACTTGAAGGCAGCCCCATCAAGCGGCGGGAGTTGGTCGCCGCCCTCCGACGGCTGGTTACGGCGGTCCTTACGCCGGCGGGCTAGACGAATTGATGCTGCGTTGATTTGGCCTCGGTCACGATTCCGAATCCTCATGGGAGTGACTTTGGCCCCAATCTTTTGGCAAAAGTGCTGCGTCAGGCCGGCATCACCCGAGACGAGTGGGAAGCCCTCTGATCCGGCAGGTGTCAGCCAGATGTCAGGACACCTGCGAGGGATCGCCCATCAGTTTCCCAACCATTTGTACTCGTACCCGGCGGGGGGCTCGTAGAAGAATGGAAAACCGGCACTGCCGGCCAGTCCGTTCCAGTAAATCTTGACGTAGCTGGCATGGCCATCGACAAAGCCGCCCATGTTCGGCGCATTGTTATATTGCCCGGCCACCTTCGGGTCGTGCCAACTGATGCCGATGCCCCCGGAAATCTCGCCATCCAACGCCGTCAGGACCGGATGGCGCACGGCGGCAAATCGTCTTCCGGCCATGCCGAAATCGTTCGTCTCAGCTTCGCGGGCCGCGCCGTTGAATCCATAACTGGAATAGTGCGTTAACGAAACGGCATGCAGGGAATTGTCCGCCGGACACACAAATACAACCATATTGGACGCGGCCGTGGCGGGCGGGAAAAGATAAGGCGCGACCTAATCCTTGCAGGCATAATAAATGTTGGTCGAATACCCAATCTCATCCCCGTGATCGTCCGCATACTGATGAGACGCTGGGATGCACGACCAAGCCGGAGTGCGCCCGTCCTCGGGCGCAGCAACGAGAGAATGCCAAAAGGCCTTGGAAAACCAGTACGTCTCGGTGCCATCCGGCGTTGCTG
>Ga0182012_10000687_pt1 | contig 37199 bp, 34 predicted proteins | sample 612S2SmetaG_FD_120486 | JGI IMG/M metagenome (GOLD analysis project Ga0182012, IMG submission 120486) | Permafrost microbial communities from Stordalen Mire, Sweden - 612S2S metaG | ecosystem: Environmental > Terrestrial > Soil > Wetlands > Permafrost | place: Sweden: Stordalen | collected...
GCACACGATAAAGCGAGGCAGCACTGCTGTCGGTCGGGCGCCGGCCACGCTCACCTCACCGCCGAAGGCATCGTGGCGGCGCCACGATGACGCCTCACTAAGTTTGCACAATACTAATAAGAGTCTAAAAGCGGCACGTGGCCGATACTGGATTCGCACACCCGAGGAGCACATGAACGACCGCGACGAATTCCTGCGAGACCGGCTGAGGCCCGAGCAGCCCGGCGCCCGTGCCGCGCGGCTGCCCGGTCCCCCGCCACGAGATTTCCCACCGATTGCGCCGCGGCCTACCCCTCAGCCGACTCAGCCGCCACCGCCCCCGTCGCACCAGCAGCCGGCACGTCCCGCCCCGCCGCGACGGCCGCCGGCGCCGTCGCCGGGCGACTGGAGCCTGTCCGATCACGGCTGGCGACGGATGGTCCGGCTGGCAACGTTCGGCCTGATCAATCCGGGTCCGTCGGCCGCGCGACGCCAAGACGCGCAATTCGAGGCGGCCATCCGTACCGTCCTGCGTGGCAACCACAAGGTCGGCGTGCTGGGCAAGGGCGGCGTGGGGAAAACCTCGGTGGCAGCCAGTGTCGGCTCGATCTTCGCCGAACTTCGCAAGCAAGACCGTGTTGTGGCGATCGACGCCGACACCGCCTTCGGGCGGCTGAGCAGCAGGATCGATCCACACACCACCGGCTCATTCTGGGAACTGACCGCCGATAAGAACCTGCGGTCCTTCAGCGATGTGATCGCGCGCGTGGGGCGTAACTCCGCCGGCTTGCACGTGCTCGGCGGCGAACCGGCGACGGGTCCGCGCAGGGTTCTCGATCCAGCGATCTACCGGGAGGCGGCGCTGCGGCTGGATCGCCATTTCGCGATCTCGGTGATCGACTGCGGTTCGACGATGGACGCGCCGGTTACCCAGGAAGTCCTGCGCGACCTGGACGCGCTGATCGTGGTGTCCTCGCCGTGGGCGGACGGGGCTTCTGCCGCCGCCAGGACCATGGAGTGGCTGTCGGACCGCGGCCTGACACGGTTGCTGCACAACAGCATCGTGGTGCTCAACGACTCAGACGGGCACGCCGACAAACGCACCCGGGCGCTGCTGGCTCGCGAATTTGTCGACCACGGACAGCCGGTAGTCGAGGTTCCCTTCGATCCCCACTTGCGCCCCGGCGGCGTCATCGATGTGAACCACGAGATGTCGCCGGCGACACGGCGCAAATTCCTCGAGGTAACCGCGACAATCGCCGGGTACTTCGCGGCGCAGCCCGAGCGCGCGCGGGTGCGCCGGCCCGGCGACGAGACGGCGTGACACCCAAGGCGCCGTCCGCTACACCCCGGCCCGCGCGGCAGGATCGGCGATCGCGTCGACCTTGGTCACGAAGCCGCCGCGAATTGTCAGCACGACGGCGGCGAAGAGCCGACGGTCCGCGAAGGCCAGCCCCACATCCGTAGTCCGGAACCGGCCCAGTTTCCCCCAGACGTAGAGGTCGTCGCCACGGCGCCCGACGCGCCGCCGGGGAGCCTGCGTCCGACAGTTTTCGCGACGAATTTCGGCGGGATGTGGTCGGCGCAGATCCACGCCGGCGACGTGGTGGCGGGTCCGTACGCCGCGGCCTGGCCGCGCCGATAGTCGAGTCCGACATCTCGGCGGTCGCGGCGCGGGCGCTGCTCACCGACGATCTTTCGGCCAGCGGATTCCGCTGTACCGGCCCGCAGGCCGTTACCAACACGGAATTGGTGCGGGTGATCGGCGACGTCCTGCGTCGTCCGTTCAGCGGCTCGGGATACCGACCGGGCCAGCCATGGTGCTGACGGTTCCGGGCCGCAAATCGGGCCAGCCACGCAGTACTCCGATGACGCCGTTCGAATTCCAGGGCGGCCTCTACGTGGTGGCAGGTTATCCAGGTGCCGACTGGGCGGCCAATGCCCGCGCGGCAGACGGGCGCGGCCGGTCAGGATCGTCGAGCTGGGCCCGGAGGAAGCGCGCCCCGTGCTGCGAGCCTTTCCAACCGAAGTTCCGGTCGGCGTTGCGTTCGCCAAACGCTCCGGCATTGTGTGCGACGGTGCTGCCGACGAGTTCGAGGCTCTGGCCGGGCGGCTGGCGGTCTTTCGCTTCGAGCCGCTCGATTCGCGGTAAGTGCTGAGCGCCACCCGAGGCAAGCGATCAGGCCGATTTGGCGGTCTCGCGGACCGGGTATCCGTTGCGCTCGGCCAGTGAGCGGAGTTGCCCCAGCGCGAATGTCCGCGCGCGACCCGATTCCGGAATCACGACGCCCGCCCACAGTCCTTCCGCACCCGGCGACGCGACCGCGTCCCGGGCGCACGCCCACCGGCGCGGGCAGGCCCGGCAGAGCGCCTTGGCCTCGGCATCAGGAGTGGTCGTCCAACGGTCAGGGTCCTGGGTGCATACGCCCAGCGGGATGTTGTAGAGAGCTGTTGCGGCCATTTCGCTACGTTCCTCCGGAAAGCGTTGCAGTTCTGTATTCTATGGCGCTGCAGCCTATAGCAGTAACCATTGCAATGCAACGGTTTTGTTCTTGCTGCGTGGCATCGGAGCGCCACTGCGACGCTTCACTACATCTCACGGCGTGTGCGTTGCGGCTGGCTTAAATGGGAGTGAACGCGGACAAAACGCTGACCCAAGGGTGCCTGCCACCCGCCTGTTCCGCCGAAAAATCGGCCCACCAGAAGGCACCCGCCGCTCCCCAGACCTCGACGAGAGATGAACCGTAGCGGTGCATCGGTTGCTTGGGTGTCGGTGCGTCGGTAAAGCAAGTCGGAAGTTGACGCAGAAGCGTAGCGAAGCGATAGTATTAGACAGCTACGCCCAGCCCACCGACAGTCCACCTGACTCTGAAGCGAGGAATCACCGCAGATGCCCAGCGCCGAGTCGACCGCCCAGACAGCGTTGCTGGTTGTGCATACCGGCGAGACATCGCATGCGATCGAGCCCGGCCGTGGCAGCGTGACCATCGGTCGAGAGCCGCAGGCCGGTCTGCAGATCGACGACCCGCAAATCTCGCAGGAGCATCTGCGGGCCGAGTCGACCGACGGCCACTGGCGGATCGTCGACAGCAGCCCGAGCGGCATGTTCGTCGACGGGCTACGGCGGACCTCCGTAACGGTCACCGACAAGACGATCGTCCGGTTCGGCGATCCGACGGCGGGCAAGGTACTGACGTTCGAAGTAATCAGGCCCTCACCAGCGGGGCCATCGTCCGTACAGCGCCACGCGAACGGATCCGAGGATTACGAAACCGATCCAACGGCGGACGAGCCGGATCCGGGTGTGGTTCGCGCCGGTGCCGCCGCTGCCGCGCGCCGGCGTGAACTCGACATCAGTCAGCGCAGCCTCGCGTCGGAAGGGATCATCAACGCGGGCGCGCTCATCGCATTCGAGAAGGGCCGCAGCTGGCCCCGCGAGCGAACCCGGGCCAAGCTCGAGGAAATCCTGCAATGGCCCCCGGGCGCGATCGCCCGGATCCGCCGCGGGGAGGCGGTCGACCGTCAGGCGGCCAAGCCGGTCCCGGTCGCTGAGGCGGTCGCGCCGGGCGGCCCGGCGCCCGACGCCTCCGCTGCGTTGATCGCGCAGGCCGTCGCCGCCGCCGTGGACACCTGCAGCCTGGCCATCGCCACGCTGCCGCAGCCCGGAGATCCCGAATTTCCCGAGCGGCTGGCGCTAATCCTTTCCGATTTGCGGCAGGTCGAAGCTATTGCCGTCCGCGCAACCCGCATAAGTCGTATTACTCCCGAATTGATTAACGCGCTGAGCACGGTGCGGCGCAGCTACAACGAACTGATGATGCTCGGGGCGAGCGCGCCCGGGGCCACCCTCGGACAGCGCCTGTACGCCGCCCGGCGACGGGCTAATCTTTCGACGCTAGAAACTGCACAAGCAGCCCGCGTCGACGAAGAAATGATTGCGCGCGCGGAAGCCGAGGAGTCCGTGCCCGGCCACGTCACCGATGCGATCGAAACGCTGATGAGCCACATCGGCTGATTTCGGCGAGCCGCTGTCCGCCATCAACCAATTGTTCGCTTCACCGCAATCTTGCCGCAATGTTTGGCATGGCGTCCGGGCGCTGGGTGGTGGATGCTGTTGCGTAGCCGGAAAATTCGTGTACTGGACCTGGCCTGAGCGCTGTTAGGCTCGCTCCACCGTGCACGGGTTCGGTGCACAGGATCGGCGAGCTTGAAGGGAACCACCGAGGTGTCTTGGCTTAACGGTGCGACAGATTTAGCGACGTGTGTAAAGAGTTTTGGAAGCGGCGTCACTGCTGCCTCAACCGGAGACTGGGCCAACCTTGGTGCGAGCGCGGCCACCATCTTGGGCAAAGGGATGATCTATGCGGGTAAGCAGAACGCAGTCCTAGCAAAGGCGTTGAAGGATAGCGGAACAAAGGTGCTGCCGACTCCGACGGCTATTGTCGATGCTGCAGCGTTAGCCGTCACTATCGTGGACTTGCTTAACGGATTCGGGACCCCCAACTCAGGGTCCGCCGTATCCACCGCTGCAGACAAACTCGACCTATTCATGAAAGATCTGGACCCCGGGTGCGTTCCGGACCCTCGGGACTGGAGCGGTACCGCGGCGAGCGCCTACATCAACCAGAACACTCTGTTAAAGGGTTTCGCGCAGACGATGAAGGACTACGACCAGACCCTGAAAGGCCACTTGGGTAAGCAGGCCGCCGAGGTCAAACAGGCGCACCTGTGCTGCACAGTCAACGTGGCCGTACTGACCGCCGCGGCGGGTGTTGCCCTAGCCCTGTACCTGATCCCCGTCGCCGGCCCCGGAATATCGCAGGCATGGCAAATCATCGCCGCTTTCGCGTGTTGTGCGGCAGTCTTCGTCGTCGAGATGCTCACGCTGTCGAGTTCGATGGGCCTTGCCGGCGACCTCTCTGCATTGGGCCTGAAATACGTCCAGCTCGGCAAGGATGTGGACACGAAGCTGGCAGGTAGCTTCGGGAAGATTCAGGGAGAGGTCGCGACGGAAACCTCATCCAAGCTGTCTAGCTTCAACGCCATCTCCGACGGCCTGACGAGCTTCTCCTTCGCTCCGAGCGTCTCCCAGTTGGCCGCCGAGGCCGGCGACGAGGTTTCGTCGGCGCAACGCGCTTTGCTGGACGCTTCCAGCGGAGAAGCAGAAGCTGCCGCGCAAAGCTCGGCTAGCGCAACGGCGGAGACGTCGAGCGCAACGACGTCGGCCGCGGCCGCCACGCCGGCGGCCAGCGTGACGTTCACCCCGCCCACCCTGGCGCAGATGTCGCAGATGTCGGCGCAGATATCACAGATGTCCCAGCCAGTTAGCAATCTCAGCCAGACGGTCAACCAGGGTGTGAGCCAAATACAGCAACTCGCCCAATCTGCAAAGAGCTCAGGCGATCCGGCCCCGGCCGCCGCCGATGAGGTGGACGATGTCAAGGACGCGGAGGCCGGCGCCGCCGCGGGCAAAGACGGTACCGAGCGTGCACCAGTCGATGCCGCAACGCCCGCCGCCGCGGCGGCTCCTGCAGGTCGCGACCGCGTCCTTTGATGCACTAGCGCATCAAAACCGCAGCGGACCAATGCCATAGCGAGAAACTCAAACGTCAAGGAGACCGACCAATGGCAGATCTACTACTCGACCCATCAACCCTCAAGACGCTGGCAGACAGGCAAACAGACGCGGCAAAGGACGCCGAGGCAGCCGCCAACGCACTGAACGGGACGGGGGGCAACTGCTGGCTTACTCACGGCGTCATCAGCGGATGCTCCAATTCGGCCTTCGATACCATCGAGGGTATCCGCAAAGCGGCGGGCTTAGCCCTTGCCGACGGGAGCAATGGCCTCGCCGCAAAGCTGCTCGCCGCCAAAGAGGCGTACACCGGCGTCGACTCGGAGTTGGCCGGGAACCTCAACAAGCAGATGCTTAACAGATAGTCATGTCGGGTCCCCTCGCTACCGGTCGCGCCGGGCTTGTCGACGATGTTGTCGGCGTCGAGGTGACCATCGACGGCATGCTGGTGATTGCCGACCGGTTGCACCTGATCGAATTTCCGACCGCGCTTGGGATCCGGCAGAACATACCTCAGGAGGACCTGCGCCAACTTGTCTGGGACCAGGTGCAGCACGACCTCACCGCGCAAGGGGTACTGGACCATTCGGGCCAACCGCACCCGACGGTGGCGGAAATGGTCGACGCGCTCAGCAGGCCGGAGCGGACCCTGGAAGGCCGGTGGTGGCGGCGCGAGGTTGGCGGTGTGGTGGTGCGTTTTGTGGTGTGCCGCAAGGGCGAACGTCATGTCATCGCCGCGCGAGACGGCGATCTGATCGCGCTGCAACTGGTGGCGCCGCAGGTGGGTCTGGCAGGAATGGTGACCACCGTCTTGGGCGCGGCGGCGCCAGCCAGCGTCGAACCGCTGACCCGTGTCGCATCCGAACTGGCCGAATGCACCACCGCGGCCCAGCTGGTCAATCTCGGCGTCGCGCCGGCCACGGCCCGCGTCTACGCCGAGATCGTCAGCAACCCGAGTAGCTGGGTAGAGATCATCGCGAGCGAGCGTCACCCGGGCGGCACATACACGCACACCGACACGGCCGCCGGCGTCCTCGACTCGCCGCTCGGCAGACTGGTGTCGCTGCCCCGCCGCGTCGGCGGCGAGCTGTACGGAAGTTTTCTGCCCGGCACCCAGGAAAATCTGCAACGCACGCTGGACGGCCTGCTGGAGTTCCTCCCCGCCCGCGCATGGTTCGATCACACTTCCGAAGACGCTTCCACCCACACCTCGGATCACGGCCAAGCTTCTTACCGAGGTTGATTTTCTGCCGCCACCAATTTCAGAAAGATGGATCCCATGCCCCAGCACGATGAGCACGACGACCTCGCCGCCTTGGACCTCTCCTCCCACCAGTCCGCATCCGACGACAACGGCCACGAGGATGCAGACGCCCTCGATTTCTCCGTCGGCGACGAGAGCGACGAGGAGTCGGAGGTCGAGGCGTTGGGCTCGTTCGCGCCCACCGAGCCGGAAGAGACCGGAACCGAGCTGGAAGCCATCGCTGCGGCGACCGAGGTCGCCGACGACGAAGAAGGAGCGGACGAAGAGGACGGCGTCCAGCTATTCACAGTGACCAACCCGCCCGAAACGGTGTCTGTGTCGGCGCTCATCGACGGCAGGACTCAGCGGGTCCGGCTGTCACCAAAGGCGAACAGCCTGACCGAATCCGAGCTCGCGGAGGAGATCATCGTCCTTGCGGGCCTCGCCCGGAAGAAAGGGCTGGCCGGCCAGCATACCTACCTGTTGGAGAACGCTTCCCAGATTGAAGGGCTAGATGGGCTGACCGAGTTGGGGGTAGACAGCAACCAGCTCCTCCGCGATTTCATGGACGCTGGGATGCAGTTGCCGACACCGGAACAGGCCGACGCGGCACAGGCCGAAGTCTTCGCCGCCCGTTACACCCCCGATAAATGACTGATCATCTGGCCGGTCTGTTCGAAAGTGCGGTCGGCATGCTGCCCGTCTCGGAGGTACGGTCCCTGGACCTTTTCACCGAGATCACCAACTATGACGAGTCCGCCTGCGACGCATGGGTCGGCCGCATCCGGTGCGGCGACAACGACCGGGTGACGCTATTTCGAGCCTGGTATTCGCGCACGCACTTCGGGCGACTGGCTGGGTCCGCCCAAATCTCGATGAACGCCCTCGGCGCCAGGGTTCCGATCGGCGGCCTCTACGGCGACATCACTTACCCGGTCAATTCACCGTTGGCGATCACCCTCGGTTTCGCGGTGAACGAAGCGTCGCAGGGTAACTATGCGGATGCCATGGAGGCCATTGAAGCTCTTGCAGCCAGTCCGACCACCGGTGCCGAGCACCTGCTGTCGTGGACCAAGGCGGTGATCTACGGAGCGGCTCAACGGTGGACAGAGGTGATCGACGAAGTGCGGGCCGCAGGCAAGTGGCCGGACACTTTTCTGGCTGCCGCCGCGGGCGTCGCACACGGGGTCGCGGCGGCCAACCTCGGTTTGTTCACTGAAGCCGAGCGCCGACTCACGGAGGCGAACTCCACACCCGCTGGTGAAGCGTGCGCCCAGGCCATCGCCTGGTATTTGGCGATGGCCCGGCGCGGCCAGGGGAATGAAGAAGCGGCGGTGGCCCTGCTGGAGTGGCTGCAGACTACCCACCCGAGCCCTAAAGTTGCAGCAGCGCTTAAAGATTCGTCTTATCGTCTGGCGACGACTAGCGCCGAACAGATCTCCGCTCGCACCGATCCGTGGGACGCGACCAGTGTCGTGGCCGACACCTCCGGCCGGGAGAAACTGCTCGCCGAGGCGGAGGGCGAGCTCCAGCGGCAGATCGGGCTCACCCGGGTCAAGGACCAGGTCGAGCGATACCGCGCCGCAACCCAGATGGCGCGGGTCCGCGCCGCGCGCGGTATGAAGGTCGCGCAGCCGAGCAAGCACATGATCTTCACCGGGCCACCCGGTACCGGCAAGACGACGATCGCGAGGGTGGTGGCCAACATCCTGGCGGGGTTAGGCGTTATCCAGGAACCGAAACTGATCGAGACGGCCCGCAAGGACTTCGTCGCCGAATACGAGGGGCAATCAGCGGTCAAGACCACCAAGGCGATCGATCGCGCCTTGGGCGGTGTGCTTTTCATCGATGAGGCCTACGCACTGGTGCAGGAACGCGACGGACGGACCGACCCGTTCGGACAAGAGGCGCTTGACACCCTGCTAGCCCGGATGGAGAACGACCGTGACCGCCTCGTGGTGATCATCGCGGGCTACAGCGCCGACATCGACCGGTTGCTGGAAACCAACGAAGGCTTACGCTCGCGGTTCGCCACCCGGATCGAATTCGACTCCTACTCCCCTGATGAGATCCTCGAAATCGCGCAAGTCATTGCGGCGTCTAATGACTCGACGTTGAGCCTAGAGGCAGCCGACAGCCTGTTGGGGGCGGCCAAGTTGCTCAGTCAACGGAGTGTGCGGGGTAAAGCCGGGATTGACATCGCCGGTAACGGTCGCTACGCACGCCAACTGGTGGAGGCCGGCGAGCAGTACCGCGACATCCGTCTGACCCAGGCCATCGACTTCGAGGCTCTCGACGTGGACCGTCTAAGCGAGATCAACGGCGACGATATGGCCGAGGCGATCGCCGCGGTACACGGGCGTCTCAACATCACCGAGTAACAAGATGGATCACTGAGTAACACATGGCGGGTTTTCGGCTTACCACCAAGGTCCAAGTGAGTGGCTGGCGCTTCCTGCTCCGGCGATTAGAGCACGCCATCGTTCGCCGCGACACCAAGATGTTCGACGACCCGCTGTCCTTCTACGGCCGATCGGCCGCGCTGGGCGTTGTCATCTCCGTACTTATCCTGGTGGGCGCCTTGGCGATGGCGTACTTCAAGCCACAAGGCAAACTCGGCACCGGCAATTTATTCGTCGACCGCACGACCAATGAGCTGTATCTCATGGTTTCGGGGCAGTTGCATCCCGTCTACAACCTGACGTCGGCGCGGCTGGTGCTCGGCAATCCCGCCGACCCGACGGCCGTGAAGTCCACCGAATTGGACAGGCTGCCTAAGGGGCAGTCAGTCGGCATCCCAGGTGCTCCGTATGCCACCCCCGTCTCGTCGGGTCCGGCGTCGGTCTGGGCGCTGTGTGACACCGTCACCAAGGCCGACACCATCAACCCCAGCGTGCAGACGGCCGTGATAGCAATGCCCTTGGCCATCGATGCCTCGGTGAATCCGATCCTTCCGAATGAGGCGCTGTTGGCCTCGTACCAGAACAAAGACTGGGTCATCACAGCATCCGGACGGCACGCCACCGACTTGGCCGACCGCCCCCTCACCTCTGCGGTGGGTATACCCGCCAACGCCAGGGCCAGCCCCCTTTCTGCCGCCATTTTCAACGCCCTGCCCGATGGCGGGTCGTGGCGGTTGCCCCCAATCGCCGACGAAGGCGCCCCCAATACTCTTGGGCTACCTGACAACTTGGTGGTCGGGTCGGTGTTCCAGATCCATGCCCACTCGGGGCCGGAGTACTTCGTGGTGCTGTCCGACGGTGTCGCACCGGTGAATAACAACACCGCTGTTGCGCTGCGCGCAGTCCAATCGCACGGGCTGCTGGAACCTCCAGCAGTGGTGCCAAGCCTGGTCGTCAGAATCCCCGAAAAAATCTATCCATCGCCGCTCCCCGACCAAACGATCAAGATCGTGTCCCGACCGAACGAGCCCGTGTTGTGCTGGACGTGGGAACGTAAGACCGGCGAGCATGCGCCGCAGACCGCGGTGCTAACCGGTCGGCATTTGCCGATCCCGCCGTCGGCCATGAACCAGGGCGTCAAGCAGATCCAGGGGGCAGCCACCATTTACACAGATGGCGGCAAGTACGTGCAGCTACAGTCCCCCGATCCCCGGTACGGCGAATCTCTGTACTACGTCGACCCCCCCGGTGTGCGCTACGGGATACCCGATGAGCAGACAGCTGCGGCGCTAGGCTTGTCGTCGCCCAAACTTGCGCCGTGGGAAATCATTCGTCTCTTGGTCGACGGTCCAGTGCTGTCGAAAGACGCCGCGCTTCTGGAACATGACACCCTGCCCGCGGACCCCAGCCCCGGGAAACTAACGGCGAGCCCTGGAGCGTCCTGATGACGACGAGAAAGTTCAACCCAAGCGTCACTCGCGGCCCCCGGCTGAACCCGGGCGAGATCGCCCTCACACCGCCCGAGGATCTCGGTGTCGACGTTCCGCCGAGCTTCATCCAGCGAGTTATGCCCTATGTCATGGGTGTGTGCATGCTTGGCATGATCGGGATCATGGTGTTCACCGGCACCAAGGCGCTGTCGCCGTACATGATGATGACGCCGCTGATGATGATCATGATGACGCTGAGCATGGTAGGCGCCGGCGGAGGCGGCGGCGGCAAGAAGGTGCCCGAGATCAACGCCGACCGCAAAGAGTACCTGCGTTATCTGGCCGGGCTTCGCCCGCGGGTGACGTCCTCTGCCGCCGCGCAAGTGACGTTCTTCAGTTACCACGCACCCCATCCCGACGATCTGCTGTCGCTCATCGGCACACCCCGGCAGTGGTCGCGCCCGGCCAGTGCCGACTTCTACGCCGCCACCCGCATCGGAATCGGGGACCAACCGGCGGTCGACCGGCTCATGAAGCCCTCGGCCGGCGGCGAGCTGGCCGGCCCGTCGGCGGCGCCTCAGCCATACCTGGAGCCAGTCGCCAACGTGTGGGCGGTCAAGTTCCTGCGCACGCACGGGCTGATCCACGATTGTCCGAAACTGGTGCAGCTGAGGACATTTCCCACGATTGCGGTTGGCGGCGACTCGGCGGGGGCGGCCGGGTTGCTGACCGCGATCATCTGCCACCTGGCCGTGTTCCATCCGCCGGACCTACTGGCGATCCGAGTCCTCACCGAAACCCCCGATCATCCAGACTGGTCCTGGCTGAAATGGCTACCGCACGTTCAGCATCCGACCGACACCGACGCGGCCGGACCGGTCCGGATGATCTCGGCCCACCCGGAAAGCCTGTCCGATCTCGCCGCACGCGGTCCGCACACACCCGATTCGACCCCGGGCGGACCCTACGTCGTGGTAGTCGACCTGACCAGCGGGAAGGCGGGGGTTCCGCCCGACGGAAGGGCCGGTGTCACGGTGATCACGCTGGGCAACCACCGCGGCTCGAACTACCGGATAAGGGTGGCCGAGGATGGGACGGCCGACGACCGACTGCCTGGCCAGTCGTTCCGTCAGGTGACGGCTCGTACCGACCACATGTCAGCCCAGCAGGCGACGCGCGTCGCGAGGAAACTGGCTGGGTGGTCGATCACCGGGACCATCATCGACAAGAAGAGCTCAGGCGTTAAGAAGAAAGTGGCGACCGAATGGCACCAGCTGGTCGGCGCCAAGAGTGTCGAAGAGGTGACGCCGGCCCGCTGGCGCATGTTCGCCGACAAGGACCTCGACCGCCTCAAGATCCCGTTTGGTCACCAACTCAAGACCGGCGAGGTCATGTATCTGGATATCAAGGAGGGTGCGGAATTCGGCGGCGGGCCACACGGCATGCTCATCGGAACCACCGGGTCGGGAAAGTCCGAGTTTCTGCGCACCCTCATCCTGTCGCTGGTGGCGATGCACCACCCGGACCAAGTGAACCTTCTGCTCACCGACTTCAAGGGCGGCTCGACATTTCTGGGAATGGAAAACCTTCCACATACGGCAGCCGTCATCACCAACATGGCTGAGGAAGCCGAACTCGTCGGCCGCATGGGTGAGGTGTTGACCGGCGAACTTGACCGCCGGCAGAACCTCCTCCGCCAGGCCGGAATTCAGGTCGGTGCGACCGGGGCGCTGTCCGGCGTGGCCGAGTACGAGAAGTACCGTGAGCGCGGCGCCGACCTGAAACCGTTGCCAACGCTTTTCGTTGTCGTCGACGAGTTCGCCGAGTTGCTGCAAAGTCACCCGGACTTCGTCGCGCTGTTTGACCGGATCTGCCGAGTGGGGCGCTCGTTGCGGGTCCATCTGTTGCTCGCCACCCAGTCGCTGCAGACCGGAGGGGCGCGCATCGACAAACTGGAGCCCAACCTCACGTACCGGATCGCGCTGCGCACTACCAGCTCCCATGAATCCAAGTCGGTGATTGGAACCCCGGAAGCCCAGTACATCACCAACAAAGAAAGCGGTGTCGGGTTTTTGCGGGTCGGCATGGAGGACCCGATCAAGTTCAGCACCCTGTACACCGGTGCCACGTACGTTCCGCCGGTGCACGTCGAGTCCAACGGCGAGGCCAGCGTGGACGGCTCGCGCAATGGCGCCCGGGCGTTGCATATTCGCCAATTCACTGCGGCTCCCATGCTGGACGAGGCGGAGGCATCGTGAGTGTCGAATCGAAAGGGCGGGCGCTGAGCGAGGTGGTGCTGGACCAACTCAGCACCACGGAGTCGCGGGCATACAAGATGTGGCTGCCGCCGTTGACCGATCCGACAGCGGTCGACGAACTCGTTGCGCGCGCCGATGGACAGCGTTTGTACTTTCCGCTGGGGATCATGGACGAGCCGCGCCGGCACCTCCAGGAGCCTTGGGGCGTCGACGTTTCCGGGGGGGGCGGCAACATCGGCATCGGAGGTGCGCCGCAGACCGGCAAGTCAACGCTGCTGCAGACCCTGATGCTGTCGGCCGCTGCCACGCACACACCGCGGCAAGTCCAGTTCTACTGCATCGACCTCGGTGGTGGCGGGTTGATGTATCTGGACAAGCTGCCGCACGTCGGAGGGGTGGCGACCCGATCGGAGCCCGACCGGGTGATGCGAGTGATCGCGGAGGTGCAAGCGGTTCTGCGGCAACGAGAAGCCACCTTCAAGGAGCATCGGGTGGGATCGATCGCATCGTACCGGCAGTTACGCGCGGATCCCAGCCAACCGGTTGCGGCCGATCCGTTCGGCGATGTTTTTCTGGTCATCGATGGGTGGCCGGCTTTCGTCGGCGAGTTTCCCGACCTCGAGGCACACGTCCAGAATCTCGCTGCACAGGGCCTGTCGTTTGGCGTACACACCATCATCACCACACCGCGCTGGACGGAATTGAAGTCGCGCGTACGCGACTACCTCGGTACCAAGATCGAATTCCGGCTTGGCGACGTCAACGACACCCAGATCGACCGCGCCACCCGCGATATACCCGCAAATCGACCCGGCAGGGCGATGTCGGTGGAGAAGCATCACCTAATGATGGGAGTGCCGAGACTCGACGGCGTGCATAGCGCCGAAGGCCTGGTGGACGCGATCACAGCGGCGGTGGACCATATCGCGTCGCTGGCAACCGAGGAGGCGCCTCGGGTCCGGGTGCTGCCGGAGCGCGTTTACCTGAACGAACTCGACCCGCATCCGTCCGGCCCGGAATCCGACTACCGCACTCGCTGGACAATACCGGTCGGCGTGCGCGAGACGGACCTTTCGGTCGCCTACGCCAACATGTACACGGCGCCGCACCTACTGATTTTCGGTGCTGCGAAATCGGGCAAGACAACCATCGCCCATGCAATTACCCAAGCGATCTGTGCCCGCAACAGTCCGGAACAAGTGCGCTTCATGGTGGCCGACTACCGTTCCGGCCTGCTGGGCGCGGTGCCGGACAGCCATCTTCTCGCTGCGGGAGCGATCAACCGCAACGCCCAGTCGCTGGACGAATCCATCAAAGCACTCGCAGCCAACCTGCAAAAGCGGCTGCCGCCGTCCGACCTGACCACCGCGCAGTTACGGTCGCGGTCATGGTGGACAGGATTCGATCTGGTGCTTTTGGTCGACGATTGGCACATGATCGTCGGTGCTGCCGGAGGGATGCCACCAATGGCGCCGTTGGCTCCATTGTTACCGGCGGCTTCTGATATCGGATTGCACGTCATTGTCACCTGCCAAATGAGCCAGGCGTACAAGGCGACCATGGACAAGTTCGTCGGCTCCGCCTACGGCGCTGGATCCCCTACCCTGTTCCTTTCCGGCGACAAACAGGACTTCCCGTCGAGGGATCTTCAGGTCAAGCGGCGGCCCCCTGGCCAGGGATTTCTCGTCTCACCGGACGGCAAAGAGGTCATCCAAGCCGCTTACATCGATCCTCCAGAAGAAGTGTAAGCAGCACCGCCGACTGGCGGTTAGGATTGTCCCGAAGCCCATTACAGGAGCTGGAACTGAACCGAAATAAGCCGCGCTGGGGACTGCATTGTGCGATTAATCTTTGCCGCAAAGAAATTGGACTTTGTTCATACACAATTTGTTTTTCATTCACGCGCATTTAGAGGAGCACGGCGCCAAATGCAATCCCTTTCGCATCGTCCGCGCCATCGCAACGTTCACACAACACCCGACCACACGAACTAGCGCGACCCACCACCTTCGCTGACCAGGAGAGACGGAGAGCCATGCTGTGGCACGCAATGCCGCCGGAGCTGAACACCGCGCGGCTGATGGCGGGAGCGGGGCAAGCCCCGATGCTCCAAGCCGCCGCGGGGTGGGAGGCATTGGCGGCTGCCCAGGAGGCTCAGGCCGCCGAGTTGGCCGCGAAACTGGCCGCCCTCAAGGGAGCGTGGACCGGAATCGGCAGCGAGCGCGCGACAGCCGCGGCCGCGCCGATGGTGACGTGGTTGGAGACGGCGGCACAAACGGCGCGAAAGCGCGGAATGCAGGCCGCGGCGCAAGCCGCTGCGTATGCGAATGCGTTGGGAATAACACCATCGCTGCCAGACATCGCGACGAACAAGATCACCCATACGGTTCTTGCGGCCACCAACTTCCTCGGCATCAACACGGTGCCGATCGGTTTCAACGAAATGGATTATTTCGTCCGGATGTGGAACCAGGCCGGCGGCGCTATGGATATTTACGAAGCCGAAACCCTCGCCAATACCGTCTTCGAGCCGCTTCCGGAGATGAAACCGATCGTCGCACCCGGGGTGGGCGAGGCTGAGGCGGCCCAGGCGTTGAGCGCGCTCTCCCAGGTGGCATCCGAGAATGGGGCTGCCGCTTTGCAAGCCGCAACGGAGGCTGCGGCCACCTTTGCCCCCAATATCGATGACATACAACAAGTTACGCAGCTGATGACCGGTTTCGGGCAGCTGAGCGGACCGATGCAACAGCTCCTTCAGCCGCTACAGCAACTGGCATCCATGGGCAGCCAGTTCGGCGGCATGGGCGGCGGCTCGACATCGGGCGACGGCCTAGCGGTGGGCGGCGGCAAAGTAGGCACGGAGAGCGCGCAGATCGGTTTGCTCGGGGCTTCCCCGTTGTCCAACCACCCGCTGCTTGGTGGCTCGGGTCCCAGCGTTGGCATGGGACTGATGCACGCGGAGACGCTCCCGGGTGCTGGTGGGACAGGGCCCCGCACGTCGATGATGAGCCAGCTGATCGATAAGCCCGGCCCGGGCGTCTCGCCCGCCGGCGCCCACGCCGGCTCCTCGGCGATGGGTGGCGCTGCTCCGATGGGCGCCATGGGCCAGGGTTCACAATCCGGGGGCGCCTCCAAACCCGGACTGTCACTGCCCGGAGCACTCGCCGAGCAAGACGACGAAGCACCCCATGACGTGGACGATGGGGACGACTGGTGAACGTCCACCGCAATAGACTTCCCGGCCGCCGGGGCCGGAAGACTTGCCATCATTTGGTGAGGCCAGAGCACACAGAAAGTAGTCAACATGGCAGAGATGAGAACTGATGCCGCGGCCCTCAGCGCTGAGGCCGCCAACTTCGACCGGATCTCCAGCGAGCTGCAGCGGGTCATTAGCGGGGTAGAGCAGACCGGCGGCGAATTGGCCAGCCACATGGTGGGCCAGGCCGGCACCGCGACCCAGCAGGCGTTGACGCGCTTCCACGAAGCAGGTCAGGCACAGATCAAGGCCCTCAATGATATTTCTACCAACATCGGCCAGGCCGGGATCCAGTACTCGCGCGCCGACGAAGAGCAAGCCAGCGCACTGTCGTCCCAGATGAACTTCTAACCCAACCTAACCCTTAGCACCAGAAAGACACGGAGGAATAATCAATATGTCGGAACATCAGTCATGGAATTTCAGCGGCATCGAAGCCGGCGCGGGTTCAGTCGCGTCGGCCGTGCAGACCACCCACAGTCTTCTCGACGAAGGCAAGGCTTCGCTCGGCAAGCTCGCGGAGGCGTGGGGCGGTAGTGGCTCGGAGGCCTACCAGGCCGTCCAACAAAACTGGGACAACACGTCGAAGGAGCTCAACGAGTCGTTGCAGTCGCTGTCGCAGCGGATCAGTGAGGCCGGTCAGACGATGTCCCAGACCGAGTCCGGCGTCACCGGCATGTTTAGCTAGAACGGCACGGAGCGTCAAACACGGGATCAGGCGAGCGTCGACCCAGTGGAAGGACTCGCCTCTTCCCGTGTTTATCCATATGGATGAGTTGCTGAAAGGTTCTCATGGCGGCCAATTACGACCGGCTCTTTCAGCCGCCCGAGGGTGGCGAAATCCCGGATGAGGCCGCCCCGGAGCCGGACTTCGACATCGATTTGAGCTTCGACATCAGTGAGCCCGCAGCGGCGCCGCCCATGCCGAAGAGCCCACCCAGGCCCAACGGTCACACGCCGCCTCCCATGCCGATCGACTGGAACGACCAACCCCCAGCAGCTCGACCCGAAACCCCGCGGCCCCCGATGCCGGTCAATTACGACCGCCTCTTTGACCCGTCCGAGGGTGGCGAAATCCCCGACGAGGCCGCGGAATCGGGCTTCGACTTGAGTTCGGGCTTCGACATCAGTGAGCCCGCGGCGGCGCCGCCCATGCCGACGAGCCCACCCAGGCCCAACGGCCACCCGCCGCCTCCCGTCGACTGGAACGGCCTACCTCCACCGGTCCGGCCCAAACCCCCGCCGGCCGAAGCCGGGCCGCCGCCCGCGGCCCTGCCTCAACGTTCGCGACATGCGCGCCAAGGTCCTCGCGATCCCGGGGAGGCGCAGCGCGGCCATCCCACGACCTCGCCACACAGCCATCGCGCCAATTCAAAGCACGACCGCGACAATGGGGCACCTGGTCGGACACCGGCACGCCCGCGCACAGACGCGCCCGCGCCGGCCCGCAATGGCGGCTCAGTTCACCCGCCGTCGTTGCCGCCCGCTGGCCGCGTTGCCGCACAACCGAATTCGGCCTCGGCGCCGGTGACCGATAATCAGCGCACGCAGGGTGCGGTTTCGCACATCGGCGTCAAACCCGCCAAGAAGTCGGCGACCAAAGCGATTTCGCGGCGACGTTGGCGGCGCTGGACTCATAAGCTAACGCGTATCAACGTGGGCTTGTCCCGCGACGAAAAATATGAACTCGACCTACACCGTAGAATTCGCCGCAATCCCCGCGGTTCGTATCAGATCGCGATTTTGGGTCTGAAGGGAGGCGTCGGTAAGACAACCGTGGCGGTCACCCTGGGTTCGGTGTTCGCCCAGGTGCGGCGAGACCGGATCCTGGCTTTCGATGCCGACGCAAGTTGCGGCAACCTCGCCGATCGGACCGGGCGTCAGTCCGGTGCCACAGTCGCAGATCTATTGGCCGACAAAGATTTAAGGCACTACAACGATATCCGAGCGCACACTAGCGCGAACGCCGTAAACCTAGAAGTGCTTCCGGCAGAAGACTACAGTGCGGCACGGCGGGCATTCAGTGAAGCGGACTGGCGTTACGCGGCCGATGCCGTCTCGAGGTTTTACAACCTCGTGCTGGCCGACTGCGGGCCCGGCTTGTTCGACCCGGTGACCCGTGGCGTGCTCTCGACTGCGTCGGCGGTGGTGATCGTGACCAACGCATCGATCGACGGAGCCCGACAAGCCGCGGTCGCGATCGACTGGTTGCGCAATAACGGCCACCGGGATCTGCTGAGCCACGCGTGCGTGGTGATCAACCACGTGTACCCGGGAGACACGAATATCGCCGTTGCTGAGCTGGTTCGGCAATTCGAGCAGTATGTTCGGCCGGGCCGGGTCATCGTGTTGCCGTGGGACAAGCACATTGCGGCCGGAACGGAGATTCAGTTGAGCCTTCTGGATCCCACGTACCAGCGTAAAATCTCGGAGCTAGCCGCAGCATTGTCCGACGATTTCGACAGGGGTGAACGTCGTTGAGCGCGCCCACCGCTAGTGGTACTGCTGCCGGCGCCGGCGCCGCCGCCGCTCCGCCAGTCGCGGCCGCAGCCCCTGCCGAGCCCGCAAGCACCCGGGTAACGATCCTTACCGGCCGACGGATGATCGATGTCGTGCTGCCGTCGTCTGCCCCGATAGAAACTTATGTCGACGACACCGTCGCGGTACTGGCCGAGATCTTGGGCGATACTCCGGCCGATGTGCTGGCCGGTTTCGACTTTAACGCCCAAGGCGCGTGGACGTTTGCGCGCCCGGGAGCGCCGCCGCTACAAGCCGACCAATCACTCGACGAGGCGATAGTCGTCGACGGGTCGCTGCTGACCCTGGTGCCAGTGAGTCGCACCGAGCGGTACCGGCCGCTCGTCGAGGACGTCATCGATGCGATCGCGGTGCTTGACGAATCACCGGAGTTCGACCGCGGGGCACTGAATCGATTTGTCGCGGTGGCGGTCCCGGCGCTGACCCTGGCAGTCAGTGTGATTGCGGTATTCGCGTGGGAGAGCACCGGGCGCCACGTGTGGTGGCCGCTGGCGTTGGGGATCGCTGGAATCCTTTTCCTGATGGGCAGTTGGGCAGCCAACCGGTTCTACCAGAACCCGAACTTTTCGGAGAGCTTGCTGGCGGCAGCGTTTCCTCTGATCGTGGTAGCCGTAGGGCTCGCCATCCCGCTGCCACGCGGGGTGTCCTCGTTGGGGCCGCCACAGCTTGCCGGCGCCGCTGCGGCCGTTCTGTTTTTGACGCTAATCACTAGCGGCGGCCCTCGTCGGCGCACTGAGATCGCTTCGTTCGGCGCGGTCATCGCGATTGCGGTGACCACCGCCGCCCTCGTCTGGGGTTACGGCTGGCCACACTGGGTGCCGGCCGGAGCGATCGTGTTCGGGTTGTTCACCGTGACGAATGCGGCCAAACTGACCGTCGTCGTCGCGCGGATCGCACTGCCGCCGATTCCGGCTCCCGGCGAGACCGTCGAACACGAGGAATTGCTCGATCCCGTTGCGGGCGAGGAGGCCAGTGAAGACAAAGAAACGCAGACCTGGCAGGCCATCATGGCGTCAGTGCCCAGTTCGTCCTTGCGGCTCACCGAGCGCAGTCAATTGGCCAAGGAACTGCTGATTGGGTTCGTTACTGCTGGCACCCTGGTTCTCGCGGCCGGTGTGGTCGCGGTGCTGGTACGCGGCCACTTCTTTGTGCATACCTTGGTGCTGGCTGGTCTTGTCACCGTGATGTGCGCCTTTAGGGCGCGGCTTTACGCCGAGCCTTGGTGCGCGTGGTCGCTGCTGGCAGCCGCCGTCGCCATTCCAATCGGCGTGACGGCGCGGTTGTGCATCTGGTACCCACACAGCGCCTGGATGTTCGTGACCATTCTGGCTCTGACGAGTCTGGTAGCGCTGGCGGTAGTTGGCGCGGCGGCGAGGATTCGCCGGATCACGCCGGTGACGAAGCGGGTTCTGGAACTGTTTGACGGCGGGATAGTAGCGGCGATCCTCCCGTTGTTGCTGTGGGTCAGCGGCGTCTACGACACAGTCCGTAATATTCGATTCTGAGTCAGTTGAGCGGGTGCGTCCAAGTGCCGAGAATTATCGCCGCACTTGGCCTGCGACGCGTTCAGTAGAATTTCTGTGATGGGGCGCGCACATAAAAGGATCGGACGATGACTGATTCACTGGTAGTTGATCCTGCTCGTCTCAAAGCTGCGGGAATCGCCTTGCGCGACCAGGTGTTGCCTGCGTCTCCGCCGCCGATTTCGGCGACCGGATCCGATTCGGTATCCGCCGCGATTAACGAAACGCTGCCCATAATCGAATCGCCGGTGGTCGATGGGTTGCCGGATGTCCAGACCGCCCTTACCAACACAGCATCAAAGATCGTCACCGCAGCTGACATGTATGCCGAGACCGACCAGCTGCTTGGCGAGCACGTCGGCACAGTCGAATTTCTGGCCGCTCCCGATCAGCAGCCGACAGCCGCGGCGCCCGAACAGCCGGTAAGCGCCGCGGCAGGCCAGCTGTTGGGTGTCGAAACAGCCGACAAGGAGAGCGCCGAGGCGGCCGACAAGACACCCGCGATAGCACCGTCCGCAGCTGTGACGACCAACCTCAATCAGCTGTCCGCCATGACGCAGGCGACGCAACCTGTCACGCAGGGCCTGCAGAGCGTGATGTCGAGCGTGCAGCAAGCGACTGGCAGCATGGGGAACGCGGGCGCCCCGCCGGCGAAGCTCGCCGATGACACCGAAAACGACGGCACCAAGAAACCGGACGAATCAACCCCCGGCGATACGCAATTGGTCGACGCAACGGCAGAGGGCGGTGACGGTGTCGCGGCGGGCGGGCAAGGATCAGGGAGCGTTCCAGTCCAGCCACCGACTGACGGCCGGCCAGAGGCGACGCAGTCAGAGCTCTAACTCTGCGCTACCGGCGCGTACGCCTACGCCGGACTTAAGATGCGCGGGTCGGCCAGTGCGGCGTTGAGCAACCCGGTGAGGTGTTTCCAGTACAGCCAGTCGGCGACAGCGTTGCGCTGAGCCGCCGGGTCCACCGCGGTGTGCGCCTCCCTGAGGACGGCTTCTTCGGCGCAGGCAGCGTAGGTCTGAAACGCCCGCAGGTGTGCGGCTTGGCGACCAGTTGCGTTGCTGGCCAAGGGCTTCATCACCTCGAACCACAGGATGAGGCGATCATCAGCTGGTGAATCGGCGTCCGCAGGCGGTAGCGGCATCTGGGCGAGCAATCGCCCCATTCCCACCGTCCCCGCGCCCGGTGAGATGAGCACAGCCGCCGCTTCGGGATCCACTACTTCCGCGGGTGCCGGCGGCTGGTCGGGCGTCGGCTCGGCCCCGGCCGGCGCCGGCGGCAAGAGATCGGCCAAGCGCGCATCGGTAGTGGTTGCCAACAGATCCGCCGCCTCGAAATCCACAACCTCCAGCCGGGACCGGCCCGTCATGGCACCGGTGTCCGGAATGTCGTCCGGCTTCAACACGATTGTGGCCACCCCGGCATCGGAATTAGCCAACTGTTCCTTGGTGCCGATAACCGCCCGCAGCTTTTTCCCGTGGTGGTCCGCCCAACCCCGCACAGCCACCACCGGGTACGTGGCCCAGCGTGCCCGTTCGGTGGCTGGGATCGTCTCGTCGCCGCTGGCCATGTGGACCTTTTCCGGCAACTGCACCCCTTCGGGGATGTACGCCACCCCATAGCTGTTGGCAACCACGATCGCGCCGTCGGTGGTCACCCCGGTGACCCAGAAAAACCCGAGGTCCATGCCGCCGCCCACGCCGGGCGCGTTCAGCGCCGCCGCGATGCGGCGCGCCAACTGCAGTGGATCAGGACCGGCACGACGCGCCGCGTCAGCGGTCGCGGCCTCGGCGACTGCGTCACGTTGGGCTCGCGCAGCCGAAACCGGGATAACCGGGGCGGGCGCCACCACAACGCCTTGCTCGACCTCGGTGTGCTCGGAATGCTGTGGTTGCACACGGGGCTTGCTCTTCCACGCCGCCTTACTGGCTGCCGGTCGTGTACTGGGTGACTTATCGGAGGGGGTCTGCCCGACGGGAGCACCCGACCTTGCGCCCGAGCCGGCGCCGGCGCCGCTCGATCCCGATCCCATCGCGCCGGCCGGCACGCCAGCCGCCCCGGCCTGCGCGCCGGCCGGCGATTCCTCGCCGGGTCTCGCCGATGCCGGCAATACCCCAGCCGACGCTGCGGCCGGAGTCACACCCTTGCCGCCACTCCCACCCGCTCCTGGTTGTTGTGGCGTCCCGGCCGCCGGAGTCAACGGCGCTGCCGGAGTCGCTGGGCCCAGGGGAGTTCCCGATCCATCGCCCGGAGTGCCGCCTGACACCGTCGGAGTTGGGCCCGCAGGATTCGGCATCGCCTCCGGCTGCGCAGGCGTCAGAGGCGTTCCCGGAGTCGGCTGCAGGCCGCCGCCATCAACGGGAGGGGTGCCCGGTGTTGGCGTGGACCCTCCCGTCCCTGGTGTGACGGGTGTCGGTTGCGCGGGATTCGGCCGCAGGTCGGGGGACGGCTGGACCGCGGGAGTGTCCGGGTTTGTGACAGTGTCCGGGATGGAGACAGGGGGTGGTGTTTTCTGGTCGAGCAGATCCTGCAGCGCGTTGGCCGGCGGTGTCCATGCCTTGCTTGCCAAGATCCACTCGGCGGCGCCGTCGACGATGCTGACATTGGCCCCGTGCGCCGTGCGGACCACCGTCGCGATCTGCTCAGTCAGCTCAGCAGCGTCCAGGTTGGGGTCATTCTCCAGGGCGTCGATCGTCCGGTGAGCATTTATCACATTGTCGGTGACGTCGGACTTCACCTGCACGATCGTCAGGGCAATATGTTTGTGCCAAGTGATCACGGTGGCGAGACCGTTTTGCAGGGTCTGCATTTCGCCGATGAGTGTGCCGAGTTCGCCGTTGGCGGCACCGGCGGCGCTACCCGACCAGATACCTCCGTCGAAGATTTCCGCCTGCTGGTGCTGGCAGGTCTCTAAAACGTCGGTGACTTGCCGCAAAACCTGCGTGTACTGCTGGGCCCGGTCATAGAAGGCCTGCTCATCGACGTCCGGCCACCCGCCCGGGTCGAGCATTTGCTCGGCATACTCCCCCGTCGGCTTCGCGACGCCCATCAGCTACTCCTCTCGCGATGCGCGACACGCTGCCTGTTGCCTCGCGTCGGATGGCCCGGCTGCGCGAGCAATCGCATCCGCCGTGAGCTGTTGCGGGACATCATGATTAATAAGCGTAATCGAGGTTGAGGCAGGCTAGCTGCGGCAATATCAACGCGCTCAGCTCCGTGGGTGGCATTAGACCGACGCCTCAGCTGCAGCGCGCCCGCCGTCTGCGCGTGCATTCCAATGGTCCGTTCGAGTCGTTACTTCTCGGCCGGGCCCTTGCGTGGACGATTACCGATCACGCCCTCGGTCCACGCCCGCTCCTCGGTGTAGAGCGAGTCCTCGTCGGCGCCCTCCACGCGCTTGCCCTTGGCGTCACCTTTACCGCCTTGCCCGCCCATCGGCATGCCGCCCATCCCGCCGCCCATGCCGCCTGCGCCCGAGAGCCCCTTGCCCAAGCCCGCGGTGGCCGCCCCTGGGGCCGCTGCAGCCGGACGTGGCGCGGCATCGCCCCCCGTCGCGGGTTGCAATGGCATTTTTGGGATGCCCGCCCCGCCGCCTGCGCCGCCCAGCGACGCCGGCTTGACTCCTCCCGGGCCGCCCTTCGACAGCCCTGCTTTCTTCATCGCGTCGTTCACCATCGCCTGGGCATCCGGTGTTGACGTCGAGCCGCCCGTGCCCAATGTCGGCAGGGTGGGAAACGTGGTCGCGGCGGACGTGTTTGCTGACGTGTCGGTGGAGTTATCGGCGGGCGTGTTGTCCCCGCCGCTACCGCCATCACCGCCATCACCGCCATCACCGCTATCATCCGGAGTGGGGGGGTTAATGATGTAGGCGCCGTAAGGAGCCTGCGGATTCGACGCGGCCAGGGGGATTCCAGCGTACGAAATGTAACTCGATATCGCCGTCTCCGACCTTTTCTGCAAATTCTGATACCAGTCAATGGCCGTAGACAAATACATGCTGTTGGTTTGTACATAATACTTATACCAATAATCGCATTGCGAGACCTCGTAGGACGCAGGATGCTCTCCCTCCAGCCCGTAGGAGGGTTCGCGGCCGTAGGAACTCCCGCCTGATGGCTTCATCTTTTTGTGCGCGTCGGCGACCATTTGGGCCTGTTTAGCCAGCGTCGTGCACTGTGTGACCATGCCATTTATCCACTGCTTCTGTTGCGTGAAATTTGACTCAACTGCCGTCCTCGCGTCACCCTCCCAGCTGAGAAACGGCCGGAACCGGTAGGCCAGTTGCTGGAACTCCAGCTGGTAGCTGTTCCACTCGTTGGCAAATGCCTTGAACGCCGTCCCCTGGTCGGGGGCTTCGACGTCCGTCGCGGCCTGTCTCACCTCGTAGTAGGGGTATTCGAACGGCGGCGGTGGGGGCGGTGGTGAGGGCGGCGGGGAGATGTAATCCGGGTCGCAGAGAAGCGCCACCTCGTCGTTCCCGGCAGCCGACACCGACGCCCCGTACGTGCTGCCGTCCATGTTGACGGCGTTGATGTCGTCGGCAGCGCCCTCATCCACTTCCTCATAAGCTTTGGCCGCATTCCGGAGGGACTTCGCCAGCGATTTCCATTCCCGCTGGCATGCTTGGATGTAAAGCCGCAACGAGTCGGCGTTAATCGCGATTTGTACGGCAGAATCACGGACAAACGAGAGGGCGCATGGGGCTTGCGGGTTGCCGGTCGGCAGAACTGGCAACGGTGCCTCGATTTCGTCCGCTCTCGCCATGAGTTCTTGGTATTCGACGTTCAGCGCCTGCGTCATATCGGCTCATTCTCCTCGTGCCGGAGCGATCGTGCTCGGTAGGTCATTTCCCCGGTAGCGCCATCGCGATCGGCAATTGGCGCTGCTGCGACGTACCAATCGCGTTGTGCCGCAACATCGCGAGTGACGCGCCCACCTGCGGCGGCTGACCGAACCGCAAACCGCGCACGCTCCAGCCCTTACCGAAGTTGGCGCCGATCACCGACCACCCCTTTCGTTGTGCCGGACCGGGCGAGCGGTGCAGTGGGGCGCCGACCGCTGCCGAGTGCAATCGTAATGCACCCATCGGGCCCGATGCCCGCCGCTTTTCGCGCCCCATCACCTCAACTCGCGCGGCTTTCCGGCGCATTCTTTCGGCGGGTGACGTTGCCGCAGTCCGGTAGGGACCGAATTCAACTCATCGACATCACCTGTTCAACTCGGGTCTCCCCCTCTTTACCTTCGGTCCGTTTTTGCAAGAACCTGATTAAATAACGGGAAGTCGACGCGGTGGCCGGTCGACCGACATCGAACCGGCGAATCTTCGATCAATCCTCCACACGGAAAAAGACGCCGTCTGCCTGCAGCACGCGACCATTGCGGACGTCTATGAAACCGGGTGCCAATCCCGCCAGCACGAAGCCCAAAGAATCGACGAGATCGAGAGCCTCCTGAATGAGCATGTCACCGTCGTACAGGGCTGCGAAGGAGAGTTCGATTTGGATGCCGACGCAACGCTGATTAATCGTTGTCGCACCCCCGGCGATCACCTGCTTCTCGAACCCTTGAACGTCGATCTTGAGAAAAGCCACATCATCTTGCCGTAGAACTTCCGGCGCGACAGCATCAAGCCTGCGTATTTCCACGTCCTCGGTGCCGACATAATTTGCCCGGGGAAAGGCGTCCTGATGACTTTGCAGCATGGGAAGTATGGAGCTGCTTGCGCCGGCGTTGCCAGCGACATTCATCGAGATCGTTCCATCGACATCGCCGAGAGCGTAGTGCCGGCAATCCCAAAGCGGATCTGCCGATGCACTTTGTGCCAGCCGCGCAAATGGTCCGGACAAAGGCTCAAACGATACGATGCGGCCGCCGAATTCAGAATGGCGCAGGCCAGTGGCATACTGCCCTGAATTGGCGCCGGCGTCGAGAACGACGTCTATTTTACGCGACGTGAATTCCTTGACGAGATTCCGTCGCCAATCGGATTCGGAATAGTAGTTCCTCACCATTAGTTCGGCGCGGTTCTCAACCCAATAAAAACCCACTGCGCAACACTAACATCGGGACGGACCACGCCAGTGGCCACGACCGACCACAATCGTGCAGCGATGCGCCCTTCCTCAAGAGCAGGTGCGGGTGGGTATATTCGAGGCGGCCGGACTGAGAAGGGACCACCACGATGGCAAGGCCGGCGGAAATCGCCCTTACCGCCACCAAATTGGGCAAGCACATCGGCGCACGCATCGACGGCGTACTTCTCGGCGGTGGCCTCGATGCTGGCGTCGTGGACCAGATCCACGAGGCGCTTCTGCGCCACAAGGTGATCTTTTTCAGGGATCAACACCACCTTGATGAGGAGCAGCATTTTGCCTTCGCCAAGCGGCTAGGCGCACCGATCCGCGTGTTCGGCGCCAATTCCATTCCTGATGGCCCACCTGGGGTGTCCCTCGTCGACTCCGACCGCGGCAAGGCAACGCGTTGGCACACCGACCACACGTTCAGCCTCAATATCCCGACTGCCTCGATTCTGCGTGCGGTCACCTTGCCGAATTACGGGGGATCGACACTGTGGGCATCCACCACCGCGGCCTACGCGGCGCTACCCGCGCCGCTAAGACACCTGGCCGAAAATCTCTGGGCAATGCACAGCAGCAACCGCTGCGACCAGCTCGGATACGTCCAGGGTGTGGGCTGCGTGCTTATGCCAGGTGGCTTTCCCGCCGCGTACCACGCGCTGGACGACACCAACCTCCTGAGCAACCAATTGAGGGCGGCTCGCGAGGAGACGTCGACATTTCGCACCGAACATCCGGTGGTGCGAGTGCATCCCGAGACCGGCGAGCGGGCGTTTCTGCTAGGGCAATGGGCGCGCGGATTCGTTGGCCTGGACAACTCCGAGTCGAAGGCGATCTTCGAACTGCTGCAAGCTCGTATCACGTTGCCCGAGAACACCATCCGATGGGATTGGGAGCCTGGCGACGTGGCCATATGGGACAACTACGCAACCCAACACCGCGCAGCCGACGATTACGACGACCAGCGCCGCGTCATGCATCGAGTGACCCTGATAGGCGAGGTCCCCGTGGATGTCCACGGGCGGCGCAGTCGGCAGATCAGCGGTGGGACGCCCGAATCGATTGCGGATTAGAAAGCGTGGATCACATGTCACCCGAAATGCCACGCGCCAGCGAGCCCGCTGCGATGGATCGCGAGCTCGTTGCATACGAGCTGCACCCGGGACACGGCGTCGAATTGGTGCCGGCGTCGCACGAACGCAGCTGGATGAGCTCGACCCGCGAGCGGTTTGCCAATCGCTGTTTGCCCCTACTCATGGCCAATCAAGCGGGCTGGCTCGTCGTCAATAACACCCGCGTGCGTGCTCGTTGGAATGGCGGGGCGGATGCGGCTTCTGTCGAGTTCGAATATGAGGATGGTGGGTCAGGGTTCCGCCCGATGAGTCATTTCGGGCACGGGATAATAACGTGGCCTCTACCGTTCCTCTTCCGCACGCCGCCGGGGTTCAACCTGCTGGTCCGCGGTCCGGTGAACTGCGCGAAGCACGGAATCGCCGCTCTGGAGGGGATCGTCGAAACGGACTGGGCGCCGTCAACTTTCACGGTCAATTGGAAGTTCACTCGACGGCGTGTGTGGGCCACTTTCGAGAAGGGCGAACCGGTGTGCCTGCTGGTACCGCAGCGGCGAGGAGAGCTCGAAGAATTCCTCCCGAAAATAGTATCGATCGCCGCGGCTTCTGATGAATTGCGCGCTTCCTATGACGCCTGGCGTGAGAGTCGGCGCGACTTCAATGAAGACCTGAAGCGGCCGGGGTCATTCGCGAGACAGGCCAGTTGGCAGAAGGACTATTTTCGGGGTAGGTACCCCGACGGTTCAGCCGCGCCGGAGCATGAAACTCGAATTCAGTTACGAACTTTCACGCGCGTCGAAGAGGAGATCTACGGTTGGCCGAGTCCGACCACGGCATCGGGCCCTGGCGCATCCCGGTGAAGTTCGGCGAATGCCATTGCTGATAGGCCGTACGTCTGATGGACCTCGCGCAACTCGCTGGCTGGACGCCGCTCAGATTGGACTTCTCCGGTCCAACCCCGGCGGTCTTGTGGGCCGATCTCTCGGCGGAGCGGTTCGCCGACCCCTTCTTCGACCAGACCCTCGGCCGCTGGGAATCCGGCCCCGGCGCCCGGCCGCTGGTTCGGACGGGGCTCGAAGCGCTCGTCGCTCTCGATGGCGAGCCATCGCTCGAGCCGGCGGGCATGATTTTTCACGTCTTGCGGTGCGGATCAACACTGCTGTCCCGGCCCCTGGGAACAATCCCCGGCGGCGGCGTCGTCGCCGAACCGGCGCCCCTCAACTCGCTCCTCGGGCTCGATCCCGAGCAAGTCGACGAGGCCGCCCTGGTCAAGGCCGTGCGGCTGCTGGTGCGGGCACTCGGTCGATGCCGGCACCCCGACGAAATGCGGCTGGTGCTCAAATGCACCAGCTGGAACATTCTCCGTCGGAAGGTGCTTGCCGCCGCTTTTCCCGAAACCCCTTGGATCTGGGTTCAGCGCGATCCGGTTCGCGTCCTGGCCTCGCTCCTCGCTGAACCGCCGGGCTGGCTCAGGCCCCAGGCTGCTCCTCAGGCCGCGCGGCTTTTCGGCATTGATCCGGCCTCGGCCCCGGAGATGGGGCGCGCTGAGTTCGCGTCCCGCGCGATTGGAGCCATGCTGCAGGCGGCGTTAGAACCGGGGCGGCGGCTCGTCATCGACTATGCCGACCTGCCCGACGCGGTGTGGACGCGTGTGGCACCCAATTTCGGGTTCGAGACAAGTCCCGCAGCGATCGACCGCATGATCCGGCAGTCCCGGTTCTACTCGAAGGACCCGGCACCTCGGCCCTTTGCCGGCGACGCTGCCGAAGACCGGCCGGTGACCGACACGATGCGGGAGGCCGCTGGGCGATTCGCCGGGCCCGCGTATCGCGCTCTCGCATCGCGCGAGCTATGACAATGCCGAGAAGGGCTGGGAAGCAACGGCTTTCTGCGCTATGCAGTTTCCTGCGGTCGACGCTATCGGATGGAGTGCCGACTGATAGCGTGGTGTTCGCCCGAGCCACACTCCCAACAGACGAGGGATGACGGAATGGCGTTGTTTTGTGCGGACGTCGCTCTTGTGAGTCTCGGGATGTCGTGCCAAGGCGCGATCCAGCTTCAGGTGCACCGATCGCTTATCGGCCACATTCTCGGGTCCGAAGCCGTAATCAAACGAACCCCTTTTTATTGGTTGATATGCCCTCCCACGTCGGCGGCAAATATGATCGCCACGGGGATTCATTTCTCGGAAAGTCTTCGCATACCTCGCAGACACTGGGAACCGTGACCGAGTTCGTGCGCCGGATATTCTTTGTGAGCAATACGCAGGACAATCTGGCTGACGAGGTTCAGGCGGTTGCACCCATACCGTATAAGTTCACCGATGAGGCGATCGACCGCCTCGCCTCCGCGGTTTCACGGCGCTTTGAGGCTCCCCTCTATGTGGTTTCGGCGGCTGGGCGGCACGCACTTCGTACGCAAGCGAACCGCGAGCGGCTATTCCTGATGGACGTATTCCCCGGCATCCGGGGCTCGGATTCTGATTGGGCAGCGGTATTTCGTGGGATGCTTGAACGGGCCCTGCCGATTTTGCCGCGTTGATATGAAACTCGACATCCATCTTCAGACCCATTCTGACGTAAGCGTGCACGGCGCACACCGATACGTCGGCGCTCCTAAAAGTGAGGTGATGCTTCGCTGTACGCAATCCCTTGTCACTTCGATCAATCAAGCCGACGACGACATCATCTTGCGCGTCTTTGATGATCACTCGCCGTCCGAAACTATGACGACGCTGCGACGGATACTCGGAACCTGCAAACACCCGGTCGAATTCGTCGCGCTCGAGACCAGGGGTTACAACGCATCCTGTCTCGCATCATTTTCCAAGGCGCGCAACGATGGTCGCGAGCTCCTCTACCTCGTCGAAGACGACTACCTGCACGCTCCTTCGGCGATACAGGAGATGCTGGAAGTACATGTGGTGTTCAAGGAGAGACTTGGCGGTCGCGAAGTTGCCCTGCATCCGTACGACGATCCGAAGAATTATTGGAGCCCGATATTTAGCCGGGAGGACTGCCGCGTCGTATACGGCACCAAGAGACACTGGCGCACCAATACGCACACGACTAACACCTGCTGGGTAGAAATCGAGACGTTAAGAAGAAATTGGCAGCTCTTCGAACAGCTCGCCCGCTATTCAAGCACACCCTACGGCCAAGAGAATCACATCTTCGAAGCTTCGACTATCAACAAGATTTGGCGCGAGCAAGTTGCCTTATTCACCCCTATACCTTCGCTGGCGCTACATCTTCAACATGACGAACACAAAGACCCCTACCTAGATTGGACGCAATGGTGGCGGTCCGCGGCCTATTGATGGATCAGGTATCGCGGCTCTCAAACAGGTCGCAATAGCTTCGTTGTGGTACAGACTTGAATTGCCGATACAGCTTGAATCTGATTTCACCCGCCTGTATGCGCGTGAGCAACTCCTCAAGGCCCCCGAAGAGGTCGTCGTACTGCTCTTCGAGCACCGCGCAGCGCGCACTGGGCTGCTCTGTCCGATGCGTGTGCAAGATCCGCAGCGCAAGAACGGAAAGCCGATCAACGATGGTCGCGGGGGTTTCGGTGTACAGCGGTGCACTCTGATTCAGATCGGTGCGATCAAGCAGGGTCAGGTCGATGTCCTCGATGGCTGCGTTCCGCCGAGCGTTGAGGTCGTCGATACAACGTTTCCTGCGTGCGACCTCGTGGTCGCCGACGCCAGGCCGGCGAACGGCATCTTCGTGGTGCCACAAGGCGAAGTTCAGTGCATGCAGATGTAGCGCCCTCTCTGCAATACTGCCGCAAACTGATTCGTCGGTGGGCTCTTCGCGGTGCCACAACCGGGCGACGTCATAGAACTGGCGCACCGCAGGGAGAAGGTCGGCTTTGGTCGAACGGCGAATTGCGCTAGGACGAATGCCGACCCGTACGCCCTCGATATCTTCACCTCGATCAGATGTCTCTGCGACAAGGTCTTCCATCGCATCCAGCACGTCTTCCACGGTGATGTCCTCCATCGCGCTCATATCGACGTGCCGATGCTCTGCAAACCTGAATCCCCACATTGCAGACCGGGTCCGGCCGAAAAGGCCCACGCCGGGCACCCGCGCAAGATCGGCGGCATGCAGCATCGATGAGTCGATGCCCACGAAAAGGTCCGCGTTGGCAACCAAACCCATGGCGAGGTCGAGTGATAATCCGAGATGGGGAAATACGCGATCGCGCTCATGCCCGACGTTGAGTTCCTCGTGTCCCATCCCGACCACCCACACCACAAAGTCGCGGTGGCGTGACAAGAACCGGTCCAGCAGGTCGATGAACCTGGTCGCAGGCCAGCGTTTTTCTGTCCAGCCGGCATCGGCGTGCACCACCAGCACCTTCATCCCGGCGGGCACAGCGGCACGAATCGATCGAGCTTGCCGCTGCACGGCCGGCTGGAGAAGCAACGGCTGCGCGTAGTTTTCGATGCGAAGCGACGGATCGAACAGCCGCGCCAGCTTGAAAGTCAGGTCAGCCGAGTGCGGCAGATCTCGCGGGACAATGACGTCGTAGTCATCGTCGGTCGGGAAGCCGATGCTCGTTGTGGGAGCGAGCCGTCGCCAAAGGTGCCGGATGAAACCGTTCGACGGTATGTCCCACGGCACCGCGTTGATGAATACATCGATAGCACCGATCTCGGATACGAGGGTTTCGTAATCCAGGGTCCGATGTGCGTGAGGGCCTATCGGAGGCCCTCCCGGGGCTACGCCCGTGATGTCGACATAGTGCGGACTGACCTCGCGGAAACAGAGGTCGAACGCGAACTTGGGACAGATCAACGTGATGGGAGCGGCGAACATTTCGGCTAAGGCGCGCAGTGTCGGCAGCGTCAGAATGGAGTCTCCGACAAGGGTGGAGAAGTACACCACAGGGGTGCGCGCCTGCAGCAGATCGCTCAGCACGTGACGCTCAAGGCTTGACGAGTGCCCGCCCTGCAGAACTGTTATTTCGCTCAATCCGACCAACCTCCAGCGAGAGCCTAGACGCCAAGGCCGTGGTCCTGCATCACAACGTCGTCAGCCTGTCAGAGGGCTTCTTCGACAAGGTCTTCCATTGCATCGAGCACGTCTATCGCGGTGATGTCCTCCATCGCGCTCATATCGACGTGCCGGTGCGGTGCAAACCTGAATCCCCACGTCGCAGCACGCGTGGGGCCGAAAAGTCCGACGCCGGGGACCCGCGCCAGATCGGCGGCATGCAGCATCGAGGAGTCTATGCCCACGAAAAGGTCCGCGTTGGCGACCAAACCCATGGCAAGATCGAGTGGTAGCCCGAGATAAGGGATGACCCGATCGCGCTCACGCCCGACGTTGAGCTCCTCGTGTCCCATCCCGACCACCCACACCACAAAGTCGCGGTGGCGTGACAGGAACCTGTCCAGCACATCGATGAACCTGGTGACAGGCCACCTCTTGTCCGTCCAACCGGCGTCGGCGTGCACCACCAACACCTTGATTCCGGCGGGCACGGCGGCGCGAATCGACTGCGCCTCCTGCTGCACGGGCGGACGGAGAGGAACCGGCTGCGCGTAGCTTTCGATCTGCAACGACTGATCGAACAGCCGCGCCAACATGAACGCCAAGTCCGCCGAATGACACTCATCTTTGGGGACTACAACGTCGTAAATGTCGGGTGAAAATCCGATGCTGGTCGTGGGAGCCAGGCGTTGCAACAACGGACGCATAATGATGTCGGCCAGCGAGTTCCACGGCAGGGTGTCGATGAATAAGTCGACCGCACCTATCTCCGACGCCAGGACGTCATAGTCGAGCGGCCGTTCTGGCCGTCCCAGCATTGGGGGTGTTCCCGTGAGGGGTAATCCTGTGGTGTCGACAAACCGGGGGCTTACCTCCCAGAAGCACAGGTCGAACGCGACCTTGGGACAGATCAGCGTGAGTGGGGCGCTGAACATCTCGCCCAACGCTCGCAACGTTGGCAGCGTCAGCACGGCGTCCCCGACATTGGTGACGAAACACACCGCGGGCCTACTCGCCTTCAGTAGATCGCTCAACTCGCTGACCATTCTCGAACCTGCTCAGTTGTAACCGAAGCGCCCCGCCAGGGCATCGACCTGGGACCAGGTTGGATCGTCGGCGTCGATCCGGTCCCGAGCGACCGTTGCCTGGCGCAGGGGAGAAAGGTTGCCGACCTTCCAAGGCAGCGGCGCACCGTCCCGGAAGAATTGATTGTCACCAACCGTTTCCGGGGCTGAATGGACCAGCGGGACGACGCTGTCGGAAAACCTTAGCCCCCATCGATCGAAAGCAGCGTCGAGCGTCGCCCTCGGCCGGGCCGCGAAGGCCTCGTAACGGAGTACCACCAGCTCGGCATCGCCGGCTTTCAGCGGCTCCAGGCAACTATCCACCAGGTTCAAAGCTTCGGCCACGTTGTCCTTGATCCAGAAGTCCATGCGCGTGCGCACACGCAAATCTCGATGCAGCAGATACGAATTCACCACCTCACGCGGGTCGCGCAGGACGAAGAGCAGCACGGCCTCAGGAAAGGTCCTGCGGAGGATGTCCAGCCGCATCGCATACCGCGGGTTCTTCTCGCCCCAGATGGTGCACGGCTGGGCGATCTCGCTCATGATCGCTCGCAGGGCGAGGGCGGGGTCGGCCGTTTCCTGCGCGCAGCGCCGGTAGGCCTCGTAGACTCCCCGCTCGAGCAGGAAAGCCGCCAAGGTGCCAACGACTGACCCGTCGCATCGGTTGACCTGCTCTAGGTCAATCTCATCGAAGATTTTGATGTCTTCATGACGATTGAGGAACTGGGTGACGATGGTCAACCCGGACCTCGGCGGCCCCACGACGAACAGCTGCACGGCTCGACCGTATCCCCTGGACGGCAGCCAGTCTTGGCAAGACTTTCACGCCGCGGCGTGAGTCTTCGAAAGACGGCCCGGCGCGCTCGCCGTGTCGCCTACTTCTCCGTAATCGCTTTCTGGAGCGAACCGACAATCTTGTTGAGCGCTTCAAAGGTCTGCCCGTACACGGCATCGAGGTTTGCGGACGCCGCGGCGTTGGCCTTTCCTAGCGCTTCGTTGATGCGCTCCGCTACCGTCTCGGCACCCAGCCGCAGCAGGCCGTCCTCGATATACAGCTGCGTGATAACCCTGTCCCCATTGATAGCCACTTCGACAGTCTCAGCCTCGTCTTGGGCCGCAAAGGATCCGGCGCCCTGCTGCTTCATCGCGCCCTCAAGGACGTCGCTGAACTTCTTTAACTCGTCCAGGACCTCGGTGGCCTGCGGAGGCGGCTGTGTTTCCACTTCAGATGATCCTTAATATCGGGGATAGTCAGGCTGCCTGGGCGATTACCGGCGAAGCCCTCCGCCTACGGCAGATTCTCATTTTAGAGCGACATGTTGTCGCACGGCGACTGTTAGACGATTGTTCATCTGACTCGCCCAAAGGGTCCTGCGGGAGACTGCTCTGCCATCACGAACCTTTTTCCCTACGCGGAAGCGAGGTGAGGTAGCGGTTCTCCTCAGGCTGGGAAATCGGCCGGATTGGCAACTGGCGATGCCGCGGGGTGCCGATAGCGTTGTGCCGCAGTATTACCCGATCGACGCCGGGGTGCCGGCCTAGATAAGTCGCCGTATTCGGCCATGCCACATGTGCCTCTGGCCCGATTTCTGCGCCGATCAGGGCGGCGAACTCCTGGAAATGCGGGGCCAGCGTGACAATCCCGCCCGCGGCCGCTGCTCGGACGACGAACTGCATGAATGTGCGGGCGTCACCCAAGTTGATACTCGCGTCAACGTCGTCGAACGGCATGTAGACCGGATACTGGCTCGCGGTTTCTCCTATCAGTACACCCGCTGAGCCGATCGGCAGCTGACAATGACGATCGGGGACCAGGGTCTGGCCTTGCAGCGCGGCTCGCTGCGCGCCGGACACCACGGAGAATCCCCGCGGCGTTTTCGGCTTCTTTGTGGTGGTCAGGAGCACCGTGGACCGCGGCACCATCCCGGGAACGACCCGGACCCTGGTAATGGTGTGGTCGGCAGGCGTCGACCACCACACGTCCGGGCCGCCAGGCGCCGTGTAGGCAGCGGTAAAATTCTCGAGCCCCTTGATCTTCGACCACTTCTCCCGGACGAAGCTCACCTCCGTGGCATGGTCGAAATCGTCGAAGCTGCGACAGCACACCGCGTCGACACCGTTGCCGGCAAGTCGGTCGGCGATACGTGTCGTTGATGCGACTAGGTACCGGGCCAGTCCCGCGACGCCGACATCGCGCCGACGAGCCGACATGCTGGCGCGCTGCGGGGCGGCCCGCATCACGATCCAGGTCCGCCGATATGCCGGGGCCGGGTCGCGCCCGATCACCTGCCCGTAGAGGCTCACCACCTCCGGCGAGGCGGTCTTGCCGATACGGTAGCCAGCCGACACGATGTCGGCTTCCAAGTCGGGGCAGTGCACCGACAGCAATCGCTCGAGCAACTCCGTGTCGACCGCGTCGTCGGTGTGGGCTCGCCCATCGACAATGACCGTCGGCGTGAACGGCCTGGGGATGAGTTCGATCGCCGCGACGAGGATCTTGCCTTGCCAGCGCACAGCTACGTGATCTCCCGGCTGCACCGTGGCGCCGACGTCGGGTTCCGACGGCGGTTCCTGGGGCCTGCGCTGGCGCACCAGCCAGGCGACCATCGCCGCGAACCAACCGATGAGCCGCCGACCGCGATAGGCGACCGTGGCGACGAGCGCGGTCACCCCCACCAGGGCCGGGCCCGCCCACTCGAAACGCGTGTTCATGAACAAGAAGATGCACAGCGGCGCCAGCGCCGCCACCCATAGTGCGTACCCGCTGGTGAACCGTAGCCGCAGTGATCTCATCGGATTCTTCAGCGCCGTCTCAGGGCTCGCCCGGTCAGTGCACCCAATCCCAGCGCGACAACCAGCGCGATGACTCCGAGCGCAACGGCCTTGATGGGCCCATGATCGGGCCCCGGCACAGCCACGGGCGGTTGCAAAGGTTTGACCGCGAACGCGACGCCCGCGGTCGAGGGGCCGGTGGGAATGTCCCACGTCAGGGCCGCGACCGCGTCCATGGTGCCCGCGCCCTCCTCGTCGTTGACGCCACCCCCGGGGTGTCGCGCGCTGGCCGTGATCCGGTTGATGATCTGCGCCGGCGTCAGGTCGGGGAACTTCTGCCGAATCAGCGCGGCCACACCGGAGACGTACGCCGCGGCAAACGAGGTTCCGGCGATCGGCACGGGCCCCTCCTTGCCGGACAGCGCATCCACTGGTTCGCCGCTGGGCCCGAGTGCGACGATGTTCTCCGCCGCTGCGGAGACGCCCACCCACGGGCCATGCATCGAAAACCCGCTGGGCGCCCCGGCTTCGCCAACACCTCCGACCGAAAGCACCAGCGGCGCGTACCAAGCAGGTGTGACGATCGTCTGCACACCCTGCCAACCCCGTGGGTCGGAGGCAACGGCCGGATCGGGCGGCGGGTTCTGCGCACAATCGCCACCGACATTGCCAGCCGCGACAATCACCACTGCGCCCTTGATGTTGGCCGCGTAGTTAAGCGCCGCCCCCAGGGCGGACTCGTCGACCGACTTCTTGACCTTGAAGCAGGCCGCTTCGCTGATGTTGATCACGTTCGCCCCGAGATTGGCGGCATGCACGACGGCCCTGGCCAGGCTGCGGACGGATCCTGCCGCCGGCGTGGCATTGGGGTCGTCTTGGTTGTTTTGTTGCGAGTCCTTCGGCTCGAAGGCCTCCGATGTCTGGCGCACCGAGATCAGGCGCGAGTCCGGCGCGACGCCAACGAACCCGTCGGTGAGCGCGGGCCGGCCGGCGATGA
>Ga0182012_10000688_pt1 | contig 37190 bp, 30 predicted proteins | sample 612S2SmetaG_FD_120486 | JGI IMG/M metagenome (GOLD analysis project Ga0182012, IMG submission 120486) | Permafrost microbial communities from Stordalen Mire, Sweden - 612S2S metaG | ecosystem: Environmental > Terrestrial > Soil > Wetlands > Permafrost | place: Sweden: Stordalen | collected...
GAAGAGTACGCAACGAACGGCAGTGCGGATGCAAGAGATGCCACGAGTGCCAGCAACCGCGCCGCCTGGATCAGCGCCGGAATTACCCTGCTCATCGTTCTGCTCTCGGCAATTGTCGGCGTGATGCTGACCCGTGAAATCGCGCCTCGGTTAGCCCACCTGAAGGACGCTATGGAAGCGATGGCAGCCAAGGACCTGACGACGAGCATCAGAATTACCGGCACGGATGAGATTGGGCGCTTCGGCGAGGCTATTAACGCCACGGTTGCTGAAATGCGCTCTGTGCTGCGATCGGTGGCCCAGGGTGCGGATACGCTCTCCGCCGCGAGCGCCGAGATCAGCGCCGCCTCTGTGCAGAGTTCCGGCAACGCGCACACCCAATCCGCCAAGACGAACCAGATTGCCGCAGCGGCGCAGGAGATGACGGCCACCATCGGCGAGATCAGTCACAACGCGGAAAGCGCGGCTGCCGCCAGCCGCGTCTCGGCTGAAACCGCCAACCAGGGCGGGGCCGTGATGCACGCCGCCGCCGCCACCATGGAGAAGATCGCCGCCGCCACCAGCTCTGTCTCGGAGAAAATGAACTCACTTGCGCGCAGTTCCGAGGAGATCGGCAAGGTGGTCAACGTGATTCAGGAGATCAGCGAGCAGACCAACCTGCTGGCCTTGAATGCGGCGATTGAAGCTGCGCGCGCCGGCGAACATGGCCGCGGCTTTGCAGTCGTTGCCGGCGAGGTTCGCCGCCTGGCTGAGCGCACAAAGGGCGCGACCGAGGAGATCGCCGGCACGATTCGCAGCATTCAGGAGGAGACAAAGGCCACGCTCGAATTGATGCGGAGCAGCCGGACAGCCGTTGAAACCGGCATGGGTGAGACTGCCCGCGCCAGCACCAGCCTTGAAGCCATCATCGAGTCTTCAAGAGAGGTGGAGCAACAGATTCATCTCATCGCTACGGCCGCCACCGAGCAGACCGCTGCTTCCAGCGAAATCTCCGAGTCCGCCGGCCATATCTCGCAGCTATCGGTTGATAACGCGCAGGGCGCCGAAGAGGCGGTAGCAGCGCTCAAGAATCTTTCCGCGCTGGCTGGCGAGCTCGACGGCATGATCCGGCAATTCCGCCTGGAAGAAGACAAGCAGTCCGGCGGAACGTTGTCCGGCAAGGGGCAACCAGCCTTTACAAAGGGCCTGCGCCCCGCGCACAGTTGAGAGCGGAACAGCATGGAAGGCCCGAGGGCCGACGGTTGGCATTTGTGGTCTCCCACCCATCGAGCAAAAAACGCTCGATGGATGGGGCACCCGCAGTTTCATGCCCCGAGGTGGTCATCACCGGGGATCAAAGATGGCGGCAGGCCTGAACCTCCCTGGGTCTGCGCCCCAGCTTCCTCGAATGGAAGCTGGGACCTGGCCTGCCGCCGCCTTCTTCACTTGCGCAGAGAATTCCTGCGCTATCCCCGTATCATCCTCACAATTCACACAAACTGCCTTTCTCCGGCAGCCCCGCGCTATGGTAGCCTCCGGTTGAGGACTTGTTGCCGCATCCCGTGGAAGCTGCAAGCCGACCTCTCCGCATCGAACCCTGGAGTGACCTCGCATGAGCGCCGTGAAATATGACCTGATCGTGATCGGTTCCGGGCCTTCCGGGCAACGGGCCGCCGTCGCCGCCTCCAAAATGAAGAAGCGGGTTGCCGTGGTCGAGGCTCGCTCCGTGGTCGGCGGGGTCTGCGTGAACACCGGCACCATCCCCTCGAAGACCATGCGGGAAGCCGTGATGCATCTTTCGGGCTACAACTACAAGTCGGTCTACGGCATGAACTACCGGGTGAAAGAAAAGATCACCATGGCCGACCTCGCCTTCCGCGTGCAGGCGGTGATCAAGACCGAGGTCGACGTGACCGAGGCTCAGCTTTCGCGCAACGGCATCGACGTTGTTCACGGCATCGCCCGCTTCGCCGGCCCAAACCAGGTTCGCGTCGAGGGCATTCAGACCGACACCACCCTCGACGCCGACCGAATTATTGTGGCTGTCGGCACCAAACCCGCGTCCTCGGCCAAGGTCCCAATCAACGGCCGCACCATTATTAACAGCGACCAGGTGCTCGATTTGCCGGTACTGCCTCGGACCCTCATTGTGGTGGGCGGCGGCGTGATCGGTGTTGAATACGCCTGCATGTTCGCCGTGCTCGGCGTTCGCGTCACTCTTATTGAAAAGCGCGATCGGTTGCTCGAGTTTGCCGACCGCGAGATCGTCGAGGCGCTCAGTTACCACCTTCGCGATGCGCGAGTCACGCTGCGACTCGGCGAAGAGGTGGAGAGTGTCGAGGAGTTGCCGGACGGCACCGTCGTGGCTAACCTGCAGAGCAAGAAAAAAGTTTCGGGCGACGCCCTGCTTTACGCCATTGGGCGCCAGGGCGCAGTTGACGACCTCAACCTGGCCGCCGCCGGATTGCAGGCCGACAATCGCGGCCGCATTCCCGTCGACGAGCATTACCAGACCAGCGTTCCGAACATCTTTGCTGTCGGCGACGTGGTCGGCTTCCCCTCGCTCGCCTCAGTCTCGATGGAGCAGGGGCGGATCGCCGCCGCACGGGCCTTTGACGACCATGCCACCAGCTCCAATCCAAGTTTTTATCCTTACGGGATCTACACCATCCCCGAGATTAGTTTCATCGGCAAGACGGAGGAGCAGTTGACCGATGAAGACGTTCCCTACGAAGTGGGCATGGCTTACTACCGCGAGACCGCCCGAGGACAGATTCGCGGAGACGCCACGGGAAGATTGAAGCTGGTCTTTCACCGCGACACCCGCAAGGTGCTCGGCGTGCACATTATCGGCGAAGGCGCCGCCGAACTGGTTCACATCGGGCAGGCCGTGATGGTCTTTGGCGGCACAGTGGATTACTTCATCGAGACCGTCTTCAACTACCCTACGCTCGCCGAGTGTTACAAGGTGGCGGCCTTCAACGGAATCGGCAGGCTCAACCGCTATCAGGCGGGGTGATTGACATGGCGGATAATCGCATCCAAACAAGAAGGAATCAAGGCAGTGTCAATCTACCTGCCGATTGCATTGAACGAGCTGAAAGCTGGAGGCTGGAAGCTGACAGCCAGCCCGGAGGGCCAGCATGACCACCGCCATCGGCGTCGTAATGACGGAACACATCGTGGCCGGAAGGCTTGAAGACCAGCGGCTCAAGGGCGCGCTGTTGCGCTATCCCAGTGAAACCGACGAAGTGGATGCCTTGATCGCACTTCCTACCAGTGAGTTGGTCGAGTTGCTTGCCATCCAGGTGTCCACGCTCGCGGCGCAGGGCGCTGTGGACGCGGTCGGTGTTGCTGTTCCCGGCATTATCCGCTCCGGTGTTGTGGAGGATTCGCCGAACCTGACCCAGCTCAAGGGAATGCACCTTTCAGAGGAGCTGACCAAGGCGCTGGTTGCGCGCGGCATCATGGCCCCTGTCCACATTGCCAACGATGCCGACGCCATCGCCGCGGGCGTGGCCGCCACACGCGGCCAACTGAACAAGCTGACACGCGTCTGGACCCTGGGCAACGGCATCGGCTACGGCCGCTGGCCTTACGTTGAAGGTGTCTGGGAGGGCGGCCACGTGACGGTAAGCCTCGATCCCAAAGAAAAATATTGCGGCTGCGGCGGCGTCGGCCATCTTGAAGGAATCATGGGGTACCGCGCCATGCGCATGCGCTTCCTCGACCTCGAACCTGAAGAGGTTTTCGCTCACGCCAAAGATGGCGACCAACGCTGCCGCGAGTTTGTCGATCTATGGCACCGCGCCCTGGCCGCAGCGACTGCTTCCTTCATTCACCTCGCCGGGCCGGGGCGCTTCTACTTCACCGGCCACAACGCGCACTTTCTCGATTTGCCAGTGCTTCGCGCTCACCTGGAGTCCATGGTCAAGATGAGCACGCTGCAGAATTTCTCACTGGAAGTGCTTCCTCCCGACGACAGCACCGCACTGCTGGGCGCGGGAGTGTCGGCGGTTCGCGCGCTGGCGTCCTGAGCGATGGATCCCATCAACCGATGAGCTCGGCGATTATGCGCGGTCGATCTTTTGCAGTTTCGCTGGCGCTCATCGGCGTGACCATGGTTGCGGGCGCTGCGATTCGATTTGTTCCGCTTGGCCTGCCGCATGTCGTCGTCAAATACGGCGGCTCGATGCTTTGGGCAGTCATGATCTACTGGATCGTCTCGGCGCTTCTTCCCACGCGGACTCCGTTTGCCGTCGCCTTTCTCGCGGCAGGTGTTGCGACAGCCGTCGAGTTCCTCAAGCTCTTCCACACACCCGCGTTCGATGCCTTTCGCCTCACTCTTCCAGGCATCCTGGTGCTCGGCCGCTTCTTCTCTGTCTGGGATATCGTTGCGTACTGGCTGGCCATCGCAGTTGCAGCCGTCATTGACTTTCGCATTCGCGACCTCCCGGTTGAAGAACCGGGCCACGCATCTCTATAAGCCGCATCCGCTCATTGAATGATTGTCAGCGCCGGCTCTTGCGCTTCGCGTCAACTTTTGGCCAGTAGGGAAACTCATCCGCGTACAGTTCCCCGCTGAGATCGGCTACGCGTTGCTGCAAACGCGCCTGTGCATCGGCGATGGCATGGTTGTAGATGGCAGGGCCGATCTCCTCCACAAAAAAATTCAGCAACAGTCCGGCCGGCAGGTCGCCGATGGGTTCAGACATGTTCTCTTCGAAATAGCGTTGCAGCGAGGCGATTGCGTCGGTACGTGTCCGCTTGGAGAGTTCAAAAGTTTTCATCTGCGCAATACTCCAGGATCGTGCGCTCTTGCACGGGTAAATCCTCCACGCCTTCCATGAACTGCTCGGAGGCAGTCGGGGCAGAGTCCAGGTAGACAGTCCAGTCGCCGGGCCACGCCGCTGGGGTCACGTCGTCACCTTGCTTGCGGATCAAGACCTCGGCGGTCGAGGATTGGAAACTGTTGGGCAACCGAACGGCGGAGCTCCGGTCTTTCATGAACATTTTGGCTGTGCGGCGCATCTGGCCCTCCTCGAGAATTCGTCTGGTCTATACAGAGGTATATGCCAAGAAGCAGCACGAGACAACCGGGCGAGCGTTTCCCACCCTATCGGCAAAAACAAAGACGCCGTGCCCCGACCCAGAGGGTACCCCGGCGCCCAGGTGGGTCACCCAGCTTTGTTGGAGTGTTGAGAGTGGGATGGTCGAGCTTTGTGGCTTCCCACCCTTCGCCAGGAAAAAGGCGAAGGATGGGGCACCCAGCTTGATATGCCGGTCAGGTTCGCCCATGGGCGACTGATCTCTGACCCCTGATCTCTGGCTTTCAGTACCGCCGCAGATAGGTTCCGGAGAGGCGGTCGTGCCAGGTGAGATGATCTTCGTCGAAGATGGCCCAGGCGAGGCCGAGTCCTACCGGCAACAGCGACAACAGCAGGGCCACCAGCCGTTTGTGTCTCTGCTCCGCGGACGGATCTTCATCGCTGAAGGTGCACAGGGCGATGTGCGCGTACTTCATTCCCGGTGTACCCTCCGCCAGCGTGAGAAAGAGCGCGTGGTAGAGTGCGCCGATGGCTACAAGTGCCAGCGCAGAACCTATTTCGATTCCTTTCAACGCGGGCAACTGGTTCACATGGGTGGCCGCAACCATGGCGGCTGCCAGGAAGGCTCCAGTAATCAGCGCGCCATCGACCACGGCGGCCATCACCCGCAACGCGAAGGGCGCCAGTTCCAGCACGGGAGGCGCCGGCGCCGCATCCTCTTCCAATTCAGTGTCGGCCCGCGGTTGCGCCAGGGGCTGTTCGCCCAATCGAATGTCGGACCACTCGGCGCCTTGCCATGACGGCGCGGCTGCTTCAGACCCTCCATCGGCTGCTTCCGGCTCGATTGAAATGGTTCCGGGATCGACCTCGAAGATGCTCAACTGCGCATCGCGCGTCCCCGCTCCACAGGGCCCCTCGGCACGCCGCGGGCGCATTTTGCGCGTAGCTACCAGTTCGCGGGGAAACTCGATCAGGTTGGCGTGCATCGGCTGCAACGGCTCGACCGACTCAATCGCTTCCCCTTCCATGCTGCTTGGCGGCTGCAACCCAGGCTCCCACCAGCCCTCGGCAGCCTGGTCAAAGTCCGCCGGTCCGTGGAACGCGCGGGCAATCACTGGCTGCACAGGCCGCGGCGGCAGGTCCGCATCCCAACGGATTCCGTAGCTCCGCGGTTGCTGCGGCTCAAACTGTGCAGGGGCGGGCGGTAAAGGTGTGGGCGGCAAAGGCGCGGCAGGGCGCGCAGGCTCGACTTGTGCCTCCCATGAGTTTTCAAAGGCAAGCTCGGAAGACAGAATGTGAAAGGTCTCGGGGGCGCGGGCGTGCTCGGAGGCGGATGCAGCTTCAAGGCCTGCCAGGACCGATTCAGCCGCCGCCTGCAGGTCCAGCGCGGCCCGGGACGCGGCCTCCGCGGCGCGCACCGCGCTGCGTGCCTCTTCGGCCAGCATCTGGCTGTAGCTGGGGGCGTTGGCGTAACGTGCCGCTACGCGCGCGGCTGCCGCCTGTGCCGCACGGCTGGCCGCAGTGTGCCTGTCCTGATGCGCCGCGGGCCCGGCGACAGAACCGCCTCTGCGGTTTTTGTGTTCTTCGAGGCGGCGATTGACTTCCTTCTTCCAGGACGCTGCAAGGTTCGCTTCGATCGGGGATGTGCTCAAAGCTCCAATGTCCCTTCTGACACAGGCGATAGTCGCCCGCGCACAGGCCCTCTTGCCGTTGTCGCGGCCCGCATGCCCAATCGTAAACGCGGCGTGAATACGAATGGCCTGAAAATGAAGAGGGGGTATCGCAGGAATACACAGCTAGCGGCTTGCCCGCGCGCTAATCACGGCATCGTACTTTGCGCTGTGAGATTGCGCCGACCGCGCCCGACGCGCGTCCCATCATCGAGAGCCCGCTTTTGTTATGCTGAGCCTTGGTCCTGGGATGCATTCTCGCTACGGAATGACGATCGCGCTGCTGGCGTTGCCGCTGGCTCTTTGTCCCGCACATCTCGGCGGGCAGACGCCTCCGGCAACAACCGTTGCCAATCCCAGTTCCGACGCGACGCCGGCACAGCTTCCGGACGGGCTCCCCGACGATCCCAGCCAGGAACTGATGCCCATCGCCCGGCCTGAGCCCGCACCGCAAACGGGCGTTCCGGTCCACCTGGCCGCCGGCACGCAATCGCTGCTGGGCAACGTGTGGACCGGCACGGGCGGGGTTGTGGTGCGCTACCGCGATTACGTTCTGACCGCCGACAAGGCCGTGTACAACGAATCGACCACCGAATTGGAAGCCGATGGCCATGTGCAGGTCAAGGGCGGGCCCGACGACGTGCTCATCAACGCCGACCACGGCGAGATGCGCCTCGACGTGCACACGGCGCGATACTTCAACGTTAGCGGCACGATTGGCGTCCACGCCGGCAGCCACAGCGTCGTCTACACCACGGCCAATCCGTTCTACTTTACGGGAAGGGTTTTGATCGAGACCGGCGAGGGCAAGTACCGGATTGTCGACGGCTCGATGACCAACTGCCGGCTGCCGAAGCCGGACTGGCAACTAATCTCCCGCAGCATCGACCTCCAGAATAACAAGGCATCGACAACCAATTCGGTGTTCAAGTTTTTAGGCATACCGCTGTTCTTTCTGCCTTATCTGCGCCATCCGACAGACGAGACGGGCCGCGAGAGCGGGTTCCTGATTCCCGTCTTCCCCAGCAACTACTCCTCGATCCGCGGTTACACCATGGGGGAGCAGTTCTACTGGGCCATCAGCCGCAGCATGGACATGATTGTCGGCACGGAGTACTACAGCAAGCGGGGTTGGGCGCCTAACGGAGATTTCCGCTATAAAGGGCCGGGGATCGACCACCTGACGGTTCGCTGGAATGCCCTGCTCGATCGCGGCTTCGAAGAGCAGGTGGGGACGACAATTCCCGCTGCGGCAGCCGGGGCGGCCGGTCAGCGGCCCGATCTTCTTACGGGGCCGGCCCGCTACGAGTATGTCAACCAGGGCGGCGTCGACATTGGAGCTCTCGGCCGGAAGGATTTTTCAGACGAGACCTACCTTGTCGGCAATGTCGAGTTTCTGTCCAACTACGTCTACCGCCTTGTCTTCGATGACAACTACTCGCAGGCCGTCAGCTCTGAAGTTTCGAGCGTAATCGGATTCACCCACGCGCACAACGGATTCATTCCATCCGCCTCGCTGGACCGCTTCCAAACCTTTGCAAGCGCCACGAACGGCGACGAGGCGCGCATCATTCACCTTCCGAGCGTTCGATACGATGTTCTCGATCGCCCGCTGAGGACCTCGCCGCTCTATTGGGGGCTCTCCTCATCGCTCGATTACCTTTCCCGCTCCGAGTCCGAATTCCACGCACGCAATGTGGGCCGCTTCGACCTTTATCCCCACCTCTCACTTCCTTTCTCTGTGGGCGGCTGGAGCTTTGTTCCCGAGGGCGCGCTGCGCGAGACGTTTTATTCCGGAAGCCAGACGCCCGATCTGACTGGCGCTCAAAATGGCACCCCCACCATCAGCCACACGGCGCTCAATCGCGCCGACGTTGAAGCTTCAGTGGATATTCGGCCTCCGGCCATCGAACGGGATTTCGCCCTCCCAGGCTTGAATCGGATCCTTCGCCATGTGATCGAGCCGGAGTTGACCTACCGCTTTGTGGGCGGCATTGGAGAACAGGCACGCGACGTTCTGCTGATTGACACCTCCGACATCGCCACCAACACCAACGAAGCGGGCTTCTTCCTCAACCAGCGCTTCTATCTGCGCTCGGCCAGTGACCAGCCCTGCACCTCCGATGGAGCGCAGGCATCGGGCGGGTGCCCTGCCAAACCGCGCGAGTGGGCCAGTTGGCAGGTTGGCGAGGAGTTCTTTTTCGATCCCTACTTCGGCGGCGCGCTCATTCCGAATCGGCGCAACGTCTTCGATTCCACGCTCGACCTGACTCCCGTTGCCTTCCTCACCGGTCCGCGCAACCTGTCGCCGGTGATCTCGCGGGTGCGCTTTGAGTCAATCGACAACCTGCGCGTCGAGTGGGATCTGGACTTCGACCCCAAGAACGCCCGCCTGGATTCAGACAACATCTTTGCCGGATACAGCATTGGCCGTACGACGGTAGGCGTTGGCCACAGCATGCTGAATGCCGTCGACGAAAAGAGCGGGGCGGCCTCGACCCTACAGAGCCAGCAGGTCCAGCCGTTCCTCACCATCGGCAAGCAGAATGGAAACGGCTTCAACCTGGCCGCCAACGGCGGTTACGACTTCGTCCAACACTCGACTCAGTACGCCGGCGTACAGGCGGTGTACAACTGGGATTGCTGCGGCCTCACCTTTGGGTACCGGCGCTTCCAACTGGGCACGGTGGGGACCACCAGCCGCGATGAAACGCAGTGGCTCTATAGTTTCACGCTGGCCAACTTCGGTTCGCCGGGCGATATCCGCCGTTCCAACTCCGTTTTTCGCGATCCCACCCTGCCGCCCGTGTACTAGGGCCTGATTGCGCTACTCAGGCCATGAGACAACGCCGGGGCGAAGGTTGGCCTTTTGCTTCCTCTTGCGTCCACTTACTATTGACCGATCCGACCGATCCCCAGGGGACGCCTGATCGTGCCTCGCTGGAGTATCCTTTTCTAAGAGGGATTCAACTTGTCGCGTACTCGTTTATTGGTCGGCCTGCTGGCCATCTGCATGACCGCGGGCTGCAAAGCCCAACCTACACCGACCACCAACGCTGCGAATACGCCGCTGGATCCGGCCACACTGAACCGGCACATCGAGGTGTTGGTTCGCTCCCAGTTCAACGTCCCTCAGGACTACACCGTCACTCTGGGCACGCGGGGCCCGAGCCTGGTTACCGGCTTTGAGACGCTGCCCATCACCTTCACCCGCGGCACCAAGAGCAAGGTGGAGAACTTTCTGATCTCAAAGGACGGACAGACCCTGGCGCGGCTGGAGACCTTTGACCTGGCCCATGACCCCGTCTTCTCGATCGATGTCGCCGGCCGCCCCATCCGCGGCAATCCAAACGCGAAAGTCACAGTCATCAATTTCGACGACCTTGAGTGCCCCTACTGCGCGCGCATGCACGAGGCGCTCTTTCCGAGCACGCTGGAGCGCTACAAGGACAAGGTTCGCTTCATTTACAAGGACGACCCGCTCATCGAGCTTCACCCCTGGGCGATGCGTGCCTCAGTGGACGCCAACTGCCTGGCCGCGCAAAGCGGCGATGTGTATTGGACCTACGTCGATTACCTTCACGCTCACGGGCAGGAAGTCAGCGGCGAAGATCGTAACCCAGCCAAGAGCTTTGCCGCTCTCGATCGCATCGCCCGCCAGGAAGCTACGCTGGCAAAACTCGATTCAGGCAAGCTTGATGCATGCCTGACAAAACAGGACGAATCCCAGGTGAAGGCCTCGGCCGCGGAAGCGGAAAACCTGAAGATCGACGGAACGCCGGCGCTGTTCGTCAATGGCGAGCGCATCGATGGGGCGATCCAGGAGGATATGGTGTGGGCCGTCATCGACCGTGCTCTTCGCGCCGCAGGGGTTGAGCCTCCGGCCGCTCCGGCAGCACCGGCGAGCCCGGCCAGCCCGGCAAAACCAGGCGAGGGCGGCAAATAGAATCCGGCCCCGCTATCGTCGCGCCGGATTGGGGATTTATTCTTGAAAGATGGGGCTTTTTGAACTCCATAGGAGACATCAGGTTGCAAGCCGAATCTGTTTTCCAGGCCCGTTCCCGCTTTACCGGCCTCGTTCTTTTGAGTGGCGCACTACTGGCAACTGCTGCCGGATGCCACCACGCTCCCACTTACGACGTGGCGGCCACAGTGAACGGCAAGGAAATTCTGGGCTCCGACCTGGAGAGGTACTACAAGGCGAACCTGCGCAACAATCCGCAACAACCCTCCCCGGAACAGGCGGGCATCGGGCGGCTGACGATTCTGGACAAGATGATCGAGGACGAGATTCTGCAACAGCGCGCCGCCAAGCTTAACCTGACCGCCTCCGATGAGGATGTGAACGCCAAGTTGACGGAGATCAAGGCGCTGCATACGCAAGAGGAATTCGACGCGCTGCTCAAGCAGAACAATACGACGCTGGACGATTATAAGCGCGACCTGCGCCGGCAACTGACCACGACCAAGCTGCTGAACAAAGAGATTGAGTCGAAGATCAACATCACCGATGCCGAGATCAGCGGCTATTACGCAGCGCACAAATCGGAGTTCGACCTGATTGAGCCGCAGTACCACATCGCACGGATTGTGGTCACCGGTGCACCCTCGCAGCAGGCCGGCAACTTGCAGAACAACAAGGCAACAAACGACGCGGCCGCAAAAAAGAAGATCCAGGAATTGCATTCGAGGCTGGAAAGCGGTGACGACTTCGGCAATCTGGCCGTGAATCTGTCGGAGGATGCCGATACCGCATCCAACGGCGGCGATATGGGATTTGTTGCGGAATCGGCTCTCCAGACCCACCCGGAGGTGTATGGGGCCATCAGCAAACTGAAGCCGGGACAGTTCACCGACGTTCTTCCCATCGTCGACCCCGCCTCGCACCGGACCGCAGGCTACGCGATCTACAAGCTGATCTCGAAGGAGCTGGCGGGACAGCGCGAATTGAATGACCCGCGCGTTCAGGCGCTGATCCGCCAGACCCTGCGCGATGGACACGCGCAACTGCTCAGAAACGCCTACTTCGAAACGCTTCACAACGACGCCAAGGTGCACAACTATCTGGCCGACCAGATTCTCAAAGAGGGCGCAAAGTAACGCACGCCTCTCGCCGGGAGCATTTTCGGAATAGGTGCCGCGCCCTGTGAGGCTTGCCGCGGTCTTTGCGCCTGCTGAATCGACTTGTCTCTAGTCTCTGTGTGGCTCTGGCGGGCAGTCTGCGATTTGCCGTGGCCAGACTTGCGGCAACATGGTCCGCACCCCAGGCATATTCTCTCAACGTCCATTCCCCTGTCCGTCCCGCTTTGCGATTCTTCCCTGTTCAATGCGAGGCGTACCGGATCATGGCCAATAAAAAGCGGCCTCCGCGCATGCGCGGAGGCCGCTGGGGTGCGAACGGATCGGCAGCTACTTCATGTTGCCGTTGTTATCCATGGTGATGCCGCCCGGCCCGGCGTTCTTCTTCTCTTCGTTGGCCTTACGTGTGCCCATGGCCTTGGTGCGCCATTCATCCGCCGCGGCCATGTCCGCCTTGACCGCGGCGGCATTGCCGTAATCCACATCGGCCTTGCGCCGGTAGGTCAGGTTCAGGTAGGCCATAGCAGCGTCGTAGTTGGCCCGGTTGGCAACCGCCAGGTTCAGGTACTGCAGACCCTCTTCGACCAGCGCGGCGTTCTCATCCTTGATCGTTTCCATGATCTTCTTGGGCGCCTTGACATTGCCCTCACCGTCATCGTTGAGCCCCACCGGAGCGAACGCCTTGAGCACGTTGTCGTGTGTGATGCCCCAGTCGATTTGACCGATCCAATAAGCGGCCTCAGGATCTTTCGGGTCGACAGCAAGGACTTTCTTCTGCCACGTCTTGGCTTCGTCCAGCTTCTTGATGCTGTAATAAATGGCGCCGATTTGCTTCAGGCTGTTCACATCCGTCGGATCCTTGTCGAGGACCTGCTGGAACATGCTGATCGCCTCTTGCGCGGTCTTGAGGTTGTCCGGCGAATCCGAACCGGGAACTATATTCTGGGCCAGCGCGGTGGCCAGATAGCTCTTGGCCATGGGCAGGCTCGGGTCAAGTTGCGTGGCTTTCTGGAAGTGCCCGATCGCCTCTTCGTACTTGGCGCTCTTGTAAGCATCCACTCCCTTGTTCAACTGGTCACGGGCTGCAAGGCGGTCGCACCCGCTCATGGAAAGCACCATGCCGGCCAATGCAACCGCGAGCGCCGTATTTCGTGCGGGTCCATTCATCTTCGTATCCTTCTCCTTCAGATGGCGCCAATGGATCGGCACCTCAAAAATTCATGCACCTGGCCGCGGGTGGGAGCAGCCGAAACCAGGGTGGAAAAATTGTACTCCTGTTGCCGCCCGGATTCATGTGATGCGTGCACCCAGGAGACGCAGGCAGAGCGGATCAGGCAGGCCCCAAGAGCGCCCGGCCCCTACTGGCCTTCAAGAATCTTGGGCGTCATCAGTCCGATGTGATCCACGTTGGCCGCACGGCCAATGTCGATGACCTCCGCGATGTACTGGAAGTTCAGATTGTCGTCGCCCCTGACGAACATGACGCGCTCGGCCCGGTTGGCATAAATCTCGGTCAACTTGGGCAGCAATTCAACCTTGTTCACAGGGGTCTCATTGATCTTATATTGCGGCGGACCGCCTTGAACATACAGGACCTGAACGACAATTGTGCGGTCGTTGTTCTGCTGCTGCTGCGGAGTCTTGGGCGGCTGGGGCACCAGCGCGTCCAGGCCCTTGGGCGTCACCGGCACGATCACCATGAAGATGATCAACAGCACCAGAAGCACGTCGATCATGGGCGTAACGTTGATCTCGGACGAGTAGCCCCCCCCGCCTCCAGTTGTCATTGCCATGGCTTAAAGCTCCTCATGTTCCAAAAAAATCGTTAAAGAGATGGCACGGGCTTGAGCGGACTACTCGCCGCCGGCCAGATTGCCTTCCTTCTTCTGCGTCAACAGGCCCACATCTTCAACACCTGCAGTGCGCACTGCGTCGATTGCGTCTTCAACGGCGCGATACTGCGCGCGGGCATCGGCGCGAATGAAGATGGTCTTGCCCGGCTTGTCGGCCAGCTTCGCGCGAACACTGTTGCCAAGCTCGCTAATGCCAATCTTGTCCTGGCCCAGGAATACGCCTCCATCCCGGGTGATCGCCACCACGATAGCGTCTTCCTTGTCGGCATCGGGCATGGAGGTGGGATTATCCACCTTCGCCATATCGACAGCCACCTTGTTCTGGAGCATGGGGGTGATGACCATAAAGATGATCAGCAGCACCAGCATCACATCCACCATCGGAGTCACGTTGATGTTGGAGCTGACCTTACTGCCTTCGTTGCGAACCGCGATTCCCATTGTGAGGGCTCCGTGTTTCTAAAATCTGTCCGGATTCAATCCGGGTTTCGTAAGAGCCGCTGGACCATCGTCAAGGTTGAAACCGGCGGGCAGGAGACCAGAGTTTCAAGTCTCCCGCCCTCCGCAGCTTCTCACTCGCACCGACAGCCGCCTCGCTTAGCGCTTGTGGCTCTGCTTGATGAAGTAGTCGATCAATTCGCTGGAGGAGTTATCCATCTCCACGTCGAAAGATTCGACACGCCCGGTGAAGTAGTTGAACGCCATGACGGCGGGGATGGCGACCAGCAGGCCGAAGGCCGTGGTAACCAGCGCTTCCGAGATGCCGCCTGCCACCGCGCCAATGCCCGAGGTCTTCTGCGTGGCGATGGCGTCAAATGCGTGCAGAATGCCGACGACTGTACCAAACAGTCCGACGAACGGAGCCGTGGAGCCGATGGTGGCCAGAACGCTGAGGCCCCTCTTGAGCTTGGCGTGAACGATGGCTTCGGCACGTTCCAATGCGCGGCCCGAGCTCTCGATGGTCTCCTCGGTAGGCTGACCGGCCGAGGCGCGGAACTCCTGCAGACCGGCGGTGACAACCTCGGCCAGGTGGGATTTCTTGTTGCGATCGGCGATCTTGATCGCTTCTTCCAGTTTGCTGTCTTTCAAGGCGCCTGCAACTTTGGGCGCAAATTCGCGCGACTGCTTGCGGGCAGCGGAGAAATACAGGTAACGATCGATCATCACGGCCAGCGACCAGATCGATTCGATGAAGAGAATGATGGCCACGCTGCGGGCCATCCATGCCATGTGTTCCCACAGCCCCATGGGGCTGAAGCTGACCGTCTGCTCATCCTGGAACATAGCCAGGCTGCTGACCGTGTGCGAAGCGAAATGTGAGAGCTGAGCGAGAATCACTGAATCGTTCCTCCTAAGGAGTTTCTTGTGGATTGCGACTGCCTTGCGGTTGCTGGGAATGCGGCGCTTTCACGAATCGCATTCAGGTCAAAAGCGAAGCTCCCTCCCTTTAACGAGGGAAGGAGCCAGAGAATTCATCATCCGCCCAGGGTGAAGATCACGTTCACCGTGGTATCAACTTCAACAGGTTCGTTGTTGAGCAGGTAGGGCCTGTAACGCCATGTCCTCACCGCATCGAGAGCCGCCTGACGCAGCATCTCCGGTCCGCTGATGACGCGCAGATTGGTAATGGTTCCGGTTTTGGAAATCGTGGCCTGCAGAATCACAGTTCCAGAGACGCGCGCGGCCTTGGCGATGGGAGGATACTGAGGCGTCGTCTTTTGCAGCAGAAGCCCCTGGGCTACACCGCCTGAGATGTTGATCTTCTTGGGAGGAGCAGCCTGCACCTTGGGAGGAGCCGGCGCCATGTTGCCAAAGCCTCCAGGAACTCCACCCGGGCCGCCCAGGCCTTCCATGCCGGCGACACCCGAGAAGCCTGAAGAAGGCGGAGCTTCCGCCTCCCTCACCATTTTGATGTCGTGTGGAATCTTTGTTGGAGCCGTCAACTGATTATTCATCATCTCCGACTGCACGTGAACCACGTGGACGACCTCTGGCGGGGGAGGCGGCGGAGGTGGGGGGGGCGGCGGCGGCGGCACCAACAGCATCGCCTGCTGCATGGCCGCTGGCAGCTTATCAGGATAGATCAGCGGGATCAGGATGAGGAGGACGAGAATCGAACCGTTGATCATGCCTGTCAACAGCATCCAGCGGCCGCTCTTGCTCTTGATCTTGCCCGCGGATTCAAATGTGGAATCTTCAAACATGGCCAGCCTCGAATCGGGTGTGGGTTACTTCTAATTAGACACCGCGGAAACGATTAATGTTCCCACGCGCCAAATCTGCGCCACACGAGTGTGCTCCACTTTTATCAGAACAGCCCCTCAATTACAAAACCTGCTGCAAAACCAGTGCAAACCAATTGAAAGAATACCTCAAGTGCGAGGCCGCCTGGCCGCAGGCAAAACGACCGTCTTACCTTTTGATGCGCGCCATTGCTGCCATGCCACCAGCATGGGCGCGGCCACGGCGATTGAAGAATAGGTCCCGATGAGGATACCGATCACCAGGGCAAAGGAGAAGCCTCTCAGAACCTGGCCGCCGAAGATGTAGAGCGAAAGAACGGTCAGGAAGGTAAGGCCCGAGGTCAGCACTGTCCGGCTCAGCGTCTGGTTGATACTGCGGTTCACCACGTCCGGCAGGGACTCGCGGCGGCTGAGGCGAAGGTTTTCGCGAATGCGGTCGAAGACGACGATGGTGTCGTTCATTGAATAGCCCACCAGCGTCAGGATGGCAGCGATGACCGTGAGGCTGATTTCCTGTCCGGTGAGTGCGAAGGCACCCACCGTGATCAGCGTGTCGTGGAAGCAGGCAACCACGGCGGCCACGCCGTAGATGAGCTGAAAGCGGAACCAGAGATAGATCAACATGCCCAGCAGCGAATAGAGCGTGGCCAGCGCGGCCTTCTTTTGCAGCTGTTGTCCGACGGTCGGACCCACAACCGTCACGTTGCGGATATCGAACCCCTCCGAGAAACGGGCGCGTAGCGCGTCTTCAATCTGTTGACGGCCCGTGTCGAGCGCGCCCTCGTTGGTCTGTTCAGGCAGGCTGATCAGCACTTCGTGCTTGCTTGGCTCGTCATAGGGGACGATGGCGGCGTCGCGAATTCCCGCTGCATCCGCGGCCTTGCGGATCTGATCCACATCCACTGCTTGCTTGAACTGCACCTGAACCTGCGTTCCACCGCGGAAATCGACGCCCAACGGCACCGGACTGCGCACCCCGCCAACGGGATGCTCCCAGTGCCAACCCATGGAGATGATGCCGGCCACACTGAATATCATGCTGAATGCCAGGAAATACCACTTCTTTCCCAACCAGTCGATGCTTACTGTGCGAAAAAATTCCACTTAAATCTCCGTCTTCCTGTTGCCGGAAAGCCCGCGGCTCCCGGTGTCCAGTCTGTTTTCGTCTCGCTGCCTCTTTAGTGCAGCTTTGAGACTGCGATGCATACTCAAAACGCCTGAAACCTAAATCGAAACCATCTCGCCCGTCTTCAACTTGTTGAGATGGGCGTCGAAGATCACGCGGGAGACGAACACGGCCGTGAACAGGTTTGCCAGCAGGCCTATGGTCAGCGTGACGGCGAAGCCTTTTACCGGGCCGGTTCCGAACATGAACAAGATGGCCGCTGAAACGATGGTGGTCACGTGGGTGTCAACGATGGTGACCCAGGCGTGAGCAAATCCCTGGTCAACGGCAGCCGAGGCGGCCTTACCGGCCCTGATTTCCTCACGAATGCGCTCGAAGATCAGCACGTTTGAGTCGACGCCCATACCAATGGTGAGGATGACGCCGGCAATTCCGGGAAGGGTGAGCGTAAACGACATGCCCCCGTTGCCCGACGATTGTGCCAGCACACTCGATAGTCCCATTACGCCGAGAAGAATCACGAGGTTGAGGAACAAGGCCAGGTCGGCGTTGATGCCCGCTCCGCGGTAATAGATCAGCATGAAGATCATGACCACCGCGATGCCCGCGATGGCAGCGTAAACGCCGGCGCGAATCGAATCGGCGCCGAGCGAAGCGCCTACCGTGCGGTCCTCAAGATACTCGAGCGACGCCGGTAGTGCGCCGGTTTCGAGCAGCTTGGAGAGGCGCAGCACTTCGTCCTGGCTGAAGGAGCCTTCAATCAAGCCGGTGTCGTGGATGGGGTTCTTGATGACTGCCACTTCGCGCACCACGTTGCCCATGACCACGGCCATGTAGTTGCCGACATTGGCCTTGGTATAGTCGTAGAATTTTTCGCCGGCTTCATTCGTGAGCGTGAACTGCACTTCGCGCTGGCCGGTATTGGAATTGGTGCTGGGTGACGCGGAACGAAAGTCGTTTCCGGCCACGACCGATGCGCGCTGCAACACATAGACCTGGTCGGAGTCGGAACCGGTAGCCATGGTGCCGCTTCCATGCACCAGTTCATCCTCGGGAGGCAAGGCACCGCCCACGCTGGCCAACGCCTCCTGCTCGGTAGCAAAGCCATGGTCGCCGATCACCGGATGAATCTCGAGGCGCGCCGTGTCCCGGATAATGTCCTTGACCTTGTCCATGTCCGAGATACCCGGCAACTCGACAAGAATCTGGTTGTCGCCAAGGCCATACTTTTGCACTACGGGCTCGCTGACGCCCAGTGAATTGACCCGCTCGCTGATGGCATCGATGGCCTTCTGCACCGTCGCGTCGTTGAGGGCGAGGATCTGATTCGGTTTCATTTTCAGGGTCAGGCCGCTGTCTGCGTTGGTCCCTGAGAGGTCGTATTCATTGGTATACTTCTGATCCAGAAGCGACTTTGCGGCGCCGAACTGAGCGGCGCTGACTCCCGTCACACGGATGAGCTGGGGGGTCGCGGGATCAGGCTTGAGCACGCTGCCGAAACCTATGTTTGCCTGCTTGAAGTCCTGCTGGATGATCTGCACCGCATTGTCGGTCTCGGCGTTGAGCGCTTCCACGACCTTCACCTGGAGAATGAGGTGCACGCCCCCCTGAAGATCCAATCCAAGGTGAATACGGTTGGTAAGGGCCTGTTTGAGAGCCGCGCCGGAGAATCCCGAAGGAATTCCGATGATGCCGTAGATGCAGAGGAGCACCACGCCAATGATAAAGGCGATCTTCTTGTTCAAGTTCTTCTTCATTGTCCCAATTCTCTATTCCAAAGAGTAACAGCGCCAAGCGCCAAAAACCTTGAAGCCCAGGTTCTCACGAGCCCGAAGCCCCGTCCTGGGTGGTCACTGAAGCAATCGCATTCTTCGCCACTTCCAGCTTGATATTGTCCGGCGCCACTCGAATCACGATCACATCGTCCTTGATGGAAAGGATAATCCCGCGAATCCCGCCGGCGGTGGTTACCCGGTCACCTTGCTTGATCGCCCCCAGCATCTCCTGCCATTGCTTCTGCTTCTTCTGCTGAGGACGGATCATCACAAGGTACATAACCGGGATGAGGAGCAAGATGGGTAAAAACCCGATAATGCCTCCGCCAGCCGCTGCGGGCGCTGCCGCCAACAATGCAAAACTCGTTGCCACGCTCATCCTTTGCTCGCCCCCGGCCGCTCACTTGCTCAGCCGCTCAGGGCACAGGCACACCCGGCCTTGTGCCGGTTGCCTGAAGAAATTTGTCTCCGGGAATGGTCCTGGCCGCTGCTTGCGCCCAGCCAAGACTCTGGCCAGACTCGGGAATGGACTGGGCGGTTGCTGGACACCGGGAACTCTACCTCAGTTCCGGATTCGCATACCCACCTGTCACCCAACCGCCGTTTACTTCCTGTTCGACACAGCCTTCCCTCAAAACCGGCCCGGAAAACCCGTCCAACCGCAGACGCCGTCCCCGCCCGGATTCCAAAAGAATGCCTAGAAAGATAAGATACGCGCGCCCGGTTGTGTGTCAAGGCGCACCGTCACCGGTAAGGCCCTAATCCAGCCTCCGAAAGGCCGTTTTGCAAGACGATTCGATGGGCAATCGCGCAGGCAAATTCAGCGCTGCTTTCCAGGCTAGTTCTGCTTGGCCGGGGCGGGCGCAGCGGGCGGCTCCGAGTCTTCGCCTGCATCTTCCACCAGCAGCGCCGATCCGGGAACAACATCGAAGCTCACACCGTCCGATCCGGCAGGGTGAAACGTGATCCGCAGCGGCTCTCTTTGCCACTCCGCAAGGCCGCAGACGGGGTCAGAGTGGTTCGCGGAATCGAAGCCGGTGAGTTTCATGGCCAGCACCGGCTTGCGCGCCGCCAACTGCGCCACCACGGCGTACAGGCTCTTGCCGCTGGCCGTCACGCCGCAGTAGGCGCCATAGTCGCGAAACCAGCTTACCTGGCTCACGCCGGGATCGTAGTCCGGCAGTTTGAGCGCAACAATATGGCCGGTGACCCGGTCGATCAGCAGCCACGGACCCCGCTGCCAAACCCAGTGTCCTGGCTTATCACCGGTGGCCGGCTTGTCTCCAGGCAGAGCATCATTCAGGCGGATCACGCGCCTCACCACGAAGCTGCGGTCGGTCACGTCGTGGGCATCGCCGGTGGTCCACTCCTTGAGCACGCCGTCGACCAGCAGCGCCCGAATCTTCAAGGCGTCCTCGGCAGGGTTTGCGCCGGCGGGATCTCCGGTCTTTGAATACGGAACCCGCTTGACCGCGCCCAGAAAAACTGTGTGCGGCTTGCGCGGTGCGGCCCAGGTTGGTAACCCGAAAAACAGACCAGCCAAAACAAACGCAATCGCTCGAATCAAACACCGCCGCCGATCATGCATGACGACTCCTGACTTTGTGCTGCTTCCACGGCCCGCGCCACGCGAAAGGCCGTTCCCTCGTTCAAGTGCGTAGCCAGAACCTGCATGCCGACGGGCAACCCGGCTTGCGTTTTTCCGCAAGGCACGGTGACCCCGCAAATACCGGCCAGGCTGGCCGTAACTGTATAAATGTCCGCCAGGTACATGGCCAGCGGATCGCCCGTCTTCTCACCCAGCTTGAAGGCCGGGGTGGGCGCGGTCGGGGTCACAATGGCATCCACCTCGGCAAAGGCCCGCAGAAACTCCTCGGCAAGGAGACGACGGACCTGCTGGGCTTTCAGATAGTAGGCGTCGTAGTAGCCGGCGCTGAGCGCATAGGTGCCGAGCAGAATCCGCCGCTTCACCTCGGCGCCAAACCCCTCGTCGCGCGAGTGGCTGTACATCGCGGACAGGTTTTCAGAAGTCGCCGAGCGGTGCCCGTAGCGCACGCCGTCAAACCGGGCGAGATTGGCGCTGGCCTCAGCGGTGGCAACAAGATAATAGGTCGGAATGGCGTAGCGGGTATGCGGCAGCGAAACCGGCTGCACGGTGCATCCGGCTGCTTTGAGGTCGTCAATGCCCTTTTCGATCGACGCACGCACCTCGGGGTCAAGCCCCTCGGCGAAGTATTCGGCCGGAACACCGATGCGCAGCCCCTCAACGGGCTTGTCGCTCTCCGCGGCGTAATCCGGAACCGGCGCAGCCGAGCTGGTCGCGTCCTTGGGATCGTGGCCGGCAATGACGCCCAGCAGCGTGGCGGCGTCGCGCACATTGCCGGCGAACGGACCGATACGGTCCAGCGATGAGGCGAACGCGATGAGCCCGTATCGCGAGACGCGTCCGTAGGTGGGCAGCACGCCAACAACGCCGCAAAAACTGGCCGGCTGGCGGATGGAACCACCGGTGTCCGATCCCAGGGTTGCGACGGCCAGGTTGGCCGCCACGGCGGCCGCTGAGCCGCCGCTCGACCCACCCGGAACCCGTTCCGTATCAACAGGATTGCGGACCGGGCCGTAGGCGGAGTTCTCGGTCGAGGAGCCCATGGCAAATTCGTCGCAGTTCAGCTTGCCCAGCAGCACCCCACCCGCCGCTTCCAGTCTGGTCACGGCCGTCGCGTCATAGGGGGGCCTGTATCCCTGAAGAATCTTCGATCCCGCCGTAGCCGGTGCGCCCCGCATAACAAGGACATCCTTGATACCGATTGGAATTCCGGCCAGCGGCGGTAGCGGATCGCCTTTGGCGGCCAGCGCGTCCACACGCTCGGCTTGCGCGAACGCGCGCTCTTTGCTCAGGCTCAGGTAAACATTCAGCCGCGGATTTACGGTGGCAATCCGATCATAGTAACTGGCAGCCAGATCGGTTGCTTTGGTCGAGCCGGCGACAATCTCCGCGCGAAGCTGGGCCAAAGTCCTGGGCTTTTCTGCGTAGGTTTCCGTCAATTTTGCTTCGCTCGGCACTCGAACCTTCTCCGTTTGTTTGGCCCCGCTTGGTTGGCCTTTTCTGTCCTGTTCACGGCCTCGGCAAGTATTCTCTCAACGCTCCAGCACCCTGGGCACCTTGAAGAAAACCTGGTCGGTCTCCGGCGCCTGCGCCAGCACCATCGCCCGGTCCAGTGAAGGCATTTGCAGGTCATCACGTAAGCCGGCAGTCTCCGCGCTGAACAGTTCATTGACCTGGGCCAACGGCTCAACACCGGTCGTATCAAGCTGGTTCAATTCCGCTACATAATCGAGAATCGCATTCAGGTCGCCGAGCATATGCACGGTCTCTTCCGGCGTCAGTTCCAGATGCGCCAGCTCGGCCACGCGCTCCACCTCTTCCACGGTCACTTTGGCGGTCATTCGGTGCTGTTCTCCCTCTCCGGACGGCGCACTGCCGGCTCTCCCGCATTCCCCATTCGATCTGCGATCGGCGTAGCCGGAAGATAAAGTATAGCCCGTCCCAGCTTGCGCCCCCGCACTCTCCTTCCTCCGTTTCACTCGACGGTAAGCGTCAGGTTGACGCTGTGCTGCATTCCGGTCGAGACCACCGTGATCGGAATCGTGTAGGTCCCCGTCGGAGTTGAGCTGCTGCCCGATCCGCCGCCACCTCCACCGCCGCCACCGCCGCCTCCCGAGCTAGTGCAACTGGAAACGCCGCCCGCAAGGACCGCTAACAATGCGGCCACAAGCAAGGCGCGCCGCCGCTTACCTCCCAGCGGAAGCAGCGCCAACCCGCAGAGCAGCGGAACCACTCGCCATCCAATTGGTACAACCGAACGCTTGGCAGTGGTCGACTGCCCTGTCGATATCTGCACTGTTACATTTCCGCTGGATCCGGCAGCAATCGTTTCGCCATTGGGAGTGAACAGGCACAGCGCGTTCGCCGGCAGTGTGCCGCACTGGAATGTAAACGATCCCTGCTCACCGTCGAGAGGCGTAATCGTCAGCGCATAGCTGGCCGCCTGGCCGCTGGTCACCGTCTGAGTTGTGACGCCGCTTGAAGCGACCGTGAAATCGAAGCCCGTACCCGACAGAGAAACCAGCGCTTGCGCCGACGCTGTGCTGCTGGTGATGGAGAGGCTCCCGCTCTGTGCCCCCGCGGTGGTGGGAGCAAACTCGACGCCCACCGTACAGGTGGCTCCCGCGCCCAGTGTTGCCGCGCATGTATTGTTCGCCAGTTGAAATCCTGCCGGAACCGCCCATGCCAGGTTACTGAAGGCCGTTGTGCCGGGGTTGGTCACGGTCATTGTTGTGGACGCGCTGGTAGCTCCGACTGCAATGGTTCCGAAGGGGATCACCGCCGGCGTGGCCAGAATCGCGCCCAATCCGCCTCCCGTCCCACTCAGCGCGGCGACGGCGGGCGTGATCACGGTTGAGGAGGTGACCGTTAAGGTCCCAGTTGCTGGGCCGCTTGCCGTGGGTTGAAAGATCACGCCCACGGTGCAGCTTGCGCCGGCGGAAAGGCTGCTGGAGCAGGTGTTTTGCGTCAGGCTGAACTGCGCGCCGATGGTCAGCGTCAGCGCACTGGCGGCTACGCTTGCCGAATTGCCGACCGTTACGGTCTGCGCCGGGCTGGACTGCCCTGGAGCTACCGCGGGGAATGCCAGTTGCGCCGGACTGACGCTTAACCCTGCCAACACCTGCCCCGTTCCGCTCAGCGACACATTGATCGGCGCCACCCCCGTCGTCGCGGAGGACACCACCAGCGTGGCTGCGATCCCGCCCGCTGTGGCCGGCGTGAAGATGATCTGCGCGGTGCAGTTGCTTCCGTTATTGAGCACGGCCCCGCAGGTGTTTGTCCCAACGGTGAAGCTGGCGGAGCCTGGACCTGTGAACTGCAATCCGATATTGGCCATCGAAGACCCGCCGCTGTTGGTCACCGTCAGCGTCAAAGGAGCACTTGCCTGGCCAACCGTCTGCGCCGCAAAGACCAGGCTGGTTGGGCTCACGCTCAATGCCGCCGGCGCAACACCCGCCCCCGAGAGACTCACGGTCTGCGTGCGGAGCGCATCGGCCACAGTCAGCGTTCCGGAGGCTGCTCCCGCTGTGACGGGCGCGAAAATCACGCTGATTTCGCAAGTCGATCCGGCAGCGAGTTGGGTTCCGCAACCGTTCGTGACGGCAAAAGGGCCGCTGACCGAAAGAGCAATCGAAGTGAGCGGCAGGCCTCCGGAGTTGGTCAGGCTCACTGTCCGCGCGGTCGAAAGCATTCCCGCAACCGTCGCGGGAAAGCTCATCGAGGTGGCCCCCAGGATGTCAGTCGGCGGGGAGACTCCAGTCCCGGTCAATGCCACGGCCTGCGTCCCGGCCTCATCGGTAAAAGTCAACGTTCCGGCTGCCGCTCCCGTCTGGGCCGGCGCAAATTCGACCGTCACCTGGCAGTCCGCATCCGCAGCCAGGGTGCTCGATCCGCAACTGTTGCTCGCGATTGCAAATGGACCCGTAATGCTGACGCCGTTGATGGGGATTGCGATTCCGCTGCTGTTGGCGGCCTCGAGTTGCAACACGGCCGAGGTGGTGTTCACCTGCACATCGCCAAAGCTCAACAGGGCGGGAGTCAGTGTAACCACGCCCGCTGGGGTTCCAGTTCCGCCCAGATCCACCGCAAGCTGACCACCGTAGATGTTGGCGTTGAGGATCATCTGGCCGCTACGGGTTCCCGTGTCCGTGGGCGTGAACGTAACCTGGATGCTGCAGCTTCCTCCCACGGGAACGGCAGCGTTCTGACAGTTATCCGTCTCGCTGAAATCCCCGTTCATGGTCATTGCGGTTGGCGTCAATACGAGACTTCCAGTGTTGGTCACGGTCACCGTCTGCGCGGGGCTCGCCGATGAGAAGGCCTGGCGGCCAAACTGGAGGGATGCCGGACTGGCTTCCGCGATGGTCAGGCCCGTGCTTGCTGTCCACAATGGGGTTTGCCAAACTCCTCTGCCATAGGTAGCAGCCACCAAGCTCTTTGTGGATGCACCCGCGCTCAGTCCCACTACCGGCGCCTCGGGCAGCCCCGAACCGAATTGTGTCCAGCAGGAACCCTGCGCGCAATTTTCCACCTGGGTGGTGAAATAAACTCCCACGTCGGTCGCAATGTAGACGGTGCCGGCATTTTGCGGATCAACCACCACACTACTGGCCGGAGCCCAGGGCAGGTTGGAGATCAGGCTCGTCCAATGGGCGCCCCCGTCGGTTGAACCGTACACAACTCTCACCTTTTCCGGCTGGCTTGGCATACCCTCCACGGTCACGTACACAGTATTCCCGCTGGGGTCGTGGGGATCGATGAATATGCTCGAAATGTCGAAGCCGAACGCATTCAGCGCGTTGCTGTCATTGCTCACCGGGTTCAGCGCCAGGTCCTGCCATGCCGGCAGAGCGCCGCTGGCCGGATTGAACGTCGCGGACAGAACGTGCCCGGGCAGGATCGCCGCTCCATCCGTCGAGCCGAACATGCCCACGTACACCACTTCGCTGCCGCCTGCGAGAGTCAATGCGGCCATCGAACGAATCAACGCATCGCCATTGCAGGAGCCGTTGGTTGCCCCGGTATCGAGAATGGGGCTGATTGCGTTGCCTGCGCTCCAGCCGTCGCCATGCGCCGGACCGCGCCACACACGGCAGGTCCCGATCAGCAACTTGGTCGAGTCCAGTGGATCGACCAGGAACGGCGCCGGCGTGGTCATGGTCAGCCCATCTCCGCCGACATCCGCATCCGTGACGACGGGACTGGTTCCAAACGCTGCTGGACTGCACGACGGGCCGTCCGAACAGAGGTAGATCCCAACTCCCTCCTCGGCGTTCACATACCAGTTGGCGTTGTTGACGGGGTCGATCGCCACCGGGCCGCCATCGCCGCCCAGAATCTGCGGCCAGTCCAAAGTTGTCCCGGCGTCGCTGCTCACGCCGGCTGTCCCGTTGACGCCGAGACCTGCAATGATCGCGTTGGGCGCGGAACTGCCCTCGGACAGGCTCACCACCTCGGCGAGCGACCCAAGGCTCCCATTCATGTTTTGAAAGTGGCTCGCGTCGGTTGGTGAACACACCGGGCCGGTCTCGCCGATCGCATCCAGCGAACGCCACAACCCGCTGTCGTTGCCCACAAACATCTCCAGCGGGTTCAACAGGTTCCAGCCCAGCGCATGTTGGTAACCGGCCACCTTCGCGCTCATGCAGGTGTTTGCGTTGGTCGCATCGCGCCACAGACAGCCCATGGCCAGGCTGCACTTCCACAGGTCGTTTGCCCCCGCAAAAAGCAGAGTGTCCTGGGCGAGGCCCGGTCCGGCTGGCATCGCGGCCAGCGCAAGGGTGTAGTCCCCGTCTGCGATCGTCGCCGGCCCCTCGAGAGTGCTCGTCTCGAGGTTCACGGTATTCCATTTCTGCGCAAATGTGACGGTCTGGTTGGCGCAGGCCCCCGAAAGCAACTGGCAGTCGTCCTGCCACAGACCCTGATCCTGGTTATTGATATCGACCGTCCAGGCAAACGTGTCGCCGGTTTGCGGATTGACCGCAAGTGTTCCGCGAAAGATGGGGCAATCGATGGAGCCGATGGTCGCTGAATTGGTCGGGCAGAACAGCGGGGTGAGCCCCAGTCCGGGCTGCGCGGTCATGCGCGTCCAGGTCACGCCGTCCGCCGATTGGTAGTAACCGTGGAACCGCACCGCAGCCACAAACAACTGCCGCAGCGGATTCCAGACCACCGAGGTCGCGGCATTGCCGTCCGCCCCCGCGAAGGGATCGGCCGGCCCCTGCACATCGGCGCCGTTTCCGTCCGTGATGGTCGCCAGATTCCAGGTGACGCCGCTGTCCTGAGAGACATAAAGCCCCTCGTAGCTCAACTGCGGCCGGTTCGCATTGACCAGCGTGCCTTCATAGGCCTGAGAAACCGCGGCCACCACCAGTTGCGGATTCACGGTGCTCCAGGCAAACCCCGCAAATCCTTCACCGGCAAAACCCCAACTCTGGTCCGCGGTCATTTGAATCAGGGTCCAACTGTTCCCGCCGTCGGCTGAACGCAGAATCCCGGCCCCGTAATAAGAGTCCAGCGCGTCGTTCGGGTCGCCGGTACCGGCCAGAATCACACCGGTTCCGCCAGGCTGCACAGTCAATGCCCCAATGCTGATGGATGCGTCGGTAATGTCGCTCAAAGCCGCCAGATTGTCTGTCAGCGGCGTGAATACCACGTTCGACGGGCTGGATGTCACCGCGTTCTGCGCCAGCCAGACGCCGCCGCCGGTCGTCCCGAGGTAGAGCCGGTTGCCGGTCGCGTCGGAGGGGTCGAGCGCGAGCGAGGAGATGCGGCCTGTTACCAGCCCATAGCTCGGCGTGAGGACTGCGGCGGGGCCCAGCGACTGCCAGGTCGCGGCTTGGCTCGATACCGTCTGCGCCTGTGACCTCGACGGATTCCCCGGGCGGCGCGCGCGACCCACTGTCGCTCGGCCAGGCGTCCATCCACGCTGCGCAAGAAATCTTTGTGCCTGAATCACCCTTGGAGGAAGTGTTCGCGAGGCTGGATTCGGCCGTTGCGGCGGAGATTCTGGCATCACGCCGGGAGTTTCCGCTGGCGCCAAAATGGCTGCAACCACGAAAAGCGCTGCCAGCGCCCAACCGGGGCACAGCCGACGCATCCAATCCGGAGGAAGATGCAGGCCCCCCCTGCTTCGCGAGCCAGGTTCAATCGATACCCGTCCAAAAGACTGCATAGGTGCACACGTCCGGAATCCGATTCCGGCCTCCCCTCTCCTATCTTCCGAGGGGGATTGAGTCGAAATCCACTGGATTGCCTGGTGTGAAACAAACAGTTTCCGGGTATGGAATTGTGGCCCATTATAGGACGATCAGGAATACATCAGACTGTGACGGCGGGTACAGCCGGTGCGCGCATTCGGCTAATCGATATCCGGCGATCCTGTGGGCGCTGCGTGCTGGCGGATATAGGATTGTGCGTTAAACTTCTTCGCCGTCGAGACCCCCGACATGGGCCGCACCAGTCCAAAGACCGGCTTATCAAACCAGGGACGGTCATGGCGACCCACGATCGCCCACGCAATGCCCGCGTAGCCGTTGGGGTCGCGCCCGTCGAGCTCATATTTATCGTTGAGCATCACCGCCCATTCGAAGGCGCGGGCCGGATCCGGCGCCCACTCGAGGATTTTCTTCGCCCAGTACATCCGCATGTAGCCATGCATCCATCCGGTTTCGACCATCTGTCGCTGGGCCGCATTCCATAGCTCGTCGCCGGTCTCTGCCCGCTCCAATTGCTGCAACGTGTAGCGGTACGGCCGCTTGTCGCCGGCGTGTTCAATCAGGGTCTTGCGGGCCCACGGCGCGGCACATTCCCAGTTGTCGTAGTTCGGTTCGTGGCGTACAAAGAGGACGGCCAGTTCGCGCCATCCAATCAACTCATCGAGAAATTTTTCAGCCGCGCTGGCCGGCGCGTTGCCCTTGCGCACAGCCTCTTCCGCGGCCAGGGCAATGGTCAGCGGCCCGATGTTTCCAAAATGCAGCCAGGGCGACAGCCGGCTCGTCCCGTTTACTTCAGGATGGTTCCGCTTGTCTTCGTAGTCCTTGAGTTCGAGGTTCACAAAGTCTTCGAGCCTTTTGAGCGCCGCATGCGTGCCACCGGTAAAGCTGTCGACCGGTCCGACAGTGCGGTCGAGCTTCGTGAAGCCAGCGCCGATGTCGCCGGAGAGATCGAAACTCGGCAGAGCTTTCGGTGGTTTCCACGCGTGAGCCGGCTCGATCTTCTTTGGCGCAACAAGATACTTTGGCAGTTCTTTCTTCAGGTGGGGACGGAAATGGTGCAGCAGCACAAAACTGCGGTTGAAGACGCGCGACGGCACAACCACGTCGGCATCGACGGTCCAATAAGGAAGCTTGAGCCGCTTGGCAAGCACACTGCGCCAGCGTTCCGGCTCGCGGCATGGATTCTCGTCGCCAACCAGCAGCGCCGCACCGGCCTCTTCGAGAAAAGCCTCGATAGAATTATCGGGGTGCTTCCGCACTACGAAGCCCACGCCGCGCTCCGCCGCATCCTGCGCCACGTCTCTCAGTCCCTGATGCAGAAAGTGGTAATGCCGCAAATTGGCGTTGGGATAATTCGGAATCACCTGGAAGTACGCAACCACCGGCAGGCCGAGAAGGTTTCCCGCTTCGATTGCAATATCGAGCGCCTGATTGTCTACGATGCGCACCGCACGCTGCATCCAGTAGACGACGCACTTCGCGCCGGCACGCGGCGGCCCGCTGCGACGGACGACGACGCGAGGCTGATTAGCCAGTTTCGTGAGTTCGTCGGACATCTGCGTAGTTTCAACGATGGGACTCACCTGTGATCTATGGTAGACTTCGCCCGAATGCTTGCTTTGGACGATCCCCGCTGGACGATGATGACCGGAGGCTACCGGCTTCCATTTGATCCACGCCCACTTCTCTCAAGACTCGAAACCGACCACGGCACCCCGGCCGTCTGGAGTGAGCTCTGGGACGAACTGCATCACCAAGGGGACGTCGGCGAGGCCTCGTATGCAGCCGTTCCTTACCTGGTGGAACTCTATCGAAGACGTGGGCCGGTTGACTGGAACACCTACGCCATAGTCGCAATCATCGAACTAGCTCGAAAGGAAGGCAAGAACCCCGATGTGCCGAACTGGATCGAGAAGGACTACCTTCGTGCGATCCAGGAACTGGCCGAGATCGGCGCTAGAGAGGTTCTTCAGGCCGCGGACGCGGAGGTCGTCCGGACGATTCTCAGCGTAATAGCAATTGCAAAAGGTCTTCGAGTTCATGGGAGATTCCTGGTCAATTACTCAGAGGAAGAGATGTTGGAGTTTGAACCTTGAGAGTCAAGAGACTAAGGATATTTAGCGACAAAACAACCCGACGTAATCTGTGAGTCTTATTCCGTTTTGCGATAGATGAAACGAAGCGCCGTATATTTTGGTGATACAGAAGCGACTTTCGTATCGATCATTCCGTTTTCGCGCAGCAGCGAGCGGATCGCCGTTTCATTGATCGCGTGTCCGGGACCCTTGGCATACACCATCCAGATGGGGACGCCTTTCAAGAGCTGCGCCTTTGCATCGCGAAGGGCAGCATGGAGCGACTCGGGCGAATCGACGCAGGCCACGATGAGGCCGGCGTCTTTGGCTGAGATGTGCGCAGCCTCCGCCAGAGCCTCGCGCAGAGTTTCATCTGTGATTGCGCCGATGATTCGCACAATGGTCTTGTCTTGAATGCCCAGTTTGCGGGAGAGCGTGGGTGGCGGAGTAGTGATTGCCGAGGCCCACTTCGCTGCTGCTGCCGCTCCCAAAAAGAGCTGGACCGGTTCGCCTCCGACTGTGAAGCAGAGCCGGCCGGCTTTTGCCTGCACGCTTTTGATTCCGCTGAATGGGATCCGCTTGCGAATTGCGCCGCGCAAAATGATCTCGCCGGTCTCAAGCAGCGCCTTGACTTCGACAGTGTTCCCAGCCCAGTCGCAATTGCAAATTGCTTCACGCCCCATGGAGAGCCTCCAAGGTCATCGATTCCAGCGCAGGAATCGAAAAGGGCCACCCATGCGGGCAGCCCAATTCAAATACGCATTGCCGGTGCAACTGATCACTGACAACCGACAACTGAAAACTGTCTTACCACCGTCCCCAGGCCCGGCTGATGTAGTCGGCCAGCGTCATGCCGATCAGCGCCAAAAACGTAAACAACCCGGCGCCAAGCGTCAGCTTGGTCAGTTTGGTGCTGTACTTTACGCCCATGAAGAACAGCACCACCAGCGTTGCCTTGATCACGCCAATGGCCAGCGCGACGATGGGGTTGAATACGCCCATTTCAATGTACGACGCGCCCACGGTGAGCGCAGTAAACACCAGCAGGCACCCGAAGATGACCATATAGACGATGGGCGGCGTCACGTGGTGCTCGTGCTCGCCGTGCTCTGCCGCGGGTTGGTGAGTGATTTCGTTCATGACCGGTCCTTTATTGGTGTCTGCTATTGATGCCTGCTGATGAGGTAGAGAAGCGGGAACAGGAAGATCCAGATGATGTCGACAAAGTGCCAGTACAGGCCGAAGTTCTCAACGAACGTCACATGGCCGCCGGTATACGCTCCGGCTCGCGCTCTGAAGATCATGAATCCGAGAATCGCGATGCCGATGATCATGTGCAGTGCGTGCATGCCGGTCATGGCGAAGTAGAGGAAGAAATAAAGCTCGGTGTGACGCGCCATGTCCAGGGGCATGGGCTTGTCTTTGTATTCCTTGTAGGTCTCCGGATCGGATGCTGGGTCGGTAAAGTTCTTCACGCTGTAGTGGAAGCCCGGCACGTGATGCTTCTCGATCTTCTCCGAGTACTCGATAGTCTTGATGCCGAGGAAGATCAGGCCGAGAACAAACGTCAGCACCAGGCACAGCACCAGTCCGCTCTTGCGCCGTGTCTCCGCGCACCACACGCCCATGGCCATGGTGAAGCTGGAGCTGATCAGCACGCCCGTATTCGCTGTGCCCCAGAAAATATTCAACTGATGGGACGCGGCGACAAACGCCGGGTAATACCAGTTGCGGTAAATAAGATAGGCGGTGAAGAGACCGCCGAAGAACATGATTTCCGTCAGCAGGAAGAGCCACATGGCGAAATTGGTCGCGTCCGCCTGCTGCTCCACCGACTCGAAGTGGTGGCGCTGGTACGACGGATGCTCGTGATGTTGCGCCTCAGGGGCGCCATTTGCGATCGCTGTGCTATCCGACACTGGCTACCTCTTTAGCTTTCTGATTTTCCAGCCACTCGTAGTCGTAGGCTTCGTGATCCATGATGGGCGTCACCGTAAAGTTCTCCGTCAAGGGCGGCGACTGTATCTGCCACTCAAACCCCGTGGCCTGCCAGGGATTGTTGCCGGCAATCTCGCCATATTTCAATGACCAGGTGAGATAAAGCACGGGCAGCAGGTAGCCTACGCCAAGGATGGTTGCGCCCGCGGTTGAAAACACGTTCAGTACCTGGAACTCCGGTGGATACGCTGCATAGCGCCGCGGCATGCCGAGCGTTCCGAGGATGAACTGCGGGAAGAACGTGAAGTTGAACCCAATGAACGTGACTACGGCGGCAAGCTGCGAGATCTTTTCCGGATACATGCGGCCGGTCATCTTCGGCCACCAGAAGTGTATGCCGGAGAGGAACGCCATCAGCATGCCGCCCACCATGACGAAGTGGAAGTGGGCCACGATGAAGTAGGTTTCAGTCAGATGGATGTCTGTTCCCGATGTGCCGAGGAAGACGCCGGTCAAACCGCCAATGGTAAACAGGCCCATGAATCCGAACGCATAGAGCATGGGCGTTTCAAATGTGATGGAGCCCTTGTAGAGCGTAAAGGTCCAATTGAAAATCTTGATGGCCGAAGGCACCGCAACCAGCATGGTCAGCAGGCTAAACACGAGCATCGCGTAGTTCGAGATGCCCATGATGAACATGTGGTGCGCCCAGACAAAGAATCCGAACACCGCGATGGCCACAGACGAAAACGCAACGGCTGTGTAGCCGAAGACTCGTTTGCGGCTGAAGGTCGAAATCACTTCGGAGATAACGCCCATGCCTGGCAAGATCATGATGTAGACGGCCGGGTGCGAGTAGAACCAGAACAAGTGCTGGAAGAGCAGCGGATCGCCGCCCTTGGTGGGATCGAAGACCCCGATGCCCATGGTGCGCTCGAGAGCCACCAGCACAATCGCGATCGCAAGTACTGGCGTGCCTAGCACCATGAGGATGCTGGCCGCGTAGTGCGACCACACAAAGAGCGGCATGCGGAACCACGTCATGCCCGGCGCGCGCATCTTGTGGATGGTCACGATGAAATTCAAGCCGGTAAAGATGGAACTGAAGCCCGCGATGAAAACAGCCAGCCCCGTACTCATCACGTTTGTGTTGACGTAATGAGTAGACAGCGGCGTGGTGAATGTCCAGCCTGTGTCGACGCCGCCGCTGATCATGGTGTAGAGCACCAGGATGCCGCCGACCACATACAGATACCAGCTCAGCAGGTTGATCTTGGGCAGCGCAAGGTCCTTCGCTCCAAGCATGATGGGGATGAGGAAGTTGCCCAGAGTGGCCGGTACGCTCGGCACCAGGAACAGGAAGATCATGATCACGCCGTGCATGGTGAACACCTTGTTATAGGTGTCCGTGGCCATTAGATCGCTCTGCGGCGTCAGAAGTTCGAGCCGGATGAGCCCTGCAAGCGCACCGCCGATGAAGAAGAAAAACGTGATCGAAATCAGATAGAGGATTGCAATCCGCTTGTGGTCGCCGGTCAGCAGCCAGCTCAGAAGGCCGTTCTCTTTCGTGAGAAAGTTCACCTTCGGAATTCTGGCCGTCGACTGATCGGGAAGACTGACAATTGTGTTGGTACTCATTGCTTCACCATCCCTTGGCTGGCGGCCTTGGGCTGAGCTTGCCCAGCCGGTTTTTCTCCTGGGGTAGCCGCGTTGCCTTCGCCCTCGGGCAGCAGATCGACGGTATTGGTGGTCTGCTGGATCCGGTAGTCGGAGTTGAGATTTTTGATGAATTCAACCAGTGCGATCACGCCATCTTCGCTGATCTGGCCTTGATAGGTGGGCATGATCGGCGCATAGCCCTGAGTGACATGCTGCGATGGATTCAAAATGGATTCGCGCAGGTATGCATCGTCGGCCAGCGCTGTTCCGCCACCGGCGAGCGGCAGCTTCGAGCCGTAAACATTGGCCAAGCTCGGGCCGCGCGCATCGGGCCGCGTATTGTGGCATGCGTTGCAGCTCAGGCTGGCGAACAGCCGCTCGCCATTCTGCGCCAGCGAGTTCCCGCTGGTCGAACTGTCGAGCCACTTCTTGAAGTCGTCCGGCGTCATCACCACCACATCGCCGATCATGGCCGAGTGGTTGGTGCCACAATATTGCGTGCAGAAAAGATGATACGTGCCCGGCGTCGTGGCCTCAAACCACACGGTTGTATATCGCCCCGGAATCGCCTCGCGCTTTACGCGAAATGCCGGAATCGAAAAGCTGTGAAACACATCCTGCGAAATCAGCGTCAACTGCACCGCGCGGCCCACGGGCACATGCAGAGAATTGATTTCATGCTGCCCGCCCGGATGTTCGGCCTTCCACATCCACTGCTTGCCCACCACGTAGATATTCATGGCGTTGGCCGGCGGCGTATACACGCGGAAATAAATCAGCGAGCCCCACACAAACATCACCAGGAACAGGCCCAGGGGAATGATGGTCCACGTGGCTTCGAGCAGCGTCGATCCCTCGATCTGCACTGCCTTGGGATGCCGCTCTTTCCTGTAAAGAATCGAGAAACTCGTCACCAGCAGAACAACGAGGGTCAGCCCGATCAGGCTCACCAGCGTGATGAAGAAGTACAGCGCGTCCATCTGTGGCGCGATCTTCGACGCCTCCGGCGGAAACAGCGCGAAGTTCGTCATCCACTTGACGAGAAACTGCCAGATTACTGGACTGATGTGATCCATTCCGTTATCCGTTCACCTTTGTCCCTGTTCCCGTTCCTGTGTTTCCTGCACCGGTAACGATGTTCTGACGAGCGTCCTTGCGGAACATTGCAAACATAAATCCACCCAGCGAGCACATAGTCACCAGGCCACCCAGTTGAACCACGCGCGCAACGATCAGCGAGTGCTTGTTGGTCTGCGGATCGTAGTGGTAGCAGTAGGTCAAAATGTTGTCGACCGGCGAACCGATGCGATTCGCCGAAGCCTCCGCGAGTCCGAGCCGAATATCCTTGGGAGAATACTCAACACCCATGTAGTACTGCGCCAGCTTGCCCTCCGGAGTCACAATCTGAATCGAGCTTGCATGCGCGAACTGAGTGAGCTTTCCATCCGGGCCAGGTATTTTCACATACCCAAATCCCACGGCCTTGGTGAGCGCGTCGATGTTGGCTTGCGTTCCGGTCATGAAGTGCCAGCCGGGAGCCGTCTCCGGATGGCCATAGCGCTTCAAATAACTGCGCTTCTTTGCGGCTGCCAGGTCGGTGCCTTCGCTGGGATCAATGCTTACCACGATTACGTTGAAGTCACGGCCCGGAACCTCGTCGACCATTTGAAGGGCGCCGGTGAGGCCGTTCAATTCTTCCGAGCAAAGCATGGGGCACTGGTAATAAACAAGCGCCAGAATCGCGGGCTTCCTGCCAAAGTAACTCGATAACTCGACCTGCTTGCCGCCGTCGTCGGTGAATGTGAGCGAAAGCGGCAGTTGCTCGTTCAGTTTTTGCGCAATGCCCACGTGGTCCAGAAGCGACGGCGGCTTGTCGTTGGCCGGACCCGCTGCCTTGTCACCGTAGCCTGAGACTTGCGCGCTCAACAGCACAGCCGGGCAAAACACAGCCGCAATCGCCACGAACCTCGCCACGCTTTGCCAACCGTTCCGCATTGTCCCTGCCTTTTTCATGATTCCCATTTCCTGTTAGAAGATGCGGCCCTTGGCTATAAATCGGCCGGTCGAACCGAACCTTGTAAAACCGCCGCGCCTATTCCGGGCGCTTCGTGGCTTCCGCCGCTTCAAGATCCTGTTCATAGCCGGTGCGCGCAAATCCATCGGTCAGCGGCGCTGTCACAACGCCCGGCTTTGTGTCTCCAGTAAGAAGAGGCGCTGACTGCGTGGGCGTTGTCGTCTTCAACGCATTGCTTTCGACAATCAACTCCATCGCCCGCTCGATCGGAATCCTGACCTTGCCCTGCGAACGGTCGGCCCAGGTGTAGTTGTCGAGCAACAGGTCTTCGCGTTCATGCAGGTCGGCCACATCCTGGTTGCCGTCATCAACCTGCACGCGAGGCGTCGGGAACTGCTGCGTAATCTCCGCCACCTTGTGCTGCATCTCAGGGTTGTTGGGCAGGTTGCCCAACTGGCGAATATCAGCCGTCTTCGTCCACTTGTTGGTAGGCCCATCTTCCCTGTTCAACTCCGCGTTGAAGACATAGCCGATGCCGTAGCAGAGCACACCCGTCACCGCGACAAAAATGCCCAGCGACACCAGGAACACCACAATGCCCGTCACGCCTACGTCGGTCTTTTCATAGCCGGCTTCTACGTCGATTTCGTCCGGCGAATGATCTTCTGGCTGCTGCCAGATGCTGCGCCCGGATTCGGGTTCGTTATGCGTGGGCATGTTCAGGCTCCAGAATCTCCGCAACATGCGGATCGTTGGTCTGCACCAGCTGCCGCTGTTTCAGGCGCGTGCAATAGAAGGCAACCCAGAAGGAAACCATCGCCACGGGTACGGCCACATATTCGAGAATTCCCCAACTGAAATGGAGGTTGCGCGCCGCATCTTTGAAGTTCGGCTCGATCAGCCAGAACAAATCGAATGCCTTGGCGAACACCATCCATTGGCACACAAGGATCAACCGCTTCTTGTTGCGCTTGATGTCACGCGACAACAACAGCGTGAACGGAATCAGCCAGTGGAAGATAAAGTCCAGCGTGATGATGATGCCCCAGTGGCCGCGAATGCGGTCGAGGTACCAGGGAATCTCTTCCGGCAAATTCCCCGACCAGATGATGAGGAACTGCCCGAAGGCCAGGTAGATATTGAGCATCACAAAAGCAAAGGTGAACTTGCCCAGGTCGTGCTGTTCAGTCTGACGAAGGATGGTCTTGAACGGCTCGGCCTTTGACAGCGACAGCGTGACGATGATGCCGAGCGCCAGCACCGAGTAGCCTTGTCCCACGAGGAACAGAAGGCCGTAAACCGACGAGTACCAGGTCACGTCCATCGACATGACCCAGTAAATGACGGCCGCGGACATGGTGACCGCATACACCACAATGCCTGGGCCGCTGAAGTTCTCAAGCTTCTTGATCCACATGGGGGTGCTGTCCGGCGAATCCGAATCGCGCAGCAAGCCAAGGCGATTGAGCCGCCAGGTGTAAAACCACCAGATGATGAAGCAGATGACGCCCACCAGGATGAACATTTCAGGGTTGAGCATGGGCCGCTTGAACTGGATGCAGTGGGCCTCCACCTCATTGATGAGGCCAGCCTTTAACGCCGCGGCCGGGTCGTCGATACGAGCCCACAGGTAGAGCCGCTTCATGAAAATGACGACGCCGAGCCAGTAAACGAAGATCAGCGGGAGCGTGCGGCTCATTGCTTCGAGAGGCCTACGCAGCAACAGGCCCCATTTGCCGCCCGAGCAGTACTGCACCATGAGCATAGCCAGGCCGCCCACCGTGAATCCAAAGGTGAGCATCAGTCCCAGCACCCAGGCGCGCAGCACGTGGTCGAAGCCCAATCCATTGGGGCCGTCGGCGAAGGCCAACGCGGCGGCGATGACCGAAAAGACCAATCCGATAATCA
>Ga0182012_10000689_pt1 | contig 37183 bp, 34 predicted proteins | sample 612S2SmetaG_FD_120486 | JGI IMG/M metagenome (GOLD analysis project Ga0182012, IMG submission 120486) | Permafrost microbial communities from Stordalen Mire, Sweden - 612S2S metaG | ecosystem: Environmental > Terrestrial > Soil > Wetlands > Permafrost | place: Sweden: Stordalen | collected...
AGCTTCGCTAGCGCCAACTGGCCGTAAAACGTGGTCGAATGCGTCGCCGCTTCGGCGTAATAGTCGTGGGCGTTGGCGTCTTCCTCAGGCGTATGTCGCGTCTCGGCCGTTCGCGCCAGCCAATAGGCCGCGCGCGATTTTTGGGTTGGCGTTTCCGCGATTTGCGCCAGAAGTTCGAAATGTCGCTCGGCGCCGGGGAGGTCGTTGAGGAAGCGCAGAGCGATCCAGCCGGCATGGAATTCCGCTTCGACCCTCGCGTTGACGCCATGCGCGGAATGCTGCGCGCAGATCGCATAGGCGCCTTGCGCGTCGCCGAGATCGAGCAGTTTTCTCGCGACAAGGCGGCGCTCGACCCACCAGGCGTCGCCGTCGATCACGCGCTCGGGCTCGCGCGGGGCGTTGCGCAGCAGCGCGGCGGCTTCGGCGATTTTCTGCTGCTTGCGCAGGAGGTGCACGCGCGCATAGATCAGGCCGGGATCGTTCTGGAGCGACGCCGGGACCGTTGCGAAGAGTTTTTCGCTCCCATAATCGCTATTGGCGGCGGCGCGCACCCGGGCCAAAGCCACGACGTCCTTGCCGGCGAGTTCCGCGGCGCGCATGGCCGCCGCGTTTTTCTCGGCGTAGAGCAGGCGGTCGGCGCGGTATTTGTGATCGGCGACGGTCAGGAAATCGGAGAACTCCTTGCGCAGCACGCCTTCGATTGTTTCGTTGAAGTCTTCCTCGCGCCATAGTTGGCGGGCCAGCGCGCCGGCTGCGTCGAATTCGCCGTCGCGGGCGAGAACCCGGGCCAGCGCGATTTTTCCAGCGGGCGTCGATGGTTTTTCCTCGGAGAAGAATGACTTAACGGTCGAGTCGGGGTTGTGGTCGCCAAACAGCGCCTCCTCGGCGTGGCGGCGCAGCCAATCCCGGGCCGGCCAATTCGGCTGGTCGAACATGAACCGCGACAGGCGCGAAAATCCAGCCTCGCGCGGATGCAGGCGCAGTCCCGCCCATCGTGCCGCGAGGGCCGGAAGCGGCGCCCGCAACTCGGCGGCGGCAAGGTCGCCGGCGGCGAAGTCGCCCGCCTTATAGGCCGCCAGCGCCCGCGCGAAGGCGGGGGCGTCGTCGCCAAGGAGAAGCGCTGGATCGGGCAGGGAGGGCGCGGTGGCGACGTCGTCCTGATCGGGTCGCGGTTTGCTAGCTTCATAGGAAAGCAGCGCCGAGTCCGGCGGCGCGAAAAGCGCATTTTCGCGCATCGACGGACCATCCGGGAGCACGCCGCGCGCATTCCCGCGCATCGTCTCCCCCAGTGGGGTGGGCGCGTATCGCCATTCGCCATTTCGGATCGTCGCCGCGATCGCATCGTCAAGACCATGGTCGACTTTTGCCGAGGGTTTGGTCAGCCGCTCGCGCAGGGTCGGCGAATAAAACGCCACTCCGCCCCCGACCAGCAGCCAAAGCCCGAGCCGCGCGGCGCCGCGCGTCGTGATGTGGAAGGGCCGGAGACTTTTCATTAGCCTGCTCTCCCTAGCCAAAAGGCGACCTTGCCTCCATATCGTTAACGAATCGTCAACCATGACGATTCCCCACGCGCGGTCTTGGCCGATTCCAAAGGATTCGCGAGCGACGCGTACTAAACCCTGACCGACGCGCCGCGTTCCGCCCCCACCTATATGAAACTGCCCGAAGGCCTTTCCTGATTGGCTGTCAGCGGCTATGACAGCGGGAACGGATGTTGACGGGCGAATACGGCGTCTGTGAGGCGCTAAGGAAAGTCTTGATATTATGAGCAAAATGGCGATTTTCCATGGGTCGGTCACCGCGTTGGTGACGCCTTTCGAGGGCGGCATGGTCGATTTCGAGTGGTTGCGGGCGCTGGTCGATTGGCAAATCGAGAGCGGCACGCATGGGCTGGTTCCGGTCGGCACGACTGGCGAAAGCCCCACGCTTTCCCATGAAGAACATGGCGCCGTCATCACCGCGACCATCAAGGCCGCGCGCGGGCGCATTCCGGTTATCGCTGGGGCCGGGTCGAACAACACGCGCGAAGCGGTCGCGCTCGCCGGCCACGCCGAACGCGCCGGGGCCGACGGTCTGCTGGTCGTAACGCCCTATTACAACAAGCCCAATCAGGAAGGGCTTTATCTCCACTTCAAGGCGATCAATGATTCGGTTTCGATTCCGATCATCATTTACAATATTCCGCCGCGCTCGGTGATCGACATGAGCGTCGACACGATGAAGCGTTTGTCGGAATTGAAGAATATCGTCGGGGTCAAGGACGCGACCGGCAATGTCGGGCGCATCTCGCTTCAGCGCGACGCGATGGGGCCGGACTTCATCCAGTTTTCCGGCGACGACATTACCGCGCTGGCCTGCATGGCGGCGGGAGCGTGCGGTTGTATTTCGGTCGTCGCGAATATCGCGCCGAGGCTTTGCGCCGATTTGCAAAACGCCGCGCTCGCCGGGGACTTCAAGACGGCCCTCGCGATACAGGACAAGCTCGTGCCGCTTCAGGTCGCCACGTTCCTGGAAGCTGGCGTCACCGGCGCGAAATATGGACTTTCGCTCCTTGGAAAAGTCGGCGAGGAGGTGCGGCTTCCGCTCGTTCCCTCGACACAGGCGACCAAGGACCGCATCCGCGCCGCCATGGTCTTCGCCGGCCTGCTGGAGGCATAAGGACGGTCCGTGGCCCAAAAAGCAGATCCAAATTTCAAGGTTGTCTCCGACAACCGCAAGGCCCGCTATAATTACGAGATCGGCGAGACCTTCGAGGCGGGTCTGGAGTTGACGGGAACCGAGGTCAAATCGCTGCGCACCGGCAAGGCGACCATCGCCGAGAGCTACGCCCATGTCGACCGCAAGGGCGAGGCGTGGCTGGTGAACGCCACCATCCCCGAGTATATGGCCGGCAATCGCTTTAATCACGAGCCCAAGCGGCTGCGCAAGCTGCTGCTGAAACACCGCGAACTCGTGAAGCTGTCGCAGGCGGTCGAGCGCGAGGGCATGTCCATCGTGCCGCTGCGGCTTTATTTCAACGCGCGCGGGCGGGCCAAGATCCAGATCGCGCTGGGACGCGGCAAGAAGCTGCACGACAAGCGTGAGGTCGAGAAAAAACGCGACTGGAACCGCGAAAAGAGCCGGCTGATGCGCGACAAGGGGTGAGTCGCGGGAAATGGCGGGCGCCGTCTATCCCCAATGGCGAAGCGAAAATGAAAAGTCGTCGCTTCCTATAATTGGAAGCGACGACTTTTTTTGCATTTCAACGACTCGACTCTTACTCTTCGCCGTCCTCGTGAACGGCGGCGGCGGTTTGCGGCATCGGGCGGCGCTCCTGGAAGCGCTGCATCCGCTCGGCGCGCTCGCCGGGGTCGCGGCCGATCTTGCCGACGAGATGGATGAGATCGATAAATTCGTCGGCCTGACGGCGCAATTCGTCGGCGATCATCGGCGGCTGCGTGGTGATCGTCGAAATCACGGAAACGCGGACGCCCTTGCGCTGCACCGCCTCGACCAGCGAACGGAAATCGCCGTCGCCGGAGAACAGCACCATATGGTCGATGTGCTCGGCCATCTCCATCGCGTCGACCGCGAGTTCGATGTCCATATTGCCTTTGACCTTGCGGCGGCCGAGCGAGTCGACGAACTCCTTGGTCGGCTTGGTCACGACGGCGTAGCCGTTATAGTCCAGCCAGTCGATCAGCGGGCGGATGGAGGAGTATTCCTGATCTTCGATCAACGCAGTGTAGTAAAAGGCGCGAATCAACGTGCCCTTGCTTTGGAACTCCCGGAGAAGGCGCTTATAATCAATGTCGAACCCAAGGGATTTGGCGGTCGCATAGAGGTTGGCGCCATCAATGAATAAGGCAATGCGTTCCTGGTCTGCCATCTCGGTCTCACACGTGTTCAAGGGTTAAAAATGTGGGCGTCGCAATCGTCCGCCGCCTTCGGATATTGGCGGCATCTAACTCACGCGCCCGGCTCAACGCCGCGGCAGCTTCTCTCTAAGGCTAGTTGGACACTTTTTTTGTCAGTTTAAGCTTAGTTCTGTTCGGCGAGAAGTCGACGCCGGTCTCCACGCTCAAGCCTTGGAGACCACTTTGTAGATTGCTAAATCGCGCGTTGCGTCGAATACGTCAAGAGGCGTTCTCACGGTTAGATGCAATTCCGGCGGGAAAATCATGAAATATTGTTCATGGAACCCATTGAGAATGCCGACGTGTGGCGTTCGGGTCACTATTTGAGGGCTAGAGAACGGGTATTGCGCGGCCGATGGCCGTCCTGCCGGCGGCCATTGCCTGTCGCCCTAAGATGTAGTAGCAACTCGCCTCATTCTCAAAAAAGGAGCTGGCCGGAGATGGCGCGCGTCACCGTCGAGGATTGCGTCGACAAAATCGAAAACCGCTTCGATCTCGTGCTGTTGGCCGCGCATCGCGCCCGGCTGATTTCGTCCGGTCAAAGCATCCTTGTCGATCGCGACAAGGATAAAAACCCCGTCGTCGCGCTGCGGGAGATCGCCGAAAGCGCGCTCGCGCCCGAGGATTTGAAAGAGGATTTCATCCACTCGTTGCAGCGGCATGTCGAGGTCGACGAGCCCGAGGCCGAGATGGTGCCGGCTCTGACCCCCATTGGCGGCGTGGAAACAGGCGCCGACGCCCAGTTCGACCGCATGACCGAGGAAGATTTGTTGCGCGGGCTGGAAGGTCTTGTCCCTCCAGCGGAAATCGAAGACGAGGCGGAGTAACCCGGCGGCCGGGGCGCCTGTGTTTGCGGCTGGCGGCGACGCCCTCGTTGTTTTAACATCGGGTTCGGCGCGGCTTGTTCGCGACGGGTTTGGCGCGGCCAGCGGGGCTTCGCCATATTAAAACCCTCTGTCCGGCTTCGGGTAGAACGCGGATGATGCGGCAGTATGAACTCGTTGAGCGGGTTCGCAAATACAACCCCAACGTCGACGAGGATCTGCTCAACCGCGCCTATGTCTACGCCATGCAGGCGCATGGCGCGCAGAAGCGCGCCTCGGGCGACCCCTATTTCTCGCATCCCCTGGAAGTCGCGGCGATCCTGACCGATCTCAAGCTCGACGACGCGACCATCGTCGCCGCCGTGCTGCACGATACGATCGAAGACACCAGCACGACGCGCGAGGAGATCGACCGGCTGTTTGGGCCGCGGATCGGTAAGCTCGTCGAAGGCCTGACCAAGATCGACAAGCTCGATCTCGTCTCCAAGCAGGCGCGGCAGGGCGAGAATTTTCGCAAACTGCTGCTGGCCGTCGCGGAGGACGTCCGGGTGCTGCTGGTCAAGCTCGCCGACCGGCTGCACAATATGCGGACGCTCCATTTCGTGCCGATGGAGAAGCGCGCCCGCATCGCGCAGGAAACGCTGGATATTTACGCGCCGCTGGCCGCCCGCATCGGCATGCAGAAGCTGCGCGAGGAGTTGGAGGGGCTGGCGTTCCGCCATTTGTCGCCCGAGGCCTATCAGACCATCGAGACGCGCCTGCACGAGTTGCGCGCCAAGAACGGGCGCAACATCAAGCGCATCGAGGAAGAGCTGACCCACGAGTTTTCCGCGCGCGGCATCGAGGCCGCGGTCACGGGGCGGCAGAAGACGCCTTACTCGGTGTGGCGCAAGATGGAGCGTAAATCGATCTCCTTCGAACAGCTTTCGGATATTTTCGGCTTCCGGATCATCGTCGGAGAGGTCGAGGATTGCTATCGCGCGCTCGGCGTCGCGCACACCAAATGGCCCAGCGTGCCCGGGCGCTTCAAGGACTATATCTCGACGCCCAAGCAAAACGACTACCGCTCGATCCACACGACAGTGGTCGGTCCAGGACACCAGCGCGTCGAGCTGCAGATCAGAACCGCGCAAATGCATGAGATCGCGCGCTTCGGCATCGCCGCGCACGCGCTCTACAAGGACGCGACCGGGCAGGAGGGGCGCGACGATCTCGCCAAGGAAAGCCGCGCCTATCGTTGGTTGCAGGAGACGCTGGAACTGCTGGCGCATGGCGACAGCCCGGAGGAGTTTCTCGAGCACACGCGGCTGGAGCTGTTCCAGGACCAGGTGTTCTGTTTCACGCCCAAGGGCGGGCTGATCGCTTTGCCGCGCGGCGCGACGCCGATCGATTTCGCCTATGCCGTGCACACGAAACTCGGCAATTCCGCGGTCGGCGCGAAGATCAACGGCCGCGTCGCGCCGGTGCTGTCGCAATTGCAAAACGGCGACGAGGTGGAGATCGTTCGCGCCGACGACCATATCCCGCCGGCGGCCTGGGAGGCGGCGGTCGCCACCGGCAAGGCGCGCGCGGCGATTCGCCGGGCGACGCGCGAGGCGGTGCGACGCCAATATGCGGGACTTGGCCGGCAAATCGTCGAACGCGCCTTCGCCCGCGCCAATCGCGCCTATGCCGACGACAAGCTGAAGGGCGTGCTGCCGCGTTTGGCGCGCCATTCGGTTGACGACGTGCTGGCGGCGGTCGGGCGGGGCGAAATCTATTCGGGCGATGTGGTCAAGGCGGTTTATCCCGATTTCAGCGAGGAGCGCAAAGCGCAGCAGAGGCTCCCGGAGCCGGGCGAGCCGGGCTGGTTCGACATCAAGGCCAGCAGCAACCTCATGTTCAAGGTTCCGGGCGCGGAACAAGGCGGGGCCATTCCGATTCGTGGCTTGCGTGGCGACGTGCCGGTGCGGTTCGCGGAGAAGGGCGGAGCCGTGCCGGGCGACCGCATCGTCGGCATTTTGACGCCGGGCGAGGGGATCACCATTTATCCGATCCAGTCGCCGTCGCTGACCAATTACGACGATCAGCCGGATCGTTGGCTCGACGTGCGCTGGGATCTCGACGAGGAGAGCCGGGAACTGTTCCCGGCGCGCGTTGTCGCGACGGCGCTCAACGAGCCAGGGACGCTGGGCGCGCTGGCGACGCTGATCGGCGAAACGGGCGCCAATATCGACAATATCGGCTTCACCGCCCATTCGCCCGATTTTCGCGAGATGACCTTCGATCTCGAAGTCGCGGATCTCAAGCATTTGAGCGACATCATCGCGCGACTGCGGGCCCATCCCTTGGTCAGCAAGGTCGAGCGGGTCGTGGGCTGAGCGGGAGGTCCAGCGCTTTATGACGTGCGGGCTGTCGGCTTTTGCGTTCCGTCGCCATGCGGCTCTCGTGGAGATGAATGCCGGCGCGCCGCCGCCCGCGCCATCACCGTAATCCCCTGAGATGTCTACTGCTTGAAATTAATGGTTGAGCTTGAAGAATCGCCATTCAGGTTTCGATCTCGACGAGCGATAATGGCGAATATATTTTTCCATCTAAATTAATAGATATAAAAACGCGCCGGGCGATTACTGCTTACGTTTCCGTTTACGTCTGGAGTGCTGTTACTTGCTATGCTCTTGAGAGCCATGCGCATTTGGTCATTATCCATATAGGGCCGCAAATTATTGATGCAGTCCTCCAATGGAGCGCCGATACACCCCGTCGAATTCTTATAACTCTCGACGTCTTGCTGCGCGCGAGAAGAGGTCGCGCATCCGCAAAGCGTCAAAACCAGACAGGAATACAGGGTGACGCGACAGCGATCCAATTTACTCTCCATTTAAATTGAAACTTATCGAACTCTAACATCCCGAACTGAAAAGTCTAGGTCTAGGTGGGCGGCAATCCCAAAAGTGGACGGCTGCCGTGCTTCATTCTCCCTGGCTACTCGGCTTGGTGGAATGAATGCGCCTCGTGACAAAGCCCTCGCCTCCGTCCTATACCTGCGGCGCTCGCACTCCGATCCCCGGGAGCCTCCAATGCCGCCACTGCGTCTTGGCGTGAATATTGACCATGTGGCGACGATCCGTAACGCGCGCGGCGGGCCGCGGCCTGACCCGCTTCGCGCCGCGCTGCTGGCGATCGAGGCGGGCGCCGACGGAATCACCGCGCATTTGCGCGAGGACCGCCGCCATATTCAGGACGCCGACATGGCGCGGCTGAAGGCGACGATCGCCAAGCCGCTCAATTTCGAGATGGCCGCGACCGACCAGATGCTGGACATAGCGACCTTGATCGCCCCGCACGCCGCCTGCCTCGTACCGGAAAAGCGAACCGAACGCACCACCGAAGGCGGGCTCGACGTCGTCGGCGCGCAAGGCTATCTCGCGCCCTATGTCGACCAGCTGCGCCGCGCCGGCGTTCGCGTCTCGTTGTTCATCGAGCCGAGCGAGGAGGCGATCCGCGCCGCCAGCGCGATCAAGGCCCCGGTCGTCGAACTCCACACCGGCGCCTGGTGCCACGCGGTCGAGATCGGCGACGCGGCGCTGGCGGAACACGAGTTCTCGCGCGTCAAACACGCCGCCGCCTTCGCCGCGACGCTGGGGCTTGAGGTGCACGCCGGGCACGGGCTCGACTACGACACGGCGCGCCGCGTCGCGGCTCTGCCAGAGATCGTCGAATTGAACATCGGCCATTTTCTGATCGGCGAGGCGGTGTTCGTCGGCCTGGGGGAGGCGATCCGCCTTATGCGCGAGGCCATGGACGAGGGGCGCGCCGGCGCGCTCGCTTCGTGATTATCGGCTTTGGCGCCGACCTCTGCGACATCAGGCGCATCGCCGACGCGCTGGAGCGCCATGGCGAGCGCTTTCCGCGGCGGCTTTTCACCCCAGCCGAACGAGAGTATTGCGACGCCAAGACGGCGCGCGCGGCCAGCTACGCCAAGCGCTTCGCCGCGAAGGAGGCCTGCGCCAAGGCGCTGGGCGTCGGCATAAGCCAAGGAGTCGGCTGGCTCGACATGGGCGTCGTCAATCTGCCTTCGGGCATGCCGACGCTGGAATTGACGGGCGGCGCCGAAGCGCGGCTCCGACAGATCACCCCGCCGGGGACGACCGCGCGGGTTCACCTGACTTTGACCGACGAGGAGCCATACGCGCAGGCGATGGTTCTCATCGAGGCGGAGCCGTGTTAGAGCGGGGGCGCGGCCGAGTCGGACGCGGGCGCGATAGACAACGCGCAACTTTAGGGAGCATGGCGACTTGAGCAGGAACGTCCCGATCGCCAAACCAAGCGATGAAGGCGGATTGTTGGAGACGATCAAGGTCGTCATCCAGGCGCTCGCCATCGCGCTCGTCATCCGTACGCTGCTGTTTCAGCCTTTCAACATCCCCTCGGGGTCGATGATCCCGACCTTGCTGATCGGCGATTATGTCTTCGTGTCGAAATATTCCTACGGCTACTCGAATTACTCGATCCCCTTCGGTCCCAACTGGTTCTCGGGACGCATATTGGGCGCGGAGCCCAAGCGCGGCGATGTCGTGGTGTTCAAACTGCCACGCGACAACGAAACCGATTACATCAAGCGCGTCATCGGCTTGCCCGGCGACCGCATCCAGATGATCGACGGGCGGCTTTACATCAATAACACGATGGTCCCACGCGACCCGATCGCCAAGGCGCACACCGAGGGGCGCGACGGCCGCGACACGGAAGTGCCGACCTATAAGGAGACGCTGCCGGGGGGCGTCGAGCACACCATCATCGAGATCGAGGGCGATCACGGCATCAACGACAACACCGACCTGTTCGTCGTGCCGCCGGGGCATTTTTTCATGATGGGCGACAATCGCGACAATTCCACCGACTCCCGGATCTCGCCCGACATGGGAGGCGTCGGTTACGTCCCGTATGTGAATCTCGTCGGGCGCGCCGAGCGTATCTTCTTTTCGGTGAAGGGCGATGCGTCCCCGCTGGCGTTTTGGCGTTGGCCCTGGACTGTGCGTTGGGGACGTTTGCTGAAATCGGCGCATTGACGCGAAATCAGATGGCGCGGGACGCGAGCGACGACCTATCCAGTCTCGAGGCGAGGATTGGTCATCGTTTCCAAGACAGGAGCCTGCTGAGGCGCGCGCTGACTCATGTCAGCGCGGCGTCCGCGCGAACGGATTCCTACGAGAGACTGGAGTTTCTCGGCGACCGCGTGCTTGGGCTCGGCGTCGCGCATATGTTGATCGGCGCCTTTGGCCAGGAGAGCGAGGGGCTGTTGTCCCGCCGTCTCGCCGCGCTCGTGCGCAAGGAGACTTGCGCCGAAGTCGCGCGGCACTGGGAGGTCGGGCCGTTCATTCGGCTTGGCGAGGGCGAGGCGCAATCGGGCGGGCGTGACAAAGACGCCATTCTCGGCGATATTTGCGAAGCCATCATCGGCGCGGTTTTCCTCGACGCAGGGCCGGAGGCGGCCGAGCGTCTGGTGCGCGCCGCCTTCGGAAATCGCATGGCGTCGCCGGGCCGCGATCTCCAGGACGCCAAGACGACGCTGCAGGAATGGGCTCAGGGCCGCCGGCTGCCGGCGCCGACCTATCGGCTGTCCAGCCGCGAAGGACCGGACCACGCGCCTTTTTTCGACGTGGCCGTAGAGGTCGAAGGGTTTCCCGCCGTGCAAGGAACCGGCGCCTCCAAACGCGCCGCCGAACAGGCCGCCGCCCAGGCCTTTATAGCGCGCGAGGGCATTAATCGGAACAAGGGCGGAGCCGCATGAGCGACGGAGACATAAGAACGGAAGATATGCGCTGCGGCTTCGCGGCGCTGGTCGGCGCGCCGAACGCCGGCAAATCGACGCTGCTCAATCAGTTGGTCGGCGCCAAGGTGTCCATCGTCTCGCGCAAGGCTCAGACGACGCGCGCGCTGGTGCGCGGCATCATCATCGAGGGCGCCGCGCAGATCATTCTGGTCGACACGCCCGGCATTTTCGCGCCCAAACGCCGGCTCGACCGCGCCATGGTGGCGAGCGCGCTATCGGGCGCCAGCGACGCCGACGTGGCGGCGCTGCTGGTCGACGCTCGCAAAGGGGCCGACGAGGAAACGCTCGCCATTCTGCCGCGCTTGAGCGAAACGCGCGCGCCCAAATTGCTGGTGCTCAACAAGATCGACCTCGTGCCGCGCGACAGTCTGCTGGCGCTGGCCGCGAGACTCAACGAAGCGGCCAAATTCGACGAGACGTTCATGATTTCCGCGCTGAACGGCGATGGCGTCGGCAAGTTGCGCGCGCGTTTCGCCGCGCTGATGCCGCCGTCCCACTGGCTTTATCCCGAGGACCAGTTGTCCGACGCGCCCCTGCGCATTCTCGCCTCGGAGATCACGCGCGAAAAGCTCTTCGAGCGGCTGCATGACGAACTCCCGTATCAATCCACCGTCGAAACCTTTTCCTGGACCAATCAAAAGGACGGCTCGGCCCGCATCGAGCAGACGATTTTCGTCGCCCGCGATGGACAAAAGAAGATCGTGATCGGCGAGGGCGGCCGCACCATCAAGGCCATCGGCCAGGCGGCGCGCAAGGAAATCGCCGAGGCGGCGGAGCAGAAAGTGCATCTCTTTCTTTTCGTGAAGGTGCGCGAAAACTGGGCCGACGATCCCGAGCGCTACCGCGAGATGCGGCTTGAGTTTCCTAAGGACGAGTAGGGGACAAGCGGATAACATGCCGGTCTCGCGCGCGTGGATTCGCCAAACGACGAGGATGGGTGAGGAATGTCTTCCAATCCGCGAAAGCGTTTGACTGTTTATCGCTATCTGACCGGACCGGACGATGCGTCCTTCTGTCACCGCGTCACCAAGGAGCTTAGCAAGGGCTGGCAACTCTATGGTTCGCCGACGCTGACCTTCGACTCCGCCAAGGGCAGGGTGATCTGCGGTCAGGCCTTGACCAAGGACGTGGACGACGCCGAATATTCGCCCGATATGAAGCTGTCGGAGGTTTAAACGGCGCATGCAATGGCGGGATGAGGGTCTGGTGATTGGCGTGCGCGGGCACGGCGAGACCTCCGTTATTCTCGAATTGATGACCAGGGAGCATGGGCGCCACCTCGGTTTGGTGCGCGGCGGCAAGGGAAGCGCGCTGCGCGCCGTGCTTCAGCCGGGCAATCAGGTCGTCGCCAATTGGCGGGCGCGGCTCGACAGCCAGCTCGGAGCTTATCTCGTCGAGCCGCTGCAATCGCGCGCGGCGCGGTTGATCGAACACGGATACGCCTTGCACGGAGTGGCATTCCTCTGCGCGTTGCTGCGGCTGCTGCCCGAGCGCGACCCGCACGTCGAAATCCATGAGATGGCGCGGCTGATCGCGGATCGGCTCGGCTCCAAGGATCACGCGCCGGCGCTGTTGGCGCGGTTCGAGATCGCAATGCTGAGCGCGCTGGGTTTTGGCCTCGATCTCAACGCTTGCGCGCTGACCGGCGCGCGCGAGGATCTCGCCTATGTTTCGCCTAAATCCGGTCGCGCGGTGTCGCGCGACGCCGGAGAGCCCTGGCGCGAGCGGCTGCTGCGCTATCCCGCCTTTCTGCAAGAGGGCGACTTCTCTGCTAGTCCCGACGAGGGCGAACTCGACGCGGCTTTTCGGCTGACCGGGCATTTTTTGAACCGCGACGTCTTCGCGCCGCGCGGCGCGCCGATGCCGCCGGCGCGTGGGTATTATCTAAAGGCGGTGACCGCGCGGGCGGCGTAAACACCACCCTTCACCGCTCCTTCGCCCCGTCCTCCGGGCTTGCAGGGAGCGGGAGCAGCGACGCCGCCGCGCCGGAGCGGCGGATCAGCGCCTTGGCGTCGAGCGCGAGGTTGGGTTCGTCCCAGGAACCAACGAGATCGAAGCCGATTTCGCGCGCGCCTTGGCGCGGCGCGCCATTGGCGTCCGCTTCTATGGCGCGCGCCCGCAAGGCCAAGCCGCGGTCGGACACGCGCGTCGAGCCCGCGAAAGTAAGAGCGAAGCCCGGCCCCAAGGCTTGACCATCCTCGAACTCCGCCACGCCGTCGGCGATTTTGATTGTCGCCGAGGCTTTTTCCACGCTGGAGCGTCCCGAGCGAATGTCGATCGGGCTGGAAAGAGGCCGCTTGTCGAGACGACTGAGCGCTCGCTCGAAGTCGACGCCGGCGATGGCGCCCTGGGACAGAGTGAAACTCGCGCGTCCGTTAAGCTCGCGCGTCAGGGCGGCCATGCTGTCGCCGCTGGAGTCGAGCGTCACGTTGGAATCGAGCGACCCGCCGATGTCTTCGCGGGCGATGGCGTCCCAAAGCAAGGCGCCCGCGTCGACGCCGGTGGTCTGAGCGCTCGCGTGGATGTCCACCACCGCGTCCTGCGCGCCCGGGGCGAATGTCGCGCGGGCCTTAAGAGAACCCTTGTAGGCCTTGGCCCGATCGAGGGCGAGTTCCAATCGGCCGGCGCGTAGCCCTAGGCTAAATTCCGCGTCGTCGACGGAAAGGCGCGCCAGTCGCGCATGGGCCGCTGAAAGCCGCAGATCGACGTCGGCGCGGGAGAGATCGGGCAGGTCGAATGTCTCGCGGCTCCATTGTCCGTCGCCATTGGAGAGCGAGGGCAGATACGCGAGCATCGGTTTGAGCGAGAAATTGCCGCTGGAGAGCTTGGCCTGGAAGTTCAATCGCTCGTCTTCCCGGCGAAGGTCCGCCGCGCCGTCGAAGTCGTTATTGTCGGCCGAAAAGCGCAGCTGCGAAAGCTGGATCGAGTCGGGCTCCAGACTAGCGGTCGCCGCCAATCTGAAATTGTCGAACGGCCCGGGAAGGGGCGGCGACAGGTCGAACATCGCGAAGGCCTGCCGTAGCGACGGCGCGGATGCGGTCACACGCCCAACAAAGCGCGGCTTCACGTCGCTCTGCGCCATGCCCTCGGCCTCGATCGTCAAAGACGGGCCGTCGAGTCTGAAGGACAGAGGCGTCGTGTCGCCATGCGGGATCGCCTCGGGACGGGCGACCCACAAAAAACCTTCCATGCGCTCGCCGCGCCAATCGAAAGCGCCTCTGAGCGTCGCGGGCGCGGCCGGGCCGCGCGATTCCAGCGACGCCCACAGATTTTCCAGGCTGACGACTTTCTCGCCGTCGCGCAGCCTCACCGTCGCGTCAATCAAGGAAACGTCGCCCAATCGCGCCGTCGGCGCGGCGCGCGGCCTCGACGCCGCCGCGAGCGGCGCCGCGCCGGAAGCCTTCCCCAAATCGATGGTGACCAGCGCTCGCGCGAGCGTTATGCGGCCAAACTCGATGCGCCCCGTCAGCAGAGGAAACAGGCGCAAGTCGCCGGAAAGCCTTTCGGCCTCGAGCATCGCGAAAGCGCTGGGGTCGGCCAAGGCGACCCCCTCCACGACGATGCGCGGCCGCGGCAGCAAGGAGAAGGCAGTTTGTCCCTTAACCGCGACATACAGCCCGGAGGAGCCGTAAATCTCGCCGGAGATCGCGTCGATCAGCGCCGTTTTGGAAAAAGTCCAGGGCGCCAGGCCAGCGGCGATCGTCGTCAAAGCGGCGAGGCAAAGCGCGGCGATCAGTCCGGCGCGCAGGCGCCGCCTTTTCGGAGAGGGACGTTGACGCGGGCTCGAACCGACAAGAGGGCTCTGCTCGCCGGGCGGGCCTGAATGACTGGTCATGAGATCTTCATGGAAGGCGCCGCCGACATTAACGCTTCCTAAGCGTTGTCAGCCGCGCTTGCTGGGACTTGAACCTCAATCTCGCGCGCAAGGGCGGCGATAACAAGGCGCCGTCGTCCGGCCGCCCTTGGAGTCGATCAATTGCTCGGCGCGAAGCCCAGTCCGCGTTCGGAGCGTTGCTGACGACGATGGCCCTGCTGCTCCCGATAATGGTCGCCGGCGAGCGTGAATCGGCCTCGCGGCGTTTGCAGCACCCGGTCGATCGCGGCGAGCGCGCCGCGTTTCTCGATCGGCAGATCGTGGGTTTCCGCCAGGGACATGAAATCGCTGCTCTTGAAAGGATAGGCGCCGCCCTTGAACACGCGCACGCCTTTTGCCGTCACCACGGTGTCGCCGGGCCTAAGCGTCGGGTCGTTGAGGACGGCGCTGGAGTTGATCGGATTGCCGGAGGCCGAATGGCAACCGCAAGAGGCGGCCTTCGTGTCCGAAGCTTTGATCCTGGCGACCAACTGGGAATAGAGTTCGCCGCCGCGCGCCGCGGCCGCCTCGTCGATATTTCCAGAACCGGCGGGCATAACGAACAGCTTGGTCTCCGCCTCCGGGCATAGCGCGTCGCAGGACGCCTGATGCGAGGAGATTTCCGAATTGTGGTTGAGCGCGGCGACGGGAAAGAAATAGCCGTCGCAGGTGCGCACACAGACCGAACGCCGGCCCAAGGCGATGGTCTGAGCCGGCGCCGGATGCGCGGTCGCCAGTTGATGAGCGCCGACGGGGAAATGGCGGCGCGCGTGGCGAGCGTATCCGACGTGACGCGCATAATGCCGGCCGTGACGGCGTCGGCCGATCCGCCAGCCATGCTCTCGCGGAGCATAGTGCAACGGTTCGACCACACGCTGACGATGCGGCGAGCCAAACAACTCCTCGAACACCCCGCCGTTGGCGAGGCTTTCGGGCATGTCGAAGGCGAGCAGCGCGCCGAGGACAAGGACGATGGCCGCTCCTGAAGTAACGGCGACACGAGCATATGGACGGAGACGTAAATCCGCGACGGTGGAAACGTAACGACTAAATCGTGACGTGTTTAGCATCGGCGTTAACTCACCTTAATCGGACGCGACGTTAATTAATTCAAGTAACGCAATGGCGCGACGATCGCAAGACGGCGGCGTGGCCGGATTGCGGCGATGGCTGAAAAATGCGGTTAGCTCGAAGGAAAATGGTTTTTCAACCACTGCTGGCCGACGCCAGGGCGCTTCTTAGCGTTTGCAGTATTTCTTCGATATAAAAGGGTTTTTCCACAATCGGCCGGTCAAGGAACGCTTCGGGAAGACCGGCGCGGCCGCAACCCGTGGTAAATATGAACGGCTTCCCTCGCTGCGTCAGCGTCTCGGCTACGGGATCGATTTTTCGCTCGCCGATGTTGACGTCGAGCAAGGCGAGATCAATCTGGCCGCTCGCCGCGAGGCATAGCGCCTGTTCGATCGTGCTTGCGACGCCCGCGATCGCGAGGCCCTGCTCGATCAACATCTCCTCAAGCGCCAGAGCGATGTAAGGATTGTCCTCGACGATCAAAATACGGAGACCCCGCAGAGGGTTGACGTGGCCGTTGGCCTCCGTCGCGCCGCCACCGGACTCAGTCTTCGCGCTGGGTTGATCCAGACTGGCCATATCGTATCGTGCGGCGGAAGCGCCGGTTTGTCTAGCGTTCCTCTGGATTTTTTACCGCGGCGCGTCGCAAGAGGTTAAGCCTTGCCGAGTCGGCGACCGGGATTTCCGCCGGAAAGGGCCGGTTGTCGCCTTAAACGCCGTGATCGCGGGTGTCCTTCACGAGGCGAATCATCGCCCAGACCGCGAGCGCGACCCAGCTCAAAATTGTCGTGGTTCCGCCGATTGGGGCGGCGTAGGGAAAGAGTTTTCCGTGGCCGAGCGCGCGCAACGCGAGGTCGGCGGAAAACAGGGTGACGCCGGCCTGCAGCGCGAATGTCGCGTAAATCAGCCCGCGCGGCGGCGTCGAGAGCGCGGCGGCCAAAGCGGCGAGCGCCAGCCCGGCGCAGGCGTGGACCATTAAAAACTGGCTCGCGGTCGCCAAATTGGCGCTTGCGTCGGCATGCGCCGCCACGGCCGCGAGCGTTACGCCGGCCGCGCCTTGCAGGGCGGCGATCAGCAGGATGAGGGCGTGTTCGCGGCGCAATCGGTTCTCCATCATTTGCGCGAGGGACGCTCGCGCTGCGACGATCAATAAGCGTTATGTCCCCTCACCAAGGCGAAGGGCGTCAGCGCCAAAATATAGATGTCGCGAAGAAGCGACCAGTTCTCTATGTAGTCAAGATCGTATTCGACGCGCTTTTGAATTTTCTCGGGCGTATCGGTTTCGCCGCGCCAGCCATTGACCTGCGCCCAGCCGGTTATGCCCGGCTTGACGCGGTGGCGCGCGAAATAGCCGTCGACCACGTCGTCGTAAAGGTGATCCGCCGCTCTGGCGTGCATCGCATGTGGGCGCGGCCCGACCAGGGACAGATCGCCCGTGATCACGACGTTGAACAATTGCGGCAATTCGTCGAGCGAGGTTCTGCGGATGAAGCGCCCAACGCGGGTCACGCGCGGATCGTTCCTCGTGACAAGGCGCCGGGCCTCCACATCGAGCTGATCGACATACATGGAGCGGAACTTGTAGACTTCGATTTTCTCGTTGTTGAAGCCGTATCGCGACTGTTTGAACAGCGCCGGCCCGCGCGAATCGAGCTTCACCGCGATGGCGACCGCGAGCATCACCGGCGACAGCGCGATGAGGCACAGGGCGCCGACGATCTTGTCGAAGCAGGCTTTGACGAACACATCCCAATCGGCGATCGGCTTGTCGAAAATGTCGATCACCGGCATGTCGCCGATATAGGAATAGGAGCGGGGCCGGAAGCGTAGCTTGTTGGAATGCGCGGCGAGCCGGATGTCTACTGGCAGCACCCAGAGCTTGCGCAGCATTTGCAGCAGGCGCTCCTCCGCCGAAATCGGCAAGGTGAAGATAACGAGATCGAGCCGCGTGCGCCTGGCGAATTCGACCAGTTCGTCAATGCTGCCGAGCTTCGGGAAGCCCGCGACGACATCGGGCGAGCGCGCGTCGGAGCGGTCGTCGAACACGCCGAGGATGCGCAAATCGCCGTCGTCCTGAGCGGCGAGCGCGCGCAACACGGGTTCCGCCGAAGGGCCGCCGCCGACGATCGCCGTGCGCCGATCGAGCTTGCCTTGCCGCGTCAGCGCGCGCACGAAGGCGGCGAGCGCGAAGCGCTCGGCCATCAGCGCGGCGAGGCCGAAGAGATACCAGCCGGCGAGCCAGACGCGCGAGAATTGGCCGTCGAGCTTCAAAAAGAACTGCAGCGCCAGGGCGCCGACGAAGACCAGGGTCCAGCCGCCGAGGATTTTGAGGCCGTGCGGCGCGGGCGCGCGCAACGCCGACACATGGTGCAGGCCCAGCGCTTGCAACGAGATCACCGCGAGCAGCGACATGCCGGGGATAACGATCGCATAGGCCGTGTCGTGTCCCCACAGGGGCGCCACATGCACCTCGTGCACCTCGTGCACCGCGAAACCGACTCCGGCGAGCAACAGAAATTCGATCAGACGCACGAGGCCGCCGAGAACGATCGGCGAATAGGCTTTGTTGGGCGCGCCGCGGCTCGCGAGTTCCGCGAGGGGGGACGGCGCGGCGGCGTTATCGGTTGGCGAGTCGGGCGGGGGCTCGCTGTCTCCCTGGCTCGGCTCGCTGGCGCCGACGGCGAATGCGCACATGGTTCGCGGCTCCTGTTCAGTCCGCTCGCCCCCCGATGGGCGCGAGGGGCGCGCGACGCGACTTTCGCGAAATCGCGTCAGAAAATGCGCTCCCGCACCGTGATCGTGTCCCCGGGAAGCACCAATGTGTCTAGCGGCACCCGGCCCGTGATAGGCACGCCGTCCATCACGCGAGTGATATCCACTTCGCCCTGAAAGCCTCGCGGGTTAAAGCCGCCCGCGATAGCGATCGCGGTTCGCACGGTCATTCCTTCGACATAGGGGAATTGCCCGGCCGTTATGACCTCCCCGAGCACGAAAAACGGCCTGAAAGCCTCGACTTCGACGGAAACGCGCGGCTCGCGCACGAAGCCGGCGCGCAGCCGTTCGGCGATCTCGCGTTCGACGGCGACGGTGTCGCGGCCATAGACCGGCACGGGGCCGATGAGCGGCATGGAAATGTGGCCCGAGCCATCGACGGCGTAAGAGTTCGACAAGGCGTCCTGTCCAAACACGATGACCCGCAACCGGTCGCCGGCGGCGAGCGTGTAGCGGTTCATGGGCGGAGCCGCCAAAAGCTCGGGTCGATAGTCTCCAGGCGCCGCGCAGCTCGCGAGAAACAGGGCCAGGAGCATGCTGAGCGGCAGGGCCGAATGTTTCGTCATTTCCGATCCAAACCTGTTTACAAATTGCTTAGGCGGCGGTGGCTCGCACGAATTTTTAGGGCCACGTGGTTAATAAAGGCTCACCGAAATCTTAACCTGACCCTCGCGGCGCGCCGATTAACTCGGCGGCAACCATAACCGGATAATTTCCGCCGGGGACCAACGGAGTTGCGGCGATGCGCGCGGGCGAGCGGAATGGCGACGAGAGCAGCGTGACGGGAGAGATAGACCTCGCGCGCATCGCCCGGGCCGTATCCGCCAAGCGGTGGTGGGTGATCGGGCCGACCGTGGCGATGTTCGCGGGCTCCGTGATATTCGTGAATGTCGTCAAGCCGCGCTATAGCGCGGAGGCGCGGGTTCTTCTGGAAAATCAGGAAAACTTCATTCCGCGGGCGGACAAGACCGAACGCGTCGCCGAAATCCTGCCCGACCCCGAGGCGGTGCAAAGCCAGATTCAACTGCTGACTTCGCGCGACGTCGCGCGGCGAGTCATCAAGATGCTCGATTTACAGGGGAACGACGAGTTCGACCCGCTCGCGAAGGGCATGGGCGCGACGACGCGGGCGCTGGTGATGCTGGGACTGGCGCGCGACCCGACGCAAACGGCCCCCGAGGATCGCATTCTCGAAACATTCGGGGACAGGCTCAACGTCCTGTCTCCGACCAAGACGCGCGTTCTCTCCATAGAGTTCACCTCGCGCAACCCAGATCTCGCGGCCAAGGGCGCCAACGCGGTCGCCGAGGCCTATCTCGAGTTTCAGCAGGACGCCAAACGCGACCACGCGCGCGGCGCCGCGAATTCATTGGCCGCGCTGGTGGCCCAGTTGCGCGCCCGCGTGGCGGAGGCGGACGCGGAGGCGGAGCAGTTTCGCGCGAAGTCCGGACTGCTCGTCGGCTCCAACAACACGACGATCAACGCGCAGCGTTTGAGCGATCTCAACACGCAGCTATCGCTCGCGCGCTCCGCGCAAGCGGACGCCCAGGCCAAGGCGCGATTGCTGCGCGACATGCTGCGGCAAAACCGGATCGGCGACATTCCCGATGTCGCCAACAACGAGGTGATTCGCCGATTGCAGGAACAGCGCGTGACGCTGCGCGCGCAACTCGCGCTCGAATCCCGCACGCTGCTGCCAGGTCACCCACGCATCAAGGAGTTGCAGGCGCAACTTCAGGATCTCGATGCGCAAGGCCGCGCCGCCGCCGAGCGCGTCGCGCGCACGCTGGAAAATGACGCCCATATCGCCGGCGCCAGGGTCGAGAATCTGACTCGGGCGCTGGAAGAGCAGAAGACGGTGGTCGGCGCCGCCGACGCCGACGATGTTCGGTTGCGCGACCTGGAGCGGACCGCGCGACTTTATAAGGAGCAGTTGGAGAGCGCCGCAGCGAAATATCACGAGGCCACGGCGCAAGAAAACTCGCAGGCCACGCCGCCCGACGCGCGCATCTTCCAACGCGCCCTGGCGCCCCAGATTCCATCCTTCCCCAAGAAAATCCCGATTGTTTCCTTCGCGACCTTATCGGCTTTGATTCTCTCGATCGGCGGCGTCGTGTCCGGCGAATTGCTTTCGGGGCGCCCACGCGTCGCGTCTTCGGCACCGCGCCCCGCGGGCGAGGACGCCGAGCTGGCGAACGGCGAAAGATTGAGCCCGGCGCTTGCCGAAAACCATTCTGTCGCGCCGGCGCCGCTCGCCGCGGATGTGGATGCGGGACAGCCGGCGCCGGAACATCCGCTCGAACCGCCGTCGCGCTCCGCGTCCGAGGCAACGCCGCCGGCCCACCAGCGGACAATCGCCGCCAATGCGCGGATTGTCGAGAAAATCGACACCGAACGTCTCTGCTCGCCTAGCGTCAAGGTGCTGATCTCTCGCGGCGACGACAGCCCCTCGGCGCCTGGGACCGCCCTCGCGGTGGCCCGCGCCTTGGCGCGTCGCGGCAGCGCCGTCCTCGTCGCGGCGGACGCCTCGGACAGGGCGTTCGATGGTCTGTTGGCGGCCGGCCTCGAAAATCCCAAGGGCTGGCGCGACCTGCTGTCGGGCGCGGCGGAATTTGGCGAGGTCATTCACCGCGACGCGGGCTCGCGTCTGCATATCATTCCCGCGGGCGTCGACGACGGCGAGCCGCGATACGATATCGCGATGACGGTGGAGGCGCTGGCGCGGACATATGATTTCGTCGTCTTCACGACGACCGACGCCGCGAATACGCTGCGTCTCGCGCCAATGTTCGACACGATTTTACTGCGGGACGCGGACCCGGCGGCGGAAAACCTGTTCGACGCGCTCTCGCGTTTCCACGCCGATGTGTCGCTGATTGAAGACGCGCCCGAGGAACTTGTCGCGGCGTAAACCGGCGCGGGCGTGAAATATGTCGCCGCTCAAAATCGGCGGAAGAGTCCGGACAGCCGCGCGCGCTCCGACAACCGCGACAACCACGGCGTCTGCTTGACGCGTCTCTTGCAATCGAGAAAAATTCGTAACAAAGGCGCGGCCAGCGCGCCGCGCTTCGTCACGGGCATGACCAGATCGTAAAGCGCGATCGTTTCGTCGCAAACGGCCTCTTTATAGCGCGCTTCGCCGACGCCGAGGTCGAAATAGGAGAAACCGCGCTCCACGAGATCGCGCATCACAGCGCGTAGAAGGATGTCGCCAGGGGAGCAGCGGGCGATCTCCTCATCCGTATCGTAGGAATTGGCGAGAGCCGAAAACCGCCCGTCCATGGCGAGGCCGACATAGGTCGCGATGACCCTTCCCGATAAACGGAGCGCATGGACTTCCAGCGCGCCGGCGTGGCAGGCGCGTTCGAGAAAAGCGCGCATCTCGGGGGCGTCAAAGACGCCTGCGGCGCCCTTGGCCGCGAGCAGAGCCGATTTTTGCGCGATCAGGGCCGCGATGACCTCGCTCGCCTGCTCGCCGGTCGCGCTATTCTCGAAGTCGAGCGCGCCAAGCTCCATCAATCGCCTTTCCTTCTTGCGCAGTTTCTTGCGCGAGGCGTTGGAGGTTTGGCAATCGAGCGCGTCGACATTGGCGGGCAGGACGGTCCCATAGGCGAAGCTCGGGCTGGGACAGGCGTCGCGGCCAAGCAGCGGGTTCTCGAAGGCGCCGAAGCGGCGGGGCTGGTTGCGGAGATAAAGCAGATCGGGCGGCTTTGGGCGCCCGCGCGCCGCCCCGAGCAGAAAGCCGCTCCAGTCGAGGCAGCCGCGGGGATGAAACAGTCCGATGTTAAAGTTGCTTTCGCGACCGCACAAAAACTCGGCGACGCGTAGCCCGGCGGCTTTATGCGTCGCGAGTGGAAACAGCGCGAGCGGGCGCCCATCGGAATCGCGCGCGACGACGATCATCGGATCCAGCGCGCGCGCGCGCCCAATCGTCTCGAACCAGGCGGCGACAAAATCGTAATTTTGATAGGGGCTGACAGCGGCGGTTTCGCGAAGGGCGATCCAGTCCTCGCGCGCGTCGAGAAGACGGTCGAACACCATTAGGGATGGTTCAACACGCTCGGTCGGCGTTTCCAGTTTTATAACCATCCCACTCACAAATCGTTCAGGCTTCGCGCCTATCCTCTGAATAGCAAGAAAAGGTCAACGAGAACTGGACAGGGTTCAAACCAGCGGATCCCATTGAAGGAACGGATATGCCGAGCTGGCGGGAAATAGCGATAGACGCCGGCATGGGATTGTTTCGCGCGAGCGGCGCCCATCGACTGGCCGAGCCCTACACGCGGGGGCTCGGCGCGATCTTGATGTTTCATCGCGTGCATCACCATCTCCAACGCGGGTTCGAGCCCAATCGGGGGCTCGATATTTCGATCGATTTTTTCGACGCGCTGCTCAAGCATTCGCGCCAAAAAGGTTATCGCATTCTGTCCATGGACGACGCCCTGGCGGAATTGCAAGGGGGCGGCGGCGAACGCGCGCCCTTTGTCGTGCTCACCTTCGACGACGGCTACCGCGATCTCATCGAGCATGTTTTGCCGGTGCTGGAGCGCCATCGCGCGCCCATGACCGCCTATGTGACCTCCGGCTTCGCCGACGGCTCGGCGCGCATGTGGTGGGTGGATCTGGAAGAGTCGATTCGCCGTTTGGATCGCGTCGATGTCGCCGCGCTCGGGCGTCGCTTCGACGCTCCATGCGGCGACGCCGAGGAAAAGAAGCGGGCATTCGCGGACCTCTACTGGTTCCTGCGCGACGGCTCCGAGGAGGAGCTTTTGCGCGTGTCGCTGTCGCTCTGCGCGCGGGCTGGCGTGGAGCCCCGCCTGTTGACGTCGAGCCTGTGCCTCGATTGGCGCGGGCTCGCGCAACTCGCGAGACACGAGCTTGTCACCATCGGAGCCCATTCGGTGACGCATGCGCGTCTCGCCAAACTCGATGCCGACGCCTGCGCGCGCGAGATGGCTGACAGCCGGGCGGCGATCGCGCGCGAGATAGGCGCGGACGCGCGTCACTTTTGCTATCCGGTCGGCGACCCGGCCTCGGCGGGAAAGCGCGAATTCGATCTCGCGCGCGACCTTGGCTTCGTCAGCGCGGTGACTACGCGACCGGGCATGATCTTCGCCGAGCATCGCGATCATCCGCTGACGCTGCCGCGGCTTTCGATCAATGGCCGCCATCAAAGCCTCGATGAGGTCGACATTTTGCTGACCGGCGCCCCTTTCGCCCTGATGAATCGCGGGCGGAAGGTTCTCGCGGCCTGAGAATCCACGGAGCGGCGCAATTTCCTTCGACCCATTCGAATCAGGCCCGGACGAACTGGGCGCCTCGAAAGCGCGCGGCGTCGTCATCTCCCTCGCGGCAGGCGGCCTCGCCGTGTTCGTTGGAACCCTCGCGCCGCTGCTCCTCGCGCGGACGCGGGCCTCCGCGGAATTCGAGCCGTTGCGGGTCAATTCCGAGCAGATGTGGCGATGGGTCGATGAAGGCGAGAACGCCTTGGCGCGAGCGGCCGAATACGCGGGTCGATTCGAGCTTCAGCACGCCGTCGAGTTGCAGACCCAAATCGCTTTTGCGATGATTCTGGCGATCGTCGCCTATTTTCTCTGGCTTGGCTTGCGCAACAGGCGCTTGCAGGGCTGGTCGCCGTTTTTTTGGATCGCCGGCGTCGGGCTGGTGTTTTTCGCGCCGACCGTCGCGCCAAGCCTGACGCCGCGCCGGCTGGACTATCTCGCGACTTTTTGGCTCGAAACGGAGGTCGCGCGCCGCGGCCCGAGCCACGCGCATATTGTCCCGCCCGAGGGCTCGCTGATCGCGCGCGCCGTCGCCGCCGCGGTCGCCGCGGGCTTTCTGGCGCTGTGCGCGCATGATGTCGCTCATCGTGTGCGCGAGGCGCTTTGGGAATTTGGCTTGCTCGCGGACGACGACGAAGAATTTTCGCGGACGGCGCGATCCCGCGACCGCGCGCGCTTCACGGCGGGACAAGGGAGTTCGGGCGACTCCATGGGCTCCTCCGACGCCGAGGACGCCGACGCCAGGGGTTTCGGCCACCGCGATCCCGCCGAACTCGCCACGATGATGAGCAATCCCGAGGCGCGGGCCTGCGCCACTTTGGGCGTGCGGCTCGGCGCGAGCAAGGCCGAGATCCTGTGCGCCTATCGAACGAAAATGAAGCGCGCCCATCCCGATCACGGCGGCTCGGTCGCCCGCGCCGCCGCGCTCAATCAGGCGCGTGACCTGCTGTTGCCGCACGGATGAATTTGGCGGAACCGAACCCTTCCGGATAAATTGATCTCGCAATAAGCCTCGGCCCGCTTATATTCCGCGGATAGCGCGATCCGCCCCGGCCTGAAGGGCTCGCGGGCGAAGCGCGGTCTCTTTCGGAGCAGTCGATGACGCCCCTAGCCATGATGATCTGCGCCGCCATTGTTGTATCCACGGCGCTCGGCGTTTACCTGCGGTTGCGCCAAATGGCCACCGTCACGTGTAACCGCCACGCCACGCCGCGAGACTTCGCCAAGGAGGTGACGCTCGAGGAACACCGCCGGGCCGCCGACTACACGCTCGCGAGGACGCGATTTTCGATTTTCGAAACGGTCTACGACGGAATTCTGTCGCTGCTTTGGCTGCTTTTCTGGCTGGCGCCTTTGTGCAATATAATCGCCCAGGTGACGGCGCCCGGCCTAAACCGAAGCGTCGCCCTGTTCGTGGCCTTCGTGGCGCTCGCCGAATTGCTGGCGATGCCATTGTCGCTCGCCGACACTTTTTGGCTGGAGGCGCGTTTTGGCTTCAACCGCCAGAGCCTCCCCAGCTTCCTGGCCGACTGGCTCAAGGCCGGAGCCTTGCAACTGGCCATCGGCGCGCCGCTGCTTTACGCGATGTTCGCGCTGCTCCGGGCGGCGCCCGACTATTGGTGGCTATGCGCCTTCGTCGGCTTCATGGCCTTTATCGTCGCGATGATGGCGGTCTATCCGACCTTCATCGCGCCATTGTTCAATAAATTCTCGCCGCTCCCCGAGGACGACTTGCGGCAGCGGCTGGAGGCCTTGTTGCAAAAATGCGGGTTCGAATCTCGCGGGCTCTATGTGATGGACGCTTCGACCCGATCCGCGCGCGGCAACGCCTATTTCACCGGCTTCGGCAAGGCCAAGCGTATCGTATTGTTCGACACGCTGCTCGCCAAGCATACGCCGGAGGAGATCGAATCGATTCTCGCTCATGAACTGGGCCATTTCAAATTCGGGCACATTCGCCAGATGCTGGCGATGGCGGCGGCCCTCGCTTTCGTCGGCTTCGCCGCGCTGCATTGGGCGCTGGGGCCGCAAGGGTTGTCGGTCGTCTTTTCGCTGCCGGCCGACCCCGGTCTGGCGTTGATTATCGCGGTGCTCGCCAAGGACCCGCTGATGCATATTCTTTCGCCGCTGATCGCGTGGCGCTCGCGCCGCGCCGAGTTCGAGGCCGACGATTTCGCCAAAAGGATGGTGGGCAAGGAGCCGATGATCGCGGCGCTGACGCGGCTTACCCGCGACAATCTGGCGACGCTGACGCCCGACCGGCTTTACGCGCTGTTCTACTATTCGCATCCGCCCGTTCCGGTCCGGGTTGCGCATCTGCGCGGCGAAGCGTAGGGCTTCGCGCGCGCCGACGCGCGATTTTACGCGCTCTGTTTCGTTTTCGTTCCCCACGAGCCGCCTCATGTCCGATATACGCGGCGACGCCTTTTTGGGCGTCGAATGCTCCTTGCTAGGCCGGCGTTGGCAAGCGCGCCTCGACGCCGCCGGAGAGGCCCGGGCGGCGGCGATCGCGCAGGCGAACGGGCTCGACGACATTCTCGCCCGAGTGCTAGCGGGCAGGGGGGTCGGCGCTTCCGACGCGCCAGCCTATCTCAATCCGACGCTACGCGAATTAATGCCGGAACCGCTGACGCTGCGCGACATGGACCGCGCCGTGGATCGTTTCGCCGAGGCGATCGAGGCCGGCGAACAAATCGCGATTTTCGGGGATTACGACGTGGACGGCGCCTGCTCGGCGGCCTTGCTGGCGCAATTTCTGACCGCCGCTGGCGCCCCGCCGCCCCATATTCATATCCCCGACCGAATTTTGGAGGGTTATGGCCCCAATATCGCGGCCATTCGTGAATTGCACGCCCGAGGGGCTCGCGTGCTCGCGACGGTGGATTGCGGCACGACCAGCATCGAGGCGTTGGCGGAGGCTTGCGCGCTGGGGATCGAGACCATCGTGCTCGATCATCACCAGGCGCCGGAAGTTCTGCCGCCAGTGATCGTCGTCAATCCCAACCGTCAGGACGACCTTTCGGGGCAGGGGCGGCTTTGCGCGGCGGGCGTGGTCTTTTTGACCCTGGCGGCGCTGAACCGCGAATTGCGGCGGCGCGGGCATTGGACGCGGTCGCGGCCGGAGCCGGACCTTTTGGCCGGGCTCGATCTCGTCGCTCTGGCGACCGTCGCCGATGTCGCCTCTCTCACGGGGTTCAACCGCGCCCTGGTGGTCAGGGGGCTGGCGGTCATGCGCCAGCGCGGACGAGTTGGGCTCGCGGCGCTCATGGACGCTGCCCGAATGGATGGCCCTCCGAGGCCCTATCACCTCGGCTTCGTGCTCGGCCCGCGTATAAACGCGGGCGGGCGGATCGGCGACGCGGGGCTCGGCGCGCGCTTGCTGATGCTCGACGACAAGTTCGAGGCGGCGAGGATCGCCCGGGAACTGGAGCGCCTCAACACCGAAAGACAGGCTCTCGAAAAGGTCACGCTTGAGTTTGCCGAGGCGGCGGCGGAGCTGGAATTTCGTCACTCCAACAAACTCAATTGCCTCGTCGTGGGTAGCGAGGATTGGCATCCTGGCGTCGTCGGCTTGATCGCCTCAAGGTTAAAGGAAAAGTTTAGGATTCCTAGTTTTGCAATTGCTTTTAATAAAGAATCCGGAACAGGTTCAGGTAGAAGTTTAAGTGGTGTAGATCTCGGCGGCGCGGTTCGGCGGGGCCTTGACGCCGGCGTGGCGGTCAAGGGCGGCGGCCACGCCATGGCCGCCGGCGTGACGCTCGCTCGCGACGGTCTGGACGCCTTTCGCGATTTCATGGATCTGACTCTGGAACGGGAAGTCGAGGCCGTGCGCGGGGACGACGTTTTGCGCATCGACGCCGCGATCACCTTGCGCGGCGCCTCGAGGGAGTTCGCGCGAGGTGTTGGAATGGCTGGTCCATTCGGGCAGGGGAATAGTGAACCTGTCTTTGCGATGCCAGCCCTGACGGTGAGCTACGCCTCCGTGGTCGGCGCCCATCATGTGCGGGCGCGACTGCGCGCCGGCGACGGAGTGGAGATGGACGCGATCTGCTTTCGCGCGCTCGAATCTTCACTTGGCGAGGCCCTGCTGCGCGGACGCGGCCAGAGCTTTCATGTGGCGGCGCGCGTGTCATTGGGCTCGTTTCGGGGCAATGAAAAGCTCGACGCGCAGATCGTGGACCTCGCTCCTTCATAAGCGAGCCGCCGCCAAAGGGTGACGGCGGCCTCCGTAACGCCCGACATTAACAGCCGTTAATCAATTCGGGGCCATCTCGAGCCAAGCTCAACGCCTCGCTTTTTGACCAGGATTTGGCGCAAGGCACGGATTGGGCCGCATTTTCGTCGCAATCGCGAGGCTTTCTAGCCGCTTGACCTTGGCCCATCATTCGATTTTGGGGGCTCGGGCAATGTTAACGTCGACGTAATGAAATTCAGACAGTCTGCGTGATTGCGCGCGGGCGGGGCCGCTGAAGCGCTTCTGGTATGGCCGGGGCGGCGCTTCCAAGTGAACCCATTGGCAAGGACCGTGCGATGCGATTGATTGGCGGCGGAATGCGTGTGTCGGAGATTATGACTTCCATCGATCCCTCGCGCATTTCGTCCGCGCCCGCTTTGCCGTTGAAAAAATCCGCCGCCGTGCTGGCGATGTTGGCTTTCGCTGGCTGCGCGGCCGCCCCGCCGCCCGCGCAGCGCTACTCGAGCCGCGAGCAAGGCGCCATCGATCCCCGCTATGGCGTGCGTGCAAGCCCCCGCGTCGTCGCCGATGGCGAGGAAGTCCCGCAAGGGGGCGGTCGCTATCAGGTCGGCAAGCCATATCAGATCGCCGGCAAGACCTATGTTCCGAGCGAGAAGCCCTATGCGGTCGTGGGAGCGGCTTCCTGGTACGGCTCGGATTTCCATGGCCGCAAGACCGCCAATGGCGAAGTTTTCGATCGCGCTTCGCTCAGCGCCGCGCATCCGACCATGCCGCTGCCGAGCTACGCCCGCGTCACCAATATACGCAATGCGCATTCCATCATCGTGCGCGTCAACGATCGCGGCCCCTATCACGGCGGCAGGGTGATGGACGTTTCGGAGCGAGTCGCCGAGGCGTTGGATTTTCGCTCCACCGGCACCGCGCGCGTAAAGGTTGAGTGGGTGGGACGCGCCGAGCTTTCCGGCTCCGACACCAATAAACTTTTGGCGTCGCTGCGCACGGACGGTCAACCCGCCGCGCTCGAAGGATTTGAGTCCCCCGTGATGGTCGCCGAGCGCGGGGCGCCGGTGCGGACCGCCTATAATGAGCCTCCACGCAGCGAATTCGTCGATGGCGGGGAGGACGGAGCCGCTCGTTCCTATGCGCCGGTCTCGGAGACGCAGGGCCGTTCCGGTCAGGATGAAATGACCGCTCTGGTCAAGAGCGTCGACAGGGAAGCCGACAATACGGGCTCCACTTCAACGAAGGCGGGTTCGCGCGCGTCGCGGGGCGCCGCCCCGCTGCCGCCCACCCGGCCGTTCGATCTCGGCGGCGAGTCAAGGCAAAAGGGCGTCAAGCAGGCGTCGAATTAAAGCTTTTTTTCGAAGTTTCGTGGCCTGGCGTCTTTAATAATCGAGAGGAAAGGTTACTTTCGCGCATGAAGCGGGCCGAGGCGCGGATCGATTGCGTTCCGAGCGGCGGCGCGGCATTCTTCGTTCGTCGCGGCCGAATCCAAACCGGCGTCAAACGGAATCAAGCACGTGCCAAATAAAATTGTCGGATATTTGCTATATATTGGCGTGGTCGCGCAGTTCTTGCTCGTGGCGGAAGCGCCGGCGCGGGCGCAGGGTTTCCAGACGAGCTTCGTCAACGCGATTCTGATCGACGCGGGTTCCGGCGCCGTTCTCTATGAAAAAGCGCCCGACGAATTTGTGACGCCCGCCTCCACGGTCAAGATCATGACCGCCGAACTGGTGTTTCGCGAACTCGCGGATGGGCGCTTGAAACTCGACGACGAATTCGTCGTGTCGGAGCACGCCTGGCGCGACGGCGGCACGAGGGCCGGCGGGTCGGCGATGTTCCTCCAGGTCAACTCGCATGTGCGCGTCGAGGATTTGATCCGCGGTCTCGTGATCGACTCCGGCAATGACGCGGCTATCACGCTCGCCGAAGGCGTCGCCGGCGCCGAAGAGGCCTTCGTGATGCGCATGAACAAGCGCGGTTCCGAGCTTGGCCTGACCAAGTCGAGTTTCGGCAATCCCTGGGGGCAGGCCGGCCCGGATCAGAAGGTCACGCCGCGGGACATGGCGCGGCTGGCCGATCACGTGATCAAAACCTATCCGGACTACTACCGCTATTTCGGCGAGAAGGAATTCCTCTGGAACAAGATCAAGCAGTCGAACCGCAATCCGCTCCTGACCATGAGCATTGGCGTGGACGGGCTCAAGACCGGCAATATCGACGAGAAAAGCGGCTTTGGCATTGTCGCCTCGGCGGTGGAGGAGGGGCGGCGGCTGATCCTCGCGGCCTATGGCGCGCGCACCGCGAAAGATCGCGCCGAGGAAGCGCGCAAGCTCCTGCAATGGGGATTCCGCAACTTCGAGGAAAAGGATCTGTTCAAGGCCGGCGAGACGGTCGGTTCGGCGCAGGTGTATGGCGGCGTTAAGGGAAGCGTGGCGCTCGCGGCCGAGCAGGACATCAAGGCGCTATTGCAGCGTGGAAGTTCGGAAAAGCTCTCCGGTAGGATCGTCTACGAGGGGCCGGTCGTCGCGCCGATCGAGGCGGGGGCAAAGATCGGTCGGGTCGAGATCAAGCGCGGCGCGCTTGTTGTGCTCGACATGCCGCTCGTCGCCGCCGAAAGCGTCGAGGAGGGCCCGCTTTACAAGCGCGCCTTCGACGCCGCTTATGAATACGCGGCTAGCGCGATCCACGTGCGTTTGACCAAAAAACATTGAGAACGCCGCGATGAGCGCGCCGACCAATTCGCTCCGGGGCCGTCTCATCACTTTCGAGGGAGGCGAGGGCGCCGGCAAATCGACGCAGATTCGCCTTCTCGCGGGCAGGCTGGCTCAGGCCGGAGTCGAGATCGCGGCGACGCGCGAGCCGGGCGGTTCGCCGCGCGCCGAGCGGCTGCGGGAGTTTCTGCTTTCGGGACGCGCCGCGCCGCTGGGGGCCCTCGGCGAAGCGGTGTTGTTCGCCGCCGCCCGGATAGACCATGTCGATAGTCTGATCGAGCCGGCGCTGGAGCGCGGCGCCTTCGTGCTCTGCGACCGCTTCATGGATTCGACGCGCGCCTATCAGGGCGCCATGGGCAAGGCCGACGCTCGCATGATCGCCCTCTTGGAAAAAGTCGCGCTCGGCGATCTCAAGCCCGATCTCACCATCGTGCTCGACCTGCCGGCGCGCGAGGGGCTCGCGCGGGCGGCGCGCCGACGCGGGACGACGACGCAGCCGGATCGTTTCGAGCGTGAGGAAGCCTCCTTTCACGAGGGGTTGCGCGACGCGTTTCTCGACATCGCCTCCAGTGAAGCGGACCGTTGCTGCGTTGTCGACGCGCTGGCGCCAAAGGAAGAGGTCTCGCAAGCGATCTGGCGGCTGGTCGAGGCGCGCTTTCTCGCGCCCGCCGCGCGAGCGCAATGAGCAAGGAGCCCACCGCCGCGCCGGAAAGCGACCGGTTCGAGGACGCGCCCCACCCGCGCGAGACGCTGGCGTTTTTCGGCCATGCGGCGGCGGAGCAGGCCTTGCTGACGGCGTACCGCCAAGACAGAATGGCGCAGGCGTGGATTTTGGGCGGCCTCGAGGGCGTCGGCAAGGCGACGCTGGCCTGGCGGCTCGCGCGCTTCCTGCAGGCCCATCCCGACCCGGCGGCGCCGGAGGTTCAACAAGCCGAGTCCCTGTTCGTGCCCGGAGAGGCGCCGGCGGCGCGGCGGATCGCCGCGCTGGCGCTGGCGGACGTGTTTCCGCTGCGGCGAACCTGGAACGAGAAGACCAAAAAATTCTTCACCGAGATCCGCATCGACGATGTGCGCGAGATCATCCACGCCTTTCATCAGGGATCGGGAACCGGCGGCTGGCGCGTCGCCATCGTCGATTGCGCCGACGACCTCAACCGCTCCAGCGCCAACGCGCTGCTCAAACTGATCGAGGAGCCGCCGGAGCGCGCGCTGTTTTTGCTGATCGCCCACCAGCCGGGACGCCTGCTGCCGACCATCCGCTCAAGGTGTCGCAAGCTGATGCTGGGGCCGCTGGCGCCGCCCGACATAGCGCAAGCCGCGCGGGCGCTAGGCGGTCCCTACGCGGCGACGCCGCCCGATGTGATCGACGAGGCGGCTGCGCATGCGCGGGGCTCGGTGCGCGAGGCGCTGCGGCTATTAGACGGCGACGCTATCGCCTTCGACCGAACGCTGCGCGCCATGTTCGACCGCCTGCCGCAAATCGACTGGAGTGCCGTCCACGCCCTCTCCGATCGTCTCGCGGGTCGCGACAACGAAGCTGCTTACGCGACTTTCATGCGCGCGCTGCATCGGTTTCTTGACGCGCGCGTGAAAACGCTGGCGGGCGAGGGGGCGGGGCGGCTTATCGGCTACGCCGACGCCTGGCAGGAAATCGGCCAGGCGGCGCGCGAGACGGAAGTGTTCAACTTCGACAAAAAGGCGCTGGTGCTGGGGATTTTCGAGCGGCTGGAACGGGCGGCGCGGGGGTGAGCGTGACGCAAGATCGCTCATTCGGCTTCCCGCCGGTCTCCCGCGCCGACGCGCGCGTGCTGATCCTTGGATCGCTGCCAGGGCAGGCTTCGCTGGCCGCGCGGCAATATTACGCGCAGCCGCGCAACGCCTTTTGGCCGTTGATGGGGCGGCTGTTCGGCGCCGGAGTCGAGCTTACCTACGAAGACCGGCTGCGCCGGTTGACCGAGAGCGGCGTCGCGCTGTGGGATGTCTGCGCCAGCGCGCGGAGGCCCGGCAGTCTCGACGCGAAAATCGAGGCTTTGACTGTCGCGCCGAATGATTTCGCGGGCTTTTTTCAAGCGCATCGGGGCATTGGCCTGATCTGCTTTAACGGCGCCGCCGCCGAGCGGCTGTTCGAGCGCCATATGTCCCCCACCTTGCAAGCGCCGCTCCCCACGTTGCGACTCCCCTCCACCAGCCCGGCGCATGCGAGCCTCGGCTTCGAGCAAAAATTCGAAGCCTGGAGCAGGGTGCTGGCCAAGGCTAGGGAGCGATAGCCGCGCCGCCTCAAACTCCGCTTTCCCGCGCCGCGAAACCACGGTAAACCCGGCGCATGACGCAGCGCCCCACCTACATGATCACCACGGCCATTCCTTACGCGAATGGCGCGCCCCACATCGGCCACGCCTATGAGCGCATCGCCGTCGACGCCTTCGCGCGCTGGAAGCGGTTCGACGGCTTCGACGTGCTGTTCATCACCGGCATGGACGAGCACGGCCAAAAGATGCAGCGCACCGCCGAGCGCGAGGGCATGACTCCGCAACAGCTCGCCGACCGGACCGCCGCGCAGTTCGAGCGCATGGGCGAGGCGCTGAACGCCCGCGCCGACGATATTATCCGCACGACGCAGGCGCGCCATAAGGAGGCGGCGCTCGAAATCTGGCGGCGCATGGAGCAAAACGGCGATATTTTCCTGTCCAAATACGCCGGCTGGTATTCCGTTCGCGACGAGGCCTATTACGACGAGGGCGAACTGACCGAGCGCGACGGCAAGAAATACGCGCCGACGGGAACGCCGGTCGAATGGGTGGAAGAGGAAAGCTGGTTTTTCAGGCTCTCCGCCTATGGCGACCGGCTGCTGGCGTTCTACGAGGAGAACCCCGGCTTCGTCACGCCCGAGCATTATAAGAACGAGATCGTCGCTTTCGTGAAGCGCGGGCTCGCGGATCTCTCTATCTCCCGCACCACCTTCGACTGGGGCATAGAGATCCCGCAAAGCCCGCATACCAGCGCCGGCCATGTGATGTATGTCTGGGTCGACGCGCTAACGAATTACATAACCGCGACGGGCTTTTTGACGGGGCAGGGCGAGCGCGTCCATTTCTGGCCCGCCGACGCCCATGTGATCGGCAAGGACATTACCCGCTTCCACGCAATCTTTTGGCCGGCCTTTCTGATGTCGGCGGGCGCGCCCTTGCCCAAGCGCATCGTCGTGCACGGCTTCTTGTTCAGCCGCGGCGAAAAAATGTCGAAGTCGGTGGGCAATGTCGTCGATCCCATCGAACTCGCCGAGCGTTATGGTGTCGACCAGCTCCGCTATTTCTTCCTGCGCGAAATCCCATTTGGTCAGGACGGCAATTATTCGCATGAGGCGATCGTCAATCGCATCAACGCCGATCTCGCCAATGACCTCGGCAACCTGGCGCAGCGGTCGCTGTCGATGATCAACAAGAATTGCGGCGGCGCGGTCCCGCGCATGGGCGCCGTGCTGGACGAAGACGCCAAAATCCTCAATGAATCCGGCGCGATCATCGACATCGCGCGGCGGGCGTTGGACGCCTATCAGCCGCATTTGGCGCTGGCGGAGATTTTTCGCGTCGTCGCCGAGGCGAATCGCTATTTCGCGGGGCAGGAGCCCTGGGCCAAGAAGAAGACCGACCCGGAGCGCATGGAGACGGTTCTTTACGTGACCGCCGAAACGCTGCGCCGGCTGGCCATCCCGCTACAAGCCTTCATCCCGGCGGGCGCCGGGGCTTTGCTGGATCTCTTGGCCGTGCCGACGGACGCGCGTGACTTCTTCCACGCCAGCGCCGATCACGCGCTGGTTTCGGGCGCGAAGCTGCCGGCGCCGGCGCCGGTGTTTCCGCGGTTTGTGGAGGATGAGGCGGAAGGGGCCTAAATTCGGCTCGCGGCTTGGAAAGACTCGGAAACGCGCTATAATCTCGCAATGATTTCGGCGCTCAAGCAAATGCTCCAGACAATCGAAAGCTGGCCCCCCGAGGATCAGCAGGCTCTCGCGGAAGCCGCGCGAGAGATTGAGGCAGAGCGCACCGGCGTCTACGTCATGACGCCCGAGGAAGAATCGGCTGTCGAAGAGGGATTGGCGCAGGCGGATCGCGGGGAATTTGCCTCCGACGACGAAATCGCCGCGCTATGGCGGCGACAGGGGAATTGAGGCTGCGCTACACGCGGCGAGCGCAGCGCGACATCTCTCAAATCCTCACCTATCTTGAAGGCCGATCGCCGGCCGGCTCCGAGCATGTCGTGGCGTCTTTACAGGCGAGCTTGAACTTCATCGCCGAATATCCCCTGGGTGGAAAGCGGACGCGAAACCCGACGCTGTTCGTGAAAATCGTGTCCGACTATCCCTATAAAATCTTCTATCGCCTTCGCGGCGGAGCAATTGAAATCGCGCATGTGCGTCACGCCGCGCGCCGCCCGTGGCCCGCATGATCCGACGCGCTATTCCTTTTGCCGTGGTCTCGGAGTAAACCGCACCCATGCTCATCGACACCCACTGCCACCTCGATTTCCCCGATTTCGCGCCGGAACAGGCTGACATCGTCGCGCGGGCGCAAGCTCGCGGCGTCGGGCGGATGATCACCATCTCCACCCATGTGACCAAATTCGCTTCCATCGCCGCCATAGCGGAGCGTTACGAAGACGTGTTCTGCACCGTCGGCACGCATCCCAATCACGCGCTCGACGAGCCGGAAGCCAGCCCGGAGCAACTCGTCGCGCTGGCGCGTCACCCCAAATGCGTGGCTTTCGGCGAGGCGGGGCTCGACTATCATTACAATCACGCGCCGAGGGACACGGCGGCGCGGGTGTTTCGCAAGCACATCGCCGCCGCGCGCATGGCCGGACTGCCGCTGGTCATTCACACCCGCGACGCCGACGAGGATTGCGCGAAAATCCTGCGCGAGGAAATGGGGCAGGGGGCGTTCACCGCCCTGCTCCACTGCTTCACGGCCTCGCAAGCGCTGGCCGACGCGGCCGTGGAACTGGGGCTCTATATTTCCTTCTCCGGCGTCGTGACTTTCAAGAACTCGCAGGCACTGCGCGACGTGGCCGCCAGCCTGCCGCTGGAGCGCATGCTGGTCGAGACCGACGCGCCGTTTCTGGCCCCGACGCCGCACCGCGGCAAGCGCAACGAGCCGGCATACGTCGCCGAGACCGCGGCCGCTTTGGCGCGCCTCAAGGGGATGTCCGACGCGGACTTCGCCGCCGCGACGACCGCCAATGCGCTGCGGCTGTTCTCCAAAATGCCGCCGCTGCGCGAAAAGGAACGCGCCGCGTGACGCTCCACGTCACGATTCTCGGCTGTAGCTCCTCGGGCGGCGTGCCGCGCGTCGGGCAGGGCTGGGGAAAATGCGATCCGACGAACCCCAAGAACCGCCGGCGGCGCTGTTCGCTGCTGCTTAGCCAAGGCGAAGGCGCCAGCGCGACCAATGTGCTGATCGACACATCGCCGGACCTGCGCGAGCAACTCATCGACGCCGACGTCAAGCGGCTCGACGCCATCCTCTACACCCATCCGCATGCCGACCACACCCATGGCGTCGATGACGTGCGCGGGCTCGTGATTATGAACGGTCGGCGCATTCCGGCCTATATGGACGACGCGACGGCGCGGGTCGTGACGGCCAAGTTCGACTATATTTTCGCGACGCCGCCGGGCAGTTTTTACCCACCGCTGTTGACCGCGCATCGCCTTGAGACGGGCGTCACCGTGTCGCTGGAGGGGCCGGGCGGCCCGATCCGCGCGACGCCGTTTCGGCTGGACCACGGCGACATGGACGCGCTCGGTTTTCGCATCGACGGTCCAAGCGGGTCCCTGGCCTATACGCCCGATCTCAACGCGATCCCGGCCGAGAGCGTTCAATATCTCGAAGGTCTCGATCTGTGGATCGTCGACGCGCTGCGCCACCAGCGGCACGGTTCGCATTTCTCGGTCGGCCAGGCGTTCGAATGGATCGAGCGTTTGAAACCGCGCCGCGCGGTGTTGACCGACCTCCATGTCGATCTCGATTACGCGGCGCTGGCGGCGCTTTGTCCGCCCAACGTGACGCCGGCCTTCGACGGGATGCGGCTCACCGTTTGACGCTTTCCTAGCCGAGAATTTAAGTCGTCCGTTAGCCACGCCGAGGAACTCTTCGGCGTCCGCCACCATCGACGTGATAGCCTTCACGCCGCGTCCGAAAGCGCCAAACGCAAATGCGAACCGCAGCTTAGCGCGAATTCCGCGCCAGCGCCAATATCGAGCCATTCAGTTCCATAATACAGATTATGCGAATTCAGTCCGCGTTAGCGGCGGGACGCGCGATCCCGCGCGCAACCGGGCTCGCCGCCACCAAGCGGCGCGAAGGCTGGGTTTTTTCGCTCGGAGCGGGATATTGCCGCGAAAAACTCTGGCCAACCCAGGCGGATATCTGCTAAACCTGTAACGGCGCGGGACTATATGGCATTCAACTGGCACATCCCCTTTCATACCAGCCGGCGGCTTCATCCAGCCGGTATTGGTATGTTTGGGCGCATTGCGTATGGCATAGCGGTCTTGCCGTTTATGGCGGAGACGAGCAGGTAACATGAGCAAAGGTAAGGATTTCCGGGGGCCCAGGAAGCGTGGGTTCGATGACGACGGTCCCTACAATTACGATTCCCAGCGACCCAGCCGGCCGCCGCGAACACCCTTCGGAGGGGGCGGATTTCCCGAGGCGCCTCCCATGTCCTCGAACGAGCCCTCGATCGACGCCGTCGTGAAATGGTTC